>Ga0116228_10005697_pt1 | contig 11108 bp, 6 predicted proteins | sample S1TSphfallax_2_FD_89694 | JGI IMG/M metagenome (GOLD analysis project Ga0116228, IMG submission 89694) | Host-associated microbial communities from peat moss isolated from Minnesota, USA - S1T2_Fc - Sphagnum fallax MG | ecosystem: Host-associated > Plants > Peat moss > Unclassified | place: USA... | reverse complement strand
ACTAGAAAAAATATTTTTTTTCCCATTGCATTGGGAAATTTCCAATTTGATGAAAACACATTATGAAAAATCATGTCCATGAAGACCACACTACTACTAACTACATGTCTTAAACAATTACTAAAATCCAAATTCTTTAAGGTGTACCAAAATCCTGTCACAACTTCACATTTTTCTATATTTTTAACCTAGTCTTTTTTTGTCATGTAAAGACACACTTATGGATAATTGTGATTCTAAAATTGTAGTGGTCTAAAATATGGTATTTACAAAATATTTGACACTTTTTGATTCATTCATTTTGATGGTGATCAAAATATAGGAGAAAAAAAAATTATAGTGAGAACTAGGTCCTTTTTGTTTTGGATGGTACACCTTAAAGGATTTTCACTAACCATCCAACTAGTTTGCAACTTTATGGCAAAAATACATGCATTTATAAATATTATTTCACATTAGAAAATTAAGCAATTTTTTGACATTTGTAAATGAGTCACCAATTTGACATGCCACTTGCCATGTGGAATGTTTTATTCAACATTGTTTAATTCTATGCCCAGCTAGATGCAAATAACTTGGAACATGCAACTTCAAATCCCATGGGGCAAGGACATGGACTATATGAAAATGCCAAATTTGCATGTCAATGTGCAAAATGCATGTACATACTACCAAATCATTCATCTACTTATTCATTGATTCATGATTAATTTCAGCTAATGTGCAATTAGGGTTCAAATATATAGTTGGTGCAAATGAATTACAACTAGGTTTTAAACATCAATGCAAATATGAAATTTGCAAGGGCATGTGGCACATGGTGATAACTTTTAGTTGATCCCTAGGCTTATATGAACTATTACCATGCTTGTGCCTAGCTCCAAAGAATTCAAAAGGAATGAGAAATGAAAAAGTTGTTTTTCTAGCTTTAAGTTGTTGGTTTCCTTCTAAGACTTTAACTATGAAGCTTCCTATATAACTATTTTTCTTTTTTATTTGGCTTTTAGTTTTTAAAATGAAAATTTCTTAAGTGAAGTCACTCTTATTTAGAAAACATGGATCAAGACATGATTTGTTTGGTTCATTTCTTTGTTTCAACAAAAATTTGTTTATTTGTTTATTTGATTAATTGAACAACATCAACAAAAATTTTGTGATAATTGTTTGAGAATATGAGAAATTTTTGTTTTGGGATCAATAGAACTATTTTTTGTTAGACGTGGATTGTTCTATGCGTTTACAAGTCAATTATATTTGTCAACCTTTCTTTTGTGCAAAATTTTACACACAAATGCAAAAAATAAATGGAAAAGAAAATATTTTATCATTCTTTTTATTTAACACTAGATTTTAGAAAACATAATTTGAATTTCTTTTGCCACATTTCCCCTCTACCTTTGGTAAATGATATCAACTTTTGTGTGTATTTTTAGATAAGTTCTAGGTGGTTTGAATTCTTGTCATATTGTGTTTGGAACCTATTGTCATTTAATGTGAGATCTTCTTGGGATGCTCGCAATTAATGTTTTGTTAAAAATTTGAAAAATAATCCTTAATTTTTGTGTTTAAGAATATTATTTTGGTAGGTTGTTAGTTTTTATACAACCAAAAAAGATTATTTATTATTTTTATAACTAACGTATGTTCTAAGATATCGTAGTTGAATTGAAAATGCCAAAATGATGAAGGTGAAGGTCAATACTTGTATTAGAATTTTAGTTATGCATTACATTTCTTTTCTAGTTATCTTTTCTCCACATATACTAAAATTTCAGTTGCATTTTTTATTAAAAAATTTCCTTTTAATCACATGTTGCAACCCCACTTTTGGAAGAGTGTGAGGATGACACTCACACTCCCGAAATGGGGACTTGGGAGTCCTCCGTGACTCCCAAAACTTCAAAGTTCGATTGCAAGGGTCAAAACACCTTGCCTTGAGGCATTCTTCATGACATTGGAAACTTATTGAAGTGTAGATGTCGAAAATGGCCTCGCATGAGCCATTTGGATATTTGCAGCACAAGTTACGACAAAAAGACGGGAGTCAAATTGACAGTTTGATTCCCGACCACTAAAAGTCGGGAATTGATCCAACCCCGGTGTGTGCAGATGGAATGCGACACACCGTTGGAAAGCTCTCAATAAGAGCTACAAGTTTGCCTAAGACCTCATCCCAATCTAAGGTCTGAACAAAGAATTATGAACTCGCAAAATCCCGGGAGTCCAAACCAGGACAGTTTCAAGACTCCTCCTTGGGAGTCCCAGGACAAAAAACCATTCGGATGTGGGTGCCATGGAGTAATGCAGAGAATATTATATGGGGGAAGGTGGTGGCTTCCCCCGAATCCGGGCCGTGGTGAATCTTGTGAGTCCAGAGTTGCCCGTGGCTTGTCCTAGCACCAAGGGTGTTCTAGAATGCGAATTAACCAACTTGTTGGTTGGTTTGATGCAGGTTCGAATGAGTAACTAAAGCTTGTCCCTCTTCCTAGTCCCATCATGGAGCTTCAGCATGCCCCTCTATCTTTTTTAGTGCTGAGAGCTGGGAATGTGCCCTCAAGTCCCCACAATTCCGCTGTTTTAAAAACCAAGGCCCATCTTGGGCCTAACTTGGGACTTGGGAACGCGTCATCGCAACTACTAATTTTTCAATCAAAGATTTCAATTGCTTATAAATTTAAATTAATAATATATTTTGGTTGTTTACATGAAAAGTTTTGTCAATAAATCTAATGTGTGGTTTTGTCCATTTGTTTGTGTTTTGTTTTGGTTGTTTTTCAGTTGTTTTGTGGTCATATACATTCATTTTGATAGCTTGTGTGAAGGTTTTAATGGCACTTTATTTTTAAATAAATCTTAAAAATTTTAACATACATTTCAATTTTGATTATATGTTTTAATGATTTGTTTGAAGGATTTTATATTTTTTTCCCAAAATAAAATAATCAATGGACATATTGGTCATTGGTATTTGTTTATGTTGCTTGTATGAAACTTTCAATTTCATTTTTTTTAATTTTTTTAATTTTCTTTTTAGTTGCACATTTTGGTCACACATGTATTGGATTTATTGATCGATATGAAAAATTCAATCATGTTTTTATATTATATATTTTATCACTAAATCGTTCAAGGTTTTGGCTGATATATGAAATTTTCTTGTTGCATTTATATAAAGTTTTCAATTTCATATTTTAATTGTTGATATTACTTGATTTTACTTTTTTTGGTCCTATGTATAAGTTTTAATCATATATTTGTATGGTCAAATATTGTGTGTTGAGGTTTATTTTTAACATGCTTAAAGGATAATCTAGTATTGGTGATTAATGTTAATTTGAAAATGATTGAATTTTGACAAACTTGTGGCACCTTTTTTAGCTCCCTGCAATGGGGGTACAACTTTGAGATCTTTTAGATAACTAGAAAGGACATGTTTCAATTGCTTCTCCATCACCTCACCTTCACATGTGAACAAAGAGTGTGTCATTAGTGCAATTGTGAACCAAAACTAAGTCATGGATTTCCATCAATTCATAATTAACTCACTATGGCTAGAATTCCTATGGATAATGGGAGGACATAAGTTTAAAATGGACAATGATTTCCAACTCAATGTTACCAATTCAAAAGAAAAACTAACATTTAGTTATAACATTCACTTTCTCTTGTGTACTAAGTAACCTTTCAATTTGTTACATATTTTCATCTTGTTCTATCCTCAATTTAAAATGCGTACAAATTACATTTTGATGGCCTTAATGTGAGCTTGAGAATTCTAAAGCAAGTTTGAACCTATGAATAAAAGTTTGAAAATCTACACCTATTGTGTCAAATTGCATCAATTTTACAAAGGACTATCAAAAGGATTCATATAATAAAATAATTTTCATTGAAAAAAATATAGATGATAAAATCACATGAATCACACTCAAAAAACACTCATACTTTTAAAAATGTGGAATTTTAAAACTTTAAAAAGTCAAAGAATGTTTCAAAATTGCTTCAGAATTTAAAGTTTCAAAAGTCATTTACCATGTATAAATGGGTTATAATGTACATGATGTAAAATTTTGATCATTTTTCAAAATGAAACATTGAATTTTCTAAGGAATCTGCACATTTTTTAATTCATATTTATTCAATAATGATTAACAAAAAAAAATGATGAATTAGAATATATATATATATATAAGAAAAAATTCATTAAAAAATTCATTTGTATGTAAAAGTGTTTTTTGGGAAAAAGGACTTGTAGTCCTTTTCCAAAGTAATCCTTTTGGTTCTTAGTTAGAGGTTTTGACCATGTTGTAATTGAATTAATTCAAAATGAAATGTTGTTGAAAGTGCAACAAAATTTGTTGAAGTTGAATTTAAAAATACTTTTGACAAGAAAGTGAAGAAAAATGAGTTTAATGCAATGATTGTGTGTGATATTTTACATCATCAAAATGTGTCGAGGATGTTATCCAAATAACTTTTTGAGATGATACCCACGAGAATAATTTGCAAATGATGATTCATATGAATTTGGAAACCCTGATGGTAATTATATGTAGTTTATATGAGTTATGAAAATTTTGAAAAAGTTTATGATTTGGTTCCAATGATGGAACTATCTACATTAAAGTTAAATAGAACATTGATTAAGGATACAACTAAATTTTTTGTTTGTTTTTGAAGTTGGTGTTTAATTAAACATATTCTCACTGATTATTTTATATGAAATGTGGTTGGTAAGGTGAGTATTTAGGTTTTATTTTTCAAAAGTATAGTATCCTTTAAAACAATCCCAAGCTGCTTGTGTAAGTGGCAAGTCTTTTATAATGATAATAGTTTTGTCAACATATCAACAATTTCATTTATTATAGGAATGTGGTGAATGTCAATCTCTATAAATTCTTGTTTCGCCCAAATAAAATGATATTGTGGGTCAACATGTGTACTGTGATGATGAAATTCTAGATTTTTCACCTGATGAATTATGCTTCAATTGTCATAAAATAATGGTGTGGGGTTGTTTTGTGGCATTCCAATGCTTGACAAGAAACCATTATAATTAGATAACATGTTTGGTAATTGCACAAGTTGAAATGTATTTAGTGGACAATGAGGTACATGTTATTTCTTGCAACACCATGCTAGGGCTCCATGTCCAAAAGTGAAAACATACCAAGTGTGTGTGACTTGTGATCATTTTGATCTCTTGTAAAATTTGTATCACAAAATCTTCTTAGATTGTCAAAAATATTCCATTGTACATGATCCCATGAACTTTAGTCCGTTGTAGATAACATAACATGCATTTTACTCCTATTTAATGCATTTGACTAGGTTGTTCTAAAAATTGAATTGCACAACTCACAACATAAGCTATGTGTGACCTTGTGAATGTCATGGCATACATGAGGCATCCTATATTTGCATGTTTGTCTAATGTAGAAATGGGGGTGTTTCCTCTATTATTATTATTAGACATGAATGAAGATCCATCATGGTTATGGTTGGATTATTGTTTTGTAGCCCAAAAACATGGATGGTATCAATTATGCGCCATTGTTATTTGATCCAAAGAGAACTTGATTGTTGCAATGATGATGCACCTCAAAATAGACATAATAATTGTTTGCTCCCTACATCATTTCAAAAAGAAAAATCATGTATTACAACATATGAGTTAACTTTGATTCATTAGTTGAACAATTAATCTGATTTTCAACAAAAATTCTTGCCATTGTCTCAATATGTCCATTATTATGATAGACACATCAGTCAACACTACTTGCCACCAAATTGTATCTTGTCAAAAAATAGTCAAAAGTGGTTCCATTGCCTTGGTACCTACTTCAAGTTATATATGTTTTTTGTTAAAGGTATAAATTCCTAAGCTAATTAGTGCCCACGGGCATCCTAGTAACTAAAGGGTTACTAATGGTAATAAATTACCATCTTTTACTAAAGGATGAAGCTAATGAGATTAATTAGATGAATGGTTGGTGGTAATCCACCAATCATGTGAGGATTTCTAGGAAGGATAAGGAGAGCCTATTTCATGAAATGCATGTGGACCTTGTGTGTATGGGAGAAGAGAGATTAGGAGGAGGATAAGAGGGGATTGTGGATCATTCCCTTGTATTCAATATTATGATTATTTTAGATTGGATGTGGTTAGAATAGTTTTCTTGGGGAAGAAATGTGTATGTGACATGGGAGAGAAAGGAGGATAGTATGGAAGTAGAATGTATTTCGTATCATTGCAATGAAAAATGGTTGATGGATTTTCATAATTCTTGTTGGTGTTTGGTTCTACTTAGAGTATAGAAAGAAAGGAGAGAATAATTGATATTAATATTACATAGAATTTGTTATTCTAATGTATTGGTTTTTCATTTCTTCTATAAAAAATTTATATGCCATCCACTTTTTGTTTTAGTTTCTAAACTAGGAAATACCTTTTACCACGTGATGGTAACCACCATTGGAAGGTAGCAACAAAGAGGTAGATTTAATACTTAAGGCTTAAAGAAAGTGGAAAGCTATTGTAGATGATAGGCAACAATGACATAGGTTTTACATGTGTTGTAGATGGTAAGCAACAACCACAAAAGGTTTGCAAGTGTTGTAAATAGTAAGTAGGAGCTACATGAGGTCTACAAATGGTTGAAGGTTTTTTTCAAGTTTATAAAAGATAGTAATTATTGTAGGATGATAGTTATAGCATGATGGTAGGTAAATAGAAGGCAGTCGTTACCTTCAAGTCTTTCCATTTTTTCTTTTTATTTCTTTTCTACCCGGCAACCCTTTCCTTGATGGTAATTAGGTTGTTGAATCTTGCAATTTTATGCTTTCCTTGAATTTGCGCATCGTTATCACATCATTCTCATATTCTTCTAGTTGTTCAATATAAAGTTCTACATTCAATTTTCCATACAAAAAAAGGTGTGCACATCATACTATAACATGTGCATATCATGGGTTAATATAGAGAAAAAATGTTCTAAATTGAATCATGTTTTATCGTAGGAGTGAATGTTTCATTGTAAAAAAATCCATGCACATGTGTGTAACCGTTCACAATTGGTGTCGCTTTTTATTGCTCTAGAATCCCATCAATCTTGCTTTGATTTGATAATCTTTCATCTTGAAGGTGATGGCATCAACTCCCAAGTAGAATTGACCAACAAAGATTTGAATATTCCTCATCCATTGTTCCTTTCCATTTAGACATGTCAAGTGATTGAACTTCTTGTTATGTTTTTGAGTAGATACTCGATGAATATATATGTTGTACACTTGTGAGTTGTATGGGTGAATGATAACTTTGTCCCATTCTTTGTACCTCTATGGAGCATGTCATGCTCTTTGTGGTTATTAAATTAGTTTTTCAATGTTCTCAACATTGGTTGAGTTGTCAAGTTTTACTAGTGGCTCCACATCCACAAGAGCTAGATCAAGTCCTTTAGAATTCACATGTTCCAAAGCAACCACTAGGCTTAATTATCTTTTGTTCTTAACCCATCACCCTAATGATTGTTGGCACCTCCTACATTTTGATTAATTGTCTACATTTCTTATAATTGGCACAAAACCTTAGATTACATGTTCTCCCACTATCACATGCAATTATTATTGTGAATCATTGGAGACTTCTTGAGTAACACAACAACACATTATGGGTTTTTTGATTAGTCAAAAGAAACGACTATTGTTCTTTTTTACTACAATTGTAACTACTTAGTCACAAAAACCACTATGTAGTTGTAAAGACCATTGAGATATCATGTGATGTCATGGTCAATTAACCTAGTTAAGTTAAGTTAAGTTAGCTTTTGGCTAGGCAAGCTAGACTAGGTAGCCTAGCCTAGCTAGGTTGACTTTTGATTGTGTTATCTACATGGGCTAAATTAGGTTGACTTTTGATCATGCCTTATAACATGTTTATAAATTTTTGACGCATGTTATCCATCCATCAAAACGTCTTTTGTAACACCTAGTTGAATAAAACAATTAAGTTGAGATGGCATGCACTTTACACATTACATTAAGGTTAATGATGACATGAAATTTCATTATTATAAGAAAATTTTAAAAATTCATCATTAAAACGATTAGGTTTTGCAACTAAACATCCCTTGTGATTAAATGGGTGAAGTGGCATGGGTTTAATAACTTAATAGTCTCTAATTGCATATGTCCTTCCTAATTAGTATGTAGTTGTAAAAGTTAGTCGCAAAACTCAAAATGTGTTGTTGTGCAAGGTTAGTTTTTTATGTGTTTATGTAATTTCATTCCACATTTGTGGCAATGGAAATTTTTTGAGCCCACTTGGGTTCCATAATTGGTACCCCTTGTTATTTTTTCATATATGAAAAACAACATGGTGTTGTGCATTTGGGTTTAGTTTTCTTTTTTGTTCCTTTGGCACACATTGTTTAACTACAAATCATCAAAACACTCAAAAGTATGAGATGTTTGGTTGTTTACCACTCCATTGCTCATATGGTGTAGATCCAACCAATGTTCTTGTTGTTATGTAATTTATCGCATGAACCAATGTGTTAATAACTTCAATCGTAAGGAATTTTGGTAGGCCTCTAACATGTAATATGCTACATGTTGCCTCCATCACAATTTTTTTGTCATGTTCAATGAAGTCATTTTATTCATGGGCATAGGTAGCACTATATTCATATTTGATGCCCTATTTTTACAAGTATAAGTTGAACTCTTTGTTAACATATTTGCTTCCTTGATTTGAACAAAATGTTGTCACATTAGATTTCCTTTCATTATAGATTCAATTTAACACATTTTTGAAACATGCAAATGCCTCTAACTTGTGATTTATGAAACACACAAACTTAAATATATACAATCATCTTTGAAAATGACATAGTATTAAAAGGCTATCCCTCCCACATTAGATTTTGTGAACCCATGGAAGCACATAAATAAGAATGGATTAACTTTCTAGGTGTGTTGCATCTTTATTTCTTAGCGTCTATTGGGTACAAATGACAATGTTGATTTCCAAATTTACATCCTTCATAATTTTTTTCATTTTTTGATATTTTATCAAATATTTCCAAACCTTTAATGGTTTATTTTCAATATATATTTTTTAGGGTTGAGAAATTCGAGTGAACATATTGCTTATGCTAAATAACCAAATTTGGTTTGACTCTTTCATGATTTGTAATAGAGGTTATTTGAACATCTATCAACTCCATTGACTCCATTGGTGGTATAACCTTTGCATTCAACTTTTGGGTGTAAATTTTTTAAGGTGTACCAAAATCTTGTCATAATGTCACCTTTTTTTTGTCTTTTTTGCCTAGTCCTTTTTTACCATGTAAAAACACATTTATGGATGATTATGATAGAATTTAAATTGTAATGGTTTAAAATATAATCTTTTTTATATATTTGACAACTTTTGATTCATTATTTTTTATGGGGATTACAATATAAGGTAAAAAAGGACTGCAAAAAAGACTAGGCTTTTTTTGTCATGTGTGGTACACCTTAAAGGGTTTTCACCCTTTTACATCTCTCCCATTGAAGTGCGCATCCAACATTATAACACCATCAACATTCTTCTCAATCATTGTGAAAATGTCTTTAAATTGAATCATAATCCCTTGAATTGTTGTTTACTTCATTAAAAAAAAACAATTCCTAGTTTCAAAAGGGAATGTAAATAATTTTCTTCAACACGACCTTTTTCCAAACTTTCCTTAAAATTCTAAATATGTATATATATCTTGTTCCATGGACCCAATATTGATTATCATTTTGAAATATTGCCATTGACTAGCTCTTTGAGGTCATTAGAACAAAATTCATCATCCATTCGTGGCAATTAGATATATGTTATGTGGCTTTTCAATCAACAAACCAATCTAGCATTCAAGTTTTTTTTCTAGTAATGTTTTCAATATTTTTATTCATGTTTTTGTCACCATGACTTTTGATTCATCTCAATGTTCTCTTCATCTTCATTTGCAACTATGGTCTTTCAAAGACTTCACAAAATATGTTTTAGTTTCAATGTCCTCCATGGTTCTCATTACATTGTGCTCATTCTTATCATTTTGCCTTTTCTCCATCATTTTGTCTTTGTTTAAACATTTTTCAAATTGATGACCAAGTTCTTTGTAATTATCACATTTAGTCCAACACTTATTTAGCTCTTTAATACAATTGCTATCTTGCTTCTTTTCAAACGTCTCCTTCAATGTGTGCTCTTTATGTTATAGCCATTTGATGAAAAAAATGTCTTGTCTCTTTCTAACACCTAATTCCCATTTTACATTTTGATCATGCTTTCAAACTTCAAGAGTCACATTGTTAGTGCACATATTGTTTATTGATCTTTTAGTAAGTTGTCCCATACAAATGCAATGACAATGTAGTTTGGTGGTATATTGCTTAACACCTATGTACTATGCATAGACTTCAACAATATTGTTTATCCCAAATCACTTAATCTATGGGCCATGTTTTCTACATTTAAAACATGAGCATCAATTTTGTCTCCCTCCTTCAAATTATAGCTAAAAAAATCTCCATGTAACCTGCACATTATCCCTAAAATGCTATTCATGGACAACTAATTTTTGTCCACATATGTGATGTGGTCTTGCAATTGATTAGCATATTTAAATGTTGTTCATCCACATTGGTCCCAATGAACATTCATATTATGGCCTTTGCATGTTGCCAATGATTTTCCTCCTCACAACTTTTCACATCTTCAAATCACCAAAATCTAGCAATCACCATCAATAGTGGCTTTGCTTCAAACACCATCTCTATTTGGTACTTCACTAATGTATTAAGATTTTTAGGATCCATCTTTCACTAAACAATGCACTAATTCTTATGCTATTTTATCAAACTTGTGGGCCCATAACTTCATGAAAACAAAGAAACATAAATAAAAATATACACTCACCAAACACATAGTGATGCTTATATTCAATTTTGTTGTATGCATATTTGTTTAAAAGAAAACATGTTTAATAGTAGTAAGCATGCACGAACATGTTGAAAGCTCCTTTGATATCTAGATTATTATCAAGGCTTGTTACTTTGCAACTCTTCAATTT
>Ga0116228_10005696_pt1 | contig 11108 bp, 4 predicted proteins | sample S1TSphfallax_2_FD_89694 | JGI IMG/M metagenome (GOLD analysis project Ga0116228, IMG submission 89694) | Host-associated microbial communities from peat moss isolated from Minnesota, USA - S1T2_Fc - Sphagnum fallax MG | ecosystem: Host-associated > Plants > Peat moss > Unclassified | place: USA... | reverse complement strand
ATGTGAAAAAATAAAATAAAATTCTCAATGATTGTGCTAGAAAGTGAAAGTATGTAAAAGTAAACCATTTGATGACCATTTATATTTAAGGTTTTTTGCATTTAAATCATTTTAATAATGTCATAAAGTTTTCAATGAACTTAACTTTGTAAATAGATCATATATGGTCATTCTTAATGTATTTTATTATTTTCATTATCATGAATTTATTACTTAGATTAATTATACACATTTTTCAAATCAAATAATTCAAATAATGTGCTATTAAATATTTGAATCATCATGCACTTTAATACATATTTTTTGAAAAACATTTTAAAGTTTTGCATCATTAATGTGCATAATTTTTTAGTTTAATTAGTGTCAACATCCTTTTATTTTTGATTGGTTGAATAAAGCCAAAAAGCGAAAATAAAAATTGAAAGTGCTATTAAGTGTTTTATAACGATTTTTTATTGTGATAATTTGCGCAATTTTTGAAAAAAAATTCCAAGTTTCTACAAATGTCTATAGAAAGATGTTTTGTGGCATTTGGTGGTTAAATTACAAAATTGCATTAGCTTTTGTCCTTTTTTTCAATTATGTAAGTTCAAAACATCTAAATATGTAGTTAGGCATGTGTGGTTGAAATTTCATCAAATTACAATAAAATTATAATTTTTTTAATGTAAAATGTTCAATTGAAGGTTTCTTCACATTTTGTGACATCTAGTGGTTAATTACAGAGTTGCATTAGTTTTCAGTCTTTTATTTTTTGTCAATTTTGTAAATTGTAAACATCTAAGTATGTTGTTATGCATGTGTGAGTAAAATTTCACCAAATTATTAAAAGATTAGAAAAAAATGTGAGCAAATGTTCAACTAGGGACACTTAACATTTTGTGACCAAATTACAAAGTTGCATTAGTTTTTTTGTGTTTTTTTTAGTTTTATAAATTGACATTCAAATATGCAATTAAAGATGTGTTGTTGGAGTTCACCAAATTATAATAAAATCAGAAACATATTGTGGATAAATGTTTAGTTCTTGATTTTTTTTATTATGACAATGTGAGGTCTTTTAAAAATAAATTTTCATACATTCAAATTTGATGTTTAAAATATATTTTTAAATCTAATAATAAAGTGCATGTTATGTATTTAACTCGTTAAATCTTGTTTTAAACTTTTTTTGAATGTTGGATGACCTTGAATTTTTTGAGAAGATAATTAAAATTCACATTTGCACCCAACATTGGACCTCGCTTAAAACTCCCAATTGCAAAAGTTTGCTCATAAAAATTGTCTTTAACATATTTCTCAACTTTGTAACATTGAATGTTAAAAATGTAGACTCCATTTTAATGAACCTAAAATTATTATAAAAGTAAAAAAAGAAATATTTTTGGCATAACCAAATTGAGTTAGTTAAAATGTCATCATCAAATAATGTAAACATTGTGAAATGATCAAAGAATCTAACAACATGCATTCTAAAATTGAGGAATTAAAAAACATTTCAATTTGTGATTTATTGTACATGGTAGTTTTTGACATTATAAGTTGACTATTACAGATAAAAATGAATAAACAAATATTTATTATAATGTATTGACCACTTGTAAAACCGTAGGTTCAATAATCTTAAAACTATTACAAAAAAGGCTACTAAATAATTTTTAAAAATAATAAAAAATGAAAACACATGAGAGTAAGACATATTTTATGTTTGTTTATCATCTTATAAAACCCACCAACTATTGCCATGCTGTAATTATTTTTTTAACAAAATTAAAAGAATAACCAAAATGTTTCATGTAGTTACTACTTGTCGTTTATGGACTTTTATAGATTATGCCTATTGTTTGCAATAGTTTTATACTTTCAGTAAACCTTAAATCCAATGGCTACCTCTTTGTTGTTGCCTTCTAATGGTAATTATCATCATAAAATAGAGTGTGTTTTCTATTTCAAAATTAAAATAAAAAATATAATATTCTAATTTTAAAAAATAAAATAAGAGAAACAAAACTCCATATAAATTTGATATGAATTATTATCCCTTTTTTTTATCATTCTAAGTAGAACACAATAAAAAGAAACATTACAATCCACAAAACCTTCAACCATTTTCCATTACATAATAACAAATACAAATTTTTTACATGTTTTTTTTTCTTTTTCTCACACACAAAAGTGTCTCATATAAACATGCTCCTAATGATTTAATGTCTAATCCTTTATAAATAATAAAAAATAATGATTTAATCTTGTAATGAAAATTTTCATTTCTTCTAATAAATAAATAAAAAATTCAAGAAAGATGTTTATCACATAAAGGTTGAATCCTTATCCTTTTAAATTTCCTTATTTTCTTATATCTCATTATCATAATCCTTTTCCACACACTTTAATTAAAGGAAATCCATTCATCCCTTGTCCATTTAACTAATTAATTTATATGGTTTCACCCCTAGTAAATAAATAATGGTAAATAGGGTACTAGTATTTAAATAGTTATTATGATGCCTTTACGAATAAATGGGACTAAGATACTATTTTTAATAACTAATATTATTTTTATTATAAATCCTTCCAAAATTAACTTTTGAGTATTTTACCCTATGAAAGTAGTTCATTGTGTTGATGGTTATATTGTCAGAAAACACTTTCATTTTATAATTTTCATATGATTGTTAATCATTCACCAATTTGGTGGTTATGTTTGCTCCAAGTAATGACATTTTTTTTGTTTTACATTATGGTTGCATGTGTTTACATTCATGAAATTAAAAAAAATGTGGGCATTTGGTTTATTCATTTTGTTGGTAAGCTCACAAACTCATCATTTTTGTTGTTCATTTTTCATAACAAATCATAAAATTTTGCCATCTATTGGTTTGATAAATTTTATGATGGCGAGAAATTGAAAAAGCTTAAACTAAAAGAAGTGAAAATTTATTTGAATTAAAAGGTTTCATTTATTTTAAAGAAGAAACTAAACACCCTATTCAAATTTTATGTTTTGAAAAGTCTGTGAGCATTGAATGCCATGTGTGTAATGAATTTCTATTATGTGTGGTTGAAGCAGAATGCCCTATTGCAAAATGACTGTTTTCTTTTTTGAACTTTGTTGTTTTGTTACATTATGAGTTTCAATAGAAAGAAGTAGGTTAAAAATAATAATTTAGGGGCTATTTTTAAAAAAATGGTAAAAAAGTTTATGGATTTCATGAATGTTATAAGTGGCATGTTTCAATTGTGTTTAGTCATAAAACATTTTTAAGGGAATTGGTTAGGTTTCATGTTTTTGGAAGAAAGTACTTGCATTGTTGTGGAAATTTTAGAGGGAAAATGGGATATTGTGGATAAATCTAAGTTTAATGGAATTTTTTTTTGTGTAATTTGTTTCAAGTTATGCTTATATCTATGTCGAACTTTTCAGGTTGAATGTTGTTGTAAAAGGGAGAACACCATTCATTGTTTTTTTATATCATAATTATTGGAAATGTGTTTTATAAAGTATGAATTACCACAAAAAGGGCATGGGTTTTTGAAAGACAAATTAAATTTTTTTGAATCCTTTAGGTCCATAGATTTTATGTGTTTTATTGTGTAAATGGTTGAAAGATTAAAAAAATGATACAAAAACATTAATCATGATTTTTCAAAAGGTTCAACTTGATTAAGGTGTTTACGTTAACCAAAATAATGTTTGTTTCAACTAAAGGCATGAAGCATGGAAGACACATGATTTTTTTGGTTGGTTTTCTTAATTAAAATGACCATTTTAACCAAATTTTTAGGTGTATATGTGGTTAATTTAAAATAAAATAAAATGGTATGTTAAAATGCCCATGGTTTAGTTAAATCAACCATACAAATGGCCATATTTAATCAATTTGGCCATATTAATTTGGTTAATTAACATACTTGCTATGTTTACTAAATAACCTGCCTACCTACTTAACATCTACTTTTGTATTTACCTACTTGTCTATTTATCTACCTACCTACCTACATATCTATTTATATACCTAATTCTTTATATTACACATAACTAAATATGTACATTTAAAAATGAAGGTAGGTAAACATGTGTACTTATTTACTTAGTTAAGTATGTACTCATTTATTTATTGAAGTTTAAATGTTGTTATACACATTGATAAAAAATTTCATTGGAGTTTTTAAAAACATGTTTAATGCATTTAGTATCATTTTGTTTTACAAAATTGTGTGAGCTATACCGACACAATCATGTGCAACAGTCTCAATTTTTAAGAATTGCATCAAGGATATTTGAGTGTGGTAAGGCTATAGGGGTTTTTAATAACTTCATGTTAGAATAAAGAATGATAATTACACATGATTGCATGGGGGGTTATTTTTTTTCAAAATTTGATATTAGATGAATGAGCCGTAAGGTTAATTATTTTTTTCAACAAAAGTTAGTAATCATAGTTTTAGAACTTTCATTGCATGATTATGGCTAAGAAATTTCTAAAGGGTTAGGGTTAAAAGTAAACGCCAAAATTCGTAATGTTCGACAAAATATTGATCTTGTTGTGGTATTTAATGGGTAGTCGTGTAAACGAAGATGTTTGAGATTCGTGAAACTATTGAAAGGGTGTCAATGAAAAGTTTAATGGAAATAAAATAATCTTCAAACATTGTAAGCATGAGATTCATTCGAGACAACACAACGATAAATAATGTGATAAGGTGGTAATGGCAACATGGATTTCATGATGAGTGAAACTTTTATTTAGCTTATGGATAAGCTTCACAAGGAGCTGTAATTACATGTTGAGTCTTGGGTTATGCCACAATGATGATTCATAATTGCAGGAAATCTAGGATGCATCAAATGGCGTGAACTAAATAATCCACTTTACCATTAGGAGGTAGTCGACAAATTGAACTGCACAACCAACAATAGTGTCCAATGTTGAGAATTGTAGGTCATGTGAAGATAAAAATGTCTTTAGTTTTATAAAAACCTTCATAAATAGTTTTAGATTCATAATTAGAAGTGAAATCGACTTGCAATAAAATCACCAAGGTGTGAAAGTTTAGAGAAATGCGATATAATACCAAGTTCAAGGGGGTTCAATTTCAAGACAAGGGTGCACTTTTCATGGTTTGAAATTTTTAATACGAACATGTTGCGTCAACATCAAATCTAAGGATGATTCCTAAGGTGGCTTTTCATTCACTTGTGTGATTAGAGGCTTGTAAGACATGGTCATATACGATGCCATGAATTCAAAGAAAGGAAAAAATCTTTAATTTAAATCAAATTGGCAATGAATGTGTGAAATTTATTACATTGAAATGCGTGATTATAATTTATAGGTTAAGGAAAAGGAAGGAAAGGACGGTCTAGAACCATGGTAAAGTAAAACCTTAAGATCAATGGGGAAAAAAAAGGTTTAAATAAAATTTGTTAGGGGAAAAATGAGAATAGGTGAAAAGGATGTTTCTCCTTCTCCTCCAAGGGCCACTAAACATTGGAACCTTCCATTAGCCACCAAGTTGGGGTTTTTTTTCACTTCCTTCTTTTTCTTATTTTTAAAGGCGCAAATTTGAATCATTTTAAACTTTTTTTTAAAAACATAATCTTCTAATTGAATCTTGGAAAATTCGTTTTTACAACTTTTCTTAAGAAGAAAAAAATGATTAATTTTAATACATGGTGGAAAGAAAGAGAATAGATTGAATGATAATAATACCTTTGAAAGAAAGAAAACGAGTAAGGGCAATTTTGGGAACTTGAAATCTTAGAAAAATTTCATAGGACCTTTTAGGTTTTGTAGCATAATTGTTTTTTTATTTAGGTACAAAGTTTGAGACTTAGTAGGTAGGTGTGCCCTATAATTAGCTTTCCAATGAACTAATGCAAACTAGATTTGAATAAATTATGGGATGACAACGATGTTTTAAATGAATGGAGGTTTGTTGTCAAGTTAAATTTTTTGCCTTCATGAAACCCTTTTGGGTTCTATGCCACAACTTTTTATTGATGTGGATGTAGAGCTTGAAATTTGGTAAGAAAATGCACCTTGTAGTTAAGTTTTTATTGAATTAAGACAAGTTAGATTTGGATAATGTAAGTGATAGGAATAATGTTTTGAATGATTAGAAGTTTATTGTCAAATTGAATTTTTTATCTTTGTGAAACCCTTTGGAGTTCTATGTCATAATTTTTTACCAATTTGGATGCAAAGTTTGAAATTTGATAAGCAGATGTGCCTTGTAGTTAACTTTCCAATGATACAATGCAAATTAGATTTGGATAACGTATGTGATAAGAATAAAGTTTTGAGTGACTAGGGGTTTGTTGTCAAGTTGAATATATTGTCAAATCTTTAAAAATTGGTTTAAATGGGTAATAGTTTAACATAAAATTTTAGAATTTAGAATGATTGAATTTAGAAAATATATATATCAAGTCCAAATCATAAATGATGCAGAGGATGCAAACTATTCGTTTTTAACTACAAGTGCAACTTGATATTTAAAAATACATTTTTCATTTTTGCTTTCACCAATAGCATATGTACCTTTGAATATAATCATCTCATTGATGGTAAAGGGACAAAAAGTCGCCTCACAAATGTTGTGGTAGTTTGATTGCCAAACCATTAATTTTGAACCAAGGAAATCAAGGTTGAATGCCCCTTACCAACATATATTATGTGGAATATGTATGTTTGTATATATATTTTATATATGTGTGTAAATGTATAATACTTAGATGGGTTGTGGATAGGTAGGTAGGAAGTCATGGTAAGTAGGTACCAGTCATGAGTGGGTGGGTGGATAGGTAGGTATTTATTATTTATTAGTTAATTGTGTTTTTATTATTTAAAATTTGGGCTATTTTTGTAATTAATTGTTTTGATTACCCAATTTTTTATTTGATTCAACTAGTCAAAAAGATCATTTTATGGTCATTAAAAAAAAACCACCAATCAAGTTAGACATGGTCTAATCGATTTGACCAATATAACCAAGTGGTCAAATGGACCAAATCTTTAAATGACTAATTTTTGGTTTACTTTTGCAATCAAATAATGCCATGATTTTTTGTAATGAACGGTTTATTTTTTTTATAATCCCAATTACATTCTGGAACATTTAGTAATTAACCATTTATAATTTAAAGTTAGATCGTGGTGTTGGTAAATAATACTACCATCTTTTTTTGGTGACATACCTTCCTCACTTTTCCCACACCTTGTGGGATGCCATTAGCATTTGTTCAATGGTCGAAAGGTTGAAAACACATGCAATACCCAAGAATATATGGATATGGGAGTTTTAACAAAGTACATTGAATTGGAATGAAATTGTTTAAACATTAGTACAAAAACCCCCCTTTTTGCAACTATGTGTCCAACTACATTCAAGTACAAAACATAGTTGAAAGGAACAAGTGTAGTTACAAACTATTTTTTACAATTACAAATGAAACAAGTCAAGAATTACAAGTTGAAAATGAAATTCTAATTGAAAATGTCAACCACATGTCAACACCATATCAATAGCGACTACTTACCATTTTAGTTGTGAACCGCATACCATTATAATTGAAAATTGTTGTGAATTACTTTTGATTGGTGGATGACCTTCATCCATTAATTGGGAATGATGTCAAAAAAAATTTATAATTATAATTTCAACAAGGTTGCAATTATATAAGTTCAACATTTCGACTAAATTACAATTATGTAAATTGAACATTTGGCCAATGGTTTAATGACATGTGGCACATTCACAATGTTAACAATGGCGAAATCATAAATTTTGGGATCAACAAGTAATTAAATGGCATGTGGCATGTTCACAAAGTTTGGGTTCAAAAAATTAGTTAAATGACACATAACACATCCACATTGATAGGCTAGGCTGCATGGTGCATAATCATAGGTTAGGTCTAAACCTGAGCACCTAGGCTAAACCTAAACATAAGCCATTTAACTTAGGTTTAAATTAGGGCTAGACCTAGGCATCTATGTTAGGCCTAAACCTAAGCCAAACGGTAATTAAGGAATGTTATTTCCTTTCATTTGGTTTAACTTTTATGGTTGAACCATTTTAATTGGTTCATCCCAAATGGCTATTACGTTTTCATGTTTGTTATGTTCTCTAACAATCTTAATGCATTCCTTTATATAATTTGGAATCATAGAAATGAAGCCAAACAATATGGGATAAATATTTTAGTCATAATCTAGTTGCAACCTAGTTGCAATTCAAATAGTTGTAATTTAGTTGTACAAGTTAGTCTAAACTTAGGTAAGCCTAAACCTAAATCAATAATGTACTTGGCCTAAGTTTAGGTACTTACCTTAATAACTTGTATAATTAAACAATTAAACATATTAAATAATTTACTAAATAATATAGTTATTAGTTAATTTTTTAAAAAAATAAGTATTAATTAAATTAATAATTATTACTGAATATTTTTAATAATCCCAAATTCATTGGAACTTCTTATTAACATTTCATAAATTTTTTAAAAACTAAAATATAAATATTCAATAATAAATTCTAAATGATATTTTATTATAATAATATTATAATGTAGTGATAATTAATAAATGGCTGTAATTACAACAACATTAATAATAATATTGTACGTAGCATAGTAGTGACATACTCTCAATTCGATTCAAACATACGCGTATTATACGTTTTTTTGGGATTTTTAAAAAATACTTGAAAATACTTCTTTTTGAGCACCTTCGAAAAATACTCATATTTCGTATGTCACTACTATGGTACGTAGTAGTTAGGTTAGGCTAGGTATTTAACTATTATTATTCATAAATTTATCTTATTTGTTGGAACTATTAAGAACTAATATAATAAATAAATAATGAATAAAAATAAAAATTCTAGTAGTGTTAAATAAAAATAATTTCTGAAATTATATAATACTTTATTAAGTATATTTACTAATTATTCTAATCATTATTACAATTTAATCATGAATAAAGAAATAATAAAATATTGTTAATAAAATGAAAGAATAAAAAAATAATTGGAACTAATAGCCAACACTAAAATAAAAATTAAGATTTAAAAAAATATTAATTATGTATCATTACATGATATGTTGTATACTAAATTGAAATTTACATGGAAATAATAAATTACACATGTATTGAACACATTCCAAAAAAAATTAATTAAGTATCATTACTTGATATGTTGTAAATTAAAATTGAATCTACATGAAAATAAGAAATTATGCATGTATTAAAGATACACATTATTAAGTTGATTTATATTTTAGAATTTCCTTAAAACTTATTTTCAAATTATAGTGTAATATTTATATGCACAAAAACAATTCATCATACATAACCATTTATGTACATAAAAAAACATTTACATGTACTATAATAATTAATGAATTTTTATTATAATTAAAAAAATTAAAACATCATATGCATAAAATGAATAAACATAAAAATTCCATGAAATTATTAATTATTTTTCATTACTTGATTTGTTGTAAACTAACGTTTGATTTAGAAAGAAAAAATAAATTACATATATTGAACATACATTATTACAAATGCATATTTAAAAATTTCCTTAAATCCAAAGGTGTCTTTGGTGTTGTTGGAAAGTAATTGTCAAGTTGAATTTAATGAAGTTTATTTCATTATTTTCATAATTAAGGTGTGGAAGATACTAAAATTTGAAAACTTATGTAATCGTAATGTACTTTTGTAAATGTCATATTGTTGAAATGTTGAATTTGTGGGTGGATGTATGGCTAATACAAAAAAAAAAAATGTTGATAGTTTGCTTGTGCAAATATGAAAACCTCTTGACAAAACCATTGGAAAGTTTGTAATGTATTTTCATACCTGAATTCTCAGTTGAAGTTTGCATTTATTGGAACTCAATCCAACTTCCCCTATACACAAAAATAAAAATGCATTACCACCATATTAAAAAAACAAGGAGGTGGGAAAAGCTGGAAAATTTGGAAAGAAAATGCAGAAAGAAATCTAACTTCCTTTCCATTGGAAAAGGCTTCTTCCCTTGACCTTGACTACTATGTTCTAGGGCTTTTGACCTCATGCCCGTGCCAACAAATATAGTGAAAGCCTTGGGAAGAAGCTCTTCTGGCTCCTCCAGACATAGAAATGTTAATAATCAATGGAATGTAAAATTATGTATAATGAAATGATGGATTTTGTTGGGAAAAACAAAACTTGCCATGGTCATGGATATAAAACCTAATATCCCATCAAAAAGTCAAGTCACAAGAAGGCAAAATGTGAACAAATTTGCTTGGAGACCTTTTTGCTTAAGTTTCAATTGGAATTGTTTATGTTCCACCATCATCATCATCAATTGCTTTCGTTTTTGTCACCATTTGCAAATAGCAAGTTTTAAAAGGAGTGCTTTCAAAATAAAGGATTGCTTAAAAAATCACATCACTATTTAAGATAGATGATTCATAAGGTGATTGCAAGACTATATGTTTGAACAAATTCTCTAATAGTCTTAGGTAGTTAAAAATTAAAATGTCACATCCATTGGCCATTAATCATGGTTTGTGTTCATCTGGGCATGTTCCACATTTTTTGGAACAATAAAAGGAAAATGTTCTTCACACTATGTTCCATGATTGCCATGTACAATTTGCATATCATATGAATAAACAACTCATAACTTTTAAACCATTTATAATATTTAATTAAGGTATAATACATTAAAATACCACTTTCAATTCAAAATTAAAAAAATTCATTTTAATATTTGCACTAAAATAGAGTTCAATGTAGTTTTTCCTAATATAAGTTCATAATTTAATTAATACATGTACATTGTGTAGACTATTTAAAATAAACTAAATTGCATGTGAAAAAACTCTTTCAATGTAACGCATAACTTGTATTAAGGATATTTAATTTATGTATGAATATTGTGAGTTACATCTTTATTGAACAATAACATATATGAGTTTGTAGTTCATACCTTTCATAACTTATAAATGTTTACCATTCTTTCAACATAGAATGTGCAAAAGAATCATTAGGTGACCACAAGATGCCCTAGTTTGTAGAAAATATTGAAATTAAACATATGAAGGT
>Ga0116228_10005693_pt1 | contig 11112 bp, 5 predicted proteins | sample S1TSphfallax_2_FD_89694 | JGI IMG/M metagenome (GOLD analysis project Ga0116228, IMG submission 89694) | Host-associated microbial communities from peat moss isolated from Minnesota, USA - S1T2_Fc - Sphagnum fallax MG | ecosystem: Host-associated > Plants > Peat moss > Unclassified | place: USA... | reverse complement strand
TTTTATTCCTCTGTTGCGCTTTGTGTTGCTTTGTGTTTTTGTTTTTTTTGTGTGGGGTTGGTGGGGGGGGGGGGGGGGGGGGGGGGGGTGGGGGGTGTTCACAGAGAAATCCAAAAGATCCAGACTTCAGACACAAGTTCACAAATGAATGCCTTTGGGTGGATGACTGCTCCACCCCTTCCTGGGTTAAGTTGAAGCTTTCTGCAGTGATCCAAGGTGATACAACTGCTTCTGATTCTTCTGACTTCCATCACCACCATGGAGCACGAGGATTGCAGCCAACCAGGAAGGATCTTAACAGTCTGTTCAAGATGTATATCCACAAGGGATGTATGTCAGCTGCGCAGCTAGTTTTCAACAGACTTCTGAAAAAAGATGTCGTGTCATGGACCACTTTGATTGCAGGATATGGTAAGCATGGCCATGTGGAAGAGGCTTTTGTGTCAATTAAACAAATGCAACAGGAAGGTGTGCAGCCAGACAAAGTGACATATATGAGCATTCTCAAAGCATGTGCCAATCCAAGGTCCTTGGAATGGGGGAAGCAAGTCCATGCCCAGATCATTGAAGCTGGATTTGAATCTGACTTACGTGTTGGGACTGCTCTTATCAACATGTATGCGAAATGCAGATGTATTAAGGAGGCCTTTGAAGTTTTTGAAAACATGCAACATGAAGGCGTGGAATTGGATGAGATCACTTACATAAGCATCCTGAATGCTTGTGCCAACCCAGCTGATTTGAAATGGGGGCGGCATATCCATGACTGCATTAGGAGATCTGGATTTGACACAGATGTTCGATTGGGAAATGCCCTGATAGGTATGTACATCAAATGTGGAAGCAGAGAGGAGGCTTTTGAGGTTTTTCATAATATGCAGCAAAAAGGTATGACATCAAACAGGATTACCTACATGAGCATCCTAAATGCATGTTCCAGTCCATCTGCTTTGGACTGGGGAATGCAGGTTGATGCTCAGATCAAGAAGTCTGGATTTGATTCAGACATTTGTGTGTGCAATGCACTTATTGGAATGTATGTCAAATGTGAGAGTAACGAGGGGGCAATGAAAGTGTTTCAGCACATGCTACAAAAAGCAGTGCACCCAGACAAAATCACCTATATGAGCATCCTGAATGCATGTGCAAGCCCAGCAGCTTTAGATTTTGGGAAGCAGGTTCATTTTCATATCAGAAGCTCCCAGTTTGAAACTGATCTGGCTGTGGGGACTGCTCTAATCAACATGTATGCAAAGTGTGGGGGCAATGAGGAGGCATTTGATGTGTATCATCGAATGCAAGAAGAAGGTGTGGATTTGAACATGATCACCTACATCTGCATTCTCAAGGCATGTACCAGGCCAGTGGCATTGGATTGGGGGAAGCAGGTCCATTCCCACATCATGAAATCTGGATTGCAATATGGCTTGAGGGTGGCAACTGCACTTATCAACATGTACACTAAGTGTGGGGCAAGTGAAGATGCTTTTAATGTGTATCATCAAATGCTACAAGAAGGTGTGGAGCCTGATAATATTACATACTTGAGCATCCTGAATGCAATTGGAAGCCCTGCAGCTTTGGACTTTGGGAAGCAAGTGCATGCCTGCATCAGAAAGTCTGGACTTCAGTTTGATGTGGATTTGGGGACAGCTCTTATCAGCATGTATGCTCGGTGTGGAGGCACTCAGGAGGCATTTGGCGTGTATGACCAAATGCAAGGAGAGGGTGTGGGGCTGACCATAAACACTTACATCTGCATTCTCAAGGCATGTATGAGCCCTGCAGTTTTGAACCGGGGAAGGGAGGTTCATGCCCAGATCAAAAAAACTGGATTTGACAGTGACCTTTATGTGGGGACTGCACTTATCAGTATGTATGCTCAATGTGGTAGGAGTCAAGAGGCTTTTGAAGTATTTCACCACATGCAAAAAGCAGGTGTGGAGCCTGACAATGTCACTTATGTGAGCATGCTAAATGCATGTGCCAGCCCAGATGCACTTGACTATGGGAAGCAGATCCATGAGCACATCATTAGCTCAGGATTTAACTGTAATTTTCGGGTTTGGACTGCACTGATTAGCATGTATGCTCAGTGTGGTAGCCACCATGAAGCTTTTGAAGTGTTTCGTGCAATGCAAGAAAAGGGTGTGGAGGCAGACAAATTCACTTACATGAGCATTCTCAGTGCATGTGCAAATTCAAACTTGAGCCCTACTGCCTTGGATTGTGGCAGGCAGGTCCATGCCCACATTAGGAAATCTGGATTCAACTCTGATACTCGCTTGGAAAATGCTCTTCTTGACATGTATATAAAATGTGGGAGTAATGAGGAGGCTTTTCAAGTGTTCAACTGCATGCAACAGATGGGCAGGAAGCCAGATAACATGACTTACATAAGCATACTGAATGCATGTGCAAACCAAATGGCTTTGGACTGGGGGAAGCAAGTCCATGCCCAAATCAAAGAATCTGTTTTCAGGTCTGATGTGCTGGTGAGGACTGCTCTTATCAGTATGTATGCGAAGTGTGGGGCTAGTCAGGAAGCTTTTGAAATGTTTCATGACATGCAACAAGAAGGTGTATGGCCCAACAGGATCACATGCATGAATCTCTTGAATGCATGTGCGAGCCCAAGAGATTTTGAGAGTGGGAAGCAAGTCTATGCTCACCTTAGGGATTCAGGATGTGAGCTTGATGTTGGTCTCTGGACTTCTCTCATCAGGATGTATGCAAAGTACGCTGGGAGTGATGATGCTTTTGAATTGTACCACAAAATGCATCAAGAAGGTGTGCAGCCAGAGAGCTCAACTTATGTTAGCATCCTGAATACATGTGTGAGCCCAAGGAGTTTGGCGTATGGGAAGGAGATCCATGCACACGTGAAAGTTTCTGGTCTTGAAGCTGATGAACGTGTAGGGAATGCTCTAATATGCATGTATGTGAAGTGTGGTGGCAATGAGGGGGCAGTTGAATTATATCACCATATGCAACAAGCAGGTCTGCAGCTGAACAGGAGCACCTACATGTACATTCTCAAGGCATGCACCAACCTAACAGCCCTTGCTGAGGGCAAACAACTGCATCGCAGCATTGTTGAAGCTGGATTGGGAGCTGATACCTGTATTGGAAATGCTCTGATTGACATGTATGCTAAGTGTGGGAGTCTTTCAGACGCACGCAAGGTGTTTGATGCCATGCCTGAACGAGATTTGGTTTCTTGGACTGTCACAATTGTTGGACTTGCTCAGCATGGGTGTCAAGAAGATGCACTAGACTTGTTTAAACAAATGAAGCAAGAAGGGGTGCTACCGGATGCCGTCACTTTTGTTGGTGTTCTCTCTGCTTGCAGCCATGGAGGCTTAGTGGATGAAGGTCTGGAATACTTCAATTCCATGTGTGAAGACCATGGTATTACACCAGTAGATGCACATTATGGTTGCATAGTGGACCTTTTTGGCCGTGGAGGGCATCTACATCAAGCAGAGGACTTCATCAGAAAAATCCCGATTGAAGCAACCTCTGGAATTTGGGGAACTTTGCTGGGTGCTTGTAGGATTTATGGCAATGTGGAGTTAGCTGAATGTGCTGCAAATCATTGTCTGAAGTTAGACCCAGAGAATGCTGCAGTGTATGTGACACTTTCACATATCTATGCTGGAGCTGGCATGTGGGATAGTGTAGCACATGTGGAAAATACAATGAAGGAGAGAGGTATCAAAAAGGAGACTGGCTGTTGCTGGGTTGAGGTTGAAAAGAAGGTACACACTTTTGTGGCAGAAGACAGAACTCACCACAAACACCAGAGATATATGCTGCTTTGGCAGATGAACTTTGCAGATGAAGGAGGCAGGATACATGCTGGACACTCACAGTCTGTTACATGAGGTGGATGAACTGCACAAGGAGTGGGCTGTCTGCCACCATAGCAAGAAGCTGGCAATTGCTTTTGGTCTTATTAGTACAGCTGCAGGGACACCACTCCATATCTTCAAGAATCTTTTAGTATGTAATGACTGCCACACTGCAAACAAGCTCATTTCAAAGATGGCTGGGTGAGAAATTGTAGCAAGGTATGTGAATCACTTCCATCACTTCAAGGATGGGGTGTGCTCATGTGGTGACTACTGGTGATGGTAAAATTCATGACCTGTGGAGAGTAGAATCTCATCAGTGATGTACACAACATGTGCTGCGAATGCATCATCAATGAATCAACACAACAGGCAGGCTTTGTGCACAAGGGGCAATATTCACCAAATTTGGGAAGAAGGCATTGTGTGGTCAGAAAATACTGGTAACTCCCACATCTTATCCATTGGATATTTTTGCCTTGCAGCTCTCTTTCTGTATGTTCTTCCCATGCAAATTTTCCTTCCCTTTTGTCCTTTCTTCGCATTTGTGTACTGCTTTTATATACTCTTGTTTTGCCATCAATTGTGAGGTGAGACACCACTAAGTGCCACTATTGAAAAGGAATTCCTTGATCAGTGCAGGAAGTGCAACTGCTCTGTGTAGGAAGCAGCGGTTCATTCTCTACAGAACAAGAATTCCACAGGGTGAGGAATGGTAACCAGGAGTCCCTGTACCCTCAAGCCCACCAGAGTTTAGACTCCACTGCTCTTCCTGCCCACAGATTGAAACTGAATGAAACAAAGGTGGCTGTTGGGAACCAGGGCAATTGTAAGTTTTATTGCATTCCCCTCTCTTCTATTGCTCCATGCACAGTATGAGTGTGTTTGTTTACCAAACTTCTGGCTTATCCCTGATGCTCCAGATGTTTGTAACTCTGTTAAGAGATCTTGACTCAAGATTATACCTTCACTGCTTAATTACCCTGCTGTCATACTAAGACCCAATGACAGTGATATGTTTTTGCAGGTAAGTCTACAAGATTACACAAATCTACTCAAGACATATCTGAGATCTGGAGCAGTAAGAGATGAAACTTGGAGATGGACAAGCAGCAACAAATTGAGTGGTCTTAGAAGTGAGCCAAAAGTGAGAGTGCCAAATGCATGGATTCATCACCTTGGCTGTGCTTCCACCTTGAGGAAACAGAAAGATCTTCTCAAAAGTGTTTGTTCCTGCAGGACTTTTGTTTGATGTTTGCAGAAAATATATGGCCATGTGAACATGGGACATAGAACTTGTTGGCAGTTTTTGCAGGTGCAATCTTGCAAAATGCTCTATGACAGAGAAAGGAAAGAAGTGAAGAAAACAGCTGAGGTTGCTCCTGGCTCAAGGGTGCATACATGTGTAGAAGATGATTGAGATTGAAACTCATGCAGAAACCAAAGAGAGAATTTCATGCGACATGATCAAGTCTCTGTCTGTCTGTGTCTGTGTCTGCGCACCAGCTACCAAATTTGGTCTAGTTGTTTGATTTGTTTTCAACTGCAGCAAGAAACTGGTCATTGCATTTGGGCTCATTAGCAGCACTGCTCCTGGTACTCCACCCTGCATTATCAAGAATGAAGTTTCTTGTTATGTTGTGTTTTCTACACTTCCACCAAGCTCATTGTAAAGCTAGTAATGAAGTAGAGACAAACCACAGTACAAGGGGATGTCAATTGCTTCCATCACTTTTAGAAATGGTGTTTTGTTCTTGCAGGAATTATTGGCAACTTCTCTTCTGAATGGTGTTCCCTCCTGGATCAGGTTCTTCTGCTGTAACATCTCAGTATTCTGCAATTGTCCGACAGTCAGTATGTGGTTCCAGTGCCTCATGAGAAGAAGTGCATCTTGCAGAAGTTCAGAATGTGTGGTCTTTTTGGCTTCATCAATAAGAAAGATGCTGCACATATTCTGATAGCAAGACCATTCCATCTTATGTGCATCTTGTTGCTTCATTCCTACATTTTGTGAGTGGGAGCAACAGATCCTACTTACTGAGCCTCAAAGCTCAAATTGGAGAAGTAGAGTGGCATTGCACTTTTTGATCATTCATGCCTCTCTATGGACTTGTACAAAAGACATCTCAATCTAGTCTTCCATACATAGAGGTAAAAACATAAATCCGGGGTGGGGGGGGGGACAGATTTGCTGATGAACATATGATTTTCTGTTTAGTTCTCAGTGATTTATTGCTAGGTGCCTGTGGAGTTGATATGGACTTCATCTAGAGCAATGGCTCCAAACATTCAACAACACTCTGAGAAGTAGACAGAAGAAACACACCCTGACTAATCCACTGGTGGTTGTTGCATATGTTGGTTTTTGGGATTTGCACAGGTGAGTCTTCACCCTTCCTGAATGACCATTTCCCTAAGTTAGCATGCATTGAATGGCAAAAGAAATCTGAACTTTCACAACTGGTCATGGACTCTACCAGACCCTAGCCCTAATCTTCACATTTTGAAAAGGATGGCTATGGTGTGAAGAATGTTAAAAGTCTTCTGAGGAAACAAAGACAAGACTCCTTCATAAGTGCTGTACTCTCAAAAGTTTATTTTTCCATAGACTGAAGTGCATAAAGGAACATGGCTGTAAGTCTCCTTGATCGAGGTTGCAAATCCATGACAATGGAGGGACAACAGGTTAATTATTTGCTCAATATTTTCTGTGCACAAAGTATTTAAAACTGAACACAATGATAATGTATGGGTATCAGAGGAGAAAAAGAATACTGCATTTTCGTTTTCATACAGACCCCGATACTATGCTCTCCCGTGTTTTTCAACCTTTCTCCTGGACCCTCTGATTCTGAGAAAAAATAAATACAAGAGAGCTCAGTGCAAGTATGGATGCTATTCAAGGCAGCATTTGATACTAACTTCAATTCTATGCTCAACCTGACAGGCACAGGTTTTATGATCCATCTCCTGGTACATCTGATTTTGACAAAAAAAAATATGAGTGAGCTAGCTGCAGGTATGGATGCTGTTCAATTGAAAAGGGGCTAGGGAGATGGAAAAGGATACTAGCCCTTACCAATGGTGGCAAAATGGCAAATACAATTTCAGTGAGGATGGAAACCTTGATATTTATGTTTTTGGCACAAAAAGTTTTTGTTTCTAAAAACACTCATTCTGCAAGAAGAACTGACCAATATCAAGGAGCTTTTGTAAATGAGAATCAAACATATCAAAAAACCCATGATAAAGAATTCTTTTAGTCTCAAAGTGACCAATCCTTTGTTCCAACCAAAGGGTTTCAGGCTTAAATTCCATGCAAAAATGGCATCTGCAAGGGTTTTGAAGTATATACATTTTCAGTCAATGTGCGTGTACCTGGACCTTCCAGATCCCATTTCTGTCCAACATAATCACTATACAACTCAATGGAGCTTCTAACAGTGAAGGATCAAGGGGTCAATAAGCATTTTCCCCCTTTGGCATTTTCCATAAATCTTCCATTTCCTATGTTCCAATTGGATGATTATTCCATTGGTGATGAATCCCTCACCAATATGAAAATTAACCAATGTGAGTTTTGTACATTTCACTTCTATCAGGTATACAAAGAGCATTTGTCCCCCAACGTCATTTGATCATCTACTGGCTACATTTGGTGCCAGCTTCCATTGCTGGACAAATATTAGCGAAGGCACAGTAGCGACATTTCCAGAGCTCCTCCTCAGGAACATATGCTGCCTCCCTCTGGCCATGCCAGTATTCAAGATGCCACTGTAACCGCAGCTCTAACCACTCTCCTTCAAAGGGGAATTCATCTTGCCCCAGCAGTTTTCTATCTGCTTGCCATTCATATCTGCCAACCATTTTATCCACTTTCAATACATTTTATCCACAATCAGACATTGGTCTGTAAATTATGACAACAGAAAAGAGAGAAAGAATAGCATGTTGAATTGAAACTTCAGAAGAGTAAGTGACACAGTACCTTAAAAGAAGCGACTCATGGGCTTTAGGGAAAAGGAGGCACTCCTGAGAAAAGAGGGGTACTATATCTTGCAAAGTTTGCACCTGCATCAGATCCCACTCTCAATTGTTATTCATCCATTACTTGACAGAGGCATGGGAAAACTCAAATTGCCAATTCTTCCCTTGCTCTTGCACCAAATTGCTTGTAGAGATTTGACTTGTTAGTTGACAGAAATGGAACAACGTACATTAGAACCAATATATAGGTCACCAGCATGTCCCCTAACATCTCCAGAGAGGCTGTGTAGAGGGTGCAACTTGAAATGGTGAAAGAACAAATCAAAGGGGATGCCAGTGGTGACCAGGTTGTCCCATAGAAGCTTATAGACCATCAACTGCATCCTACATGCAGCCACCCACCATGCACACTTGGTGAGAAGTATCCCACTGATCTCCATATTTTGAGCCAACTATCAAAAGTACTACTTACAGTAATCTAAACAGCCTAATGTACTACATCATCCAATCTTCCTGATCTACCGTAGCAATATCTGTGAGATTGCAGAGGAAAATCCAGAATAACACTTTGAAGATAACGTGAGAATAAGAGTGGTCATAGCTTTATGAGTCTCACTAAGTGTAGGACCATCATTTCATCATACCGAGCAGTGATCAGCTGCCAGCACTCACTGATGACTTAATCAGCTACAACAGTGGGTGTAAATAACTTGCCATATTTCAATGCACCAAAAATTCAGGTCAACCATTAGACAAATATTTTCTTCCTGAGTTTCTCTTGCATTTCCAATGGCAATTGGAAGACTCAGACATGATGTTTATGTTACATTTCCAAAATGGGAAGACTTCGTCATGATGTTGGCTAGCAATCAAGAGACATATTTAATCAAAAAGTCAATTGTATCCTCATTCAAGCTGAAACAAGCTTGTGACAGTGAATTTCATTTTGTTTTAGCTTGTCCCTGGACAAGCAAGCATCTAAGCCTAAGGCATAGAGAGGCCTACATAGCGGATAGAGGTTGGGGCCTCCTGCACTTTAAACATTCCTTTATGCACACCAATAAGCACTCCACAAAAATGCTTTGAACAAGTTCCAGATATATTTTTAAAAATACAACAAGAATGAACACTGGCATAAACTTGTGAGTATCACTCACAAAGTATCTTTATCCTTCACCTTAACCATAAATGGTAGTGACTAGTGGCCATTAATCCCCACTCACTCCATCAGTTCCTGAACCATGACTCTAGATGAGTATATTATAATCTGTTAAAAAATGAGTAAAATATTCTTGAACCCTAAGTTTCTGTCACATTTCCAGAAGCAATAAGAAGACTCAGTCATGATGTCAGATAGCACTCAAGACGCATAGCTAATCAGATGCTTCTGATCTACAGATCAAGTAAAACTTTAGATGTTTCCACACTTATACCTTCCATTTCTCTTTTGAGGTTCAGATGGAGGTGTAGGACGATTCCGAGTTTTGGTGTCAATGAGGAGAGGTCGCTCTACTCCATCACGACCACATAACTGCAGTTCATCAATAATGCCAACTATCCAACAGCCCTGAACGACACCTAACCTACAGATACACACAAATCACCAACAGTAAGCCCCCTTGTTTGGAAGCACAATCCTGTCAAGCAGCTAATAACACAGCATAACCTTATGAATATAGTCATGGAGATACTTGTAGATGTAGGGGGAATACAAATTCATGAGCATTATTCAGAAGTACAAGAATCTTAGAAGCAGCTCTGAGATGCTACAGTAGTAAAGACTAAAAACATCACCACTATTCAAGAAGTCAGTTATGAGATTCACATGGCAGATTAACCCACAAGATTATGAACTAATCATCAAGGCCTGTATAGCACAAAGACCAAGAAAGCTATCCATGAAGACAAGTTTGATGTAATGTTTAGTGACTTACACAGGCAGTTCACGAGTAAGCCCTTCACTTTGCAATTGCCTTGCCCCTGTGATGAAATTGAGCAGCCGGATTGCCCATGAGTCTTCTTTAGATAGTACTTGCACCTCCACTCTGGTTACCACCTGCACAAAGAAATCCTTTATGTATAGAGTAGACCCTATAACCAATGCCCATAAAAGAAAATGTACACTATTTTAAAAATTGCAAAAAATCAAAATTTCTCACCTCAATTTCAAGCTCAACATGACGTGCACTGCCAGCCTTCATTGCCTCAGTCTTCTGAGGTTTCCCCCGTGTTAATGAAAACTCAACTTGCTTCTCACACCATTCCTGCACATATCTTCACATTCAGTATCATCATCACTTTCAGCAATCCCAATCTTCACTCTGACAAACGAGGGCATGGGGAGTAGGGTTTAGGGCATGAGCTGGTGGCAACAACAGGGTATGATGAGCAAAGTTGTACCACTGCAATCTCTCTGGAATCCGTCATTGAAAGAAACGAAGTTCACTCTCTGCTTCATCTTTGTCCCTCTCTAGCATATCCTCCACAATGGACTGCAAAGCTCTAAAATCTATGTCAGGAAACACGGGCTGAGATGCAATCCTCTCTTATCTTTGGGGCCAAGAGATGTACCAAAGCTGTAAGATCAGTGACACAAAGACTCCGGTGGTGGGGCCGATGTGGTTTTGCTTCTCCATCTCCGTTAGCTTGTCTACTAACAGCAACATCTTCTATGTCACCTATGGTCACTCCTCTAGAGCTTTGAGACGGCTCCTGTGAACAGCCCTCTGATCCAGCAGTTGGCGAAGAAAAAGTTATTGCTTCTGAACTTGCGTGATGAGCTCCTTCTTCTACGTTACGTGAATTGCCATCCAAAGTACCGCCGACTTGTTCTTGGTCTTGTCCATCAGCAGGAGAACTATTGTTTGCCTCAACTGGACAAGGTATAATACATTCTTTAGCTGTAGACAAAGAGCGCTTGTCAATGCACAACAAGCTTGATTTTTCTTCTTCTTCTGTTGTGTCGCGGATCCATACGGAGGCACTCTTCCGATGATGATGATGATGATCATCTAGTCCATCATCGCTAACTAGCTGTCTTTTGGAGGAGCACTGCAACACTCTAGAATCACACGATTCTCCACCCCCACCACGTTTCTTGGTCTGTAATTCGAAAGAATATCCAGCAGCGACAGACAAGGGGATTTGCAAATAAGCTGCCTCGATTGCTGCCATCTCCTCATCATCCACATACTCAACTGGAATGTCGCAGGCCAGGACCACGCCTCCTCCTCCTCCTCCTACGTTCTTGGTCTCCATTTCCTTCTTCTTC
>Ga0116228_10005691_pt1 | contig 11113 bp, 8 predicted proteins | sample S1TSphfallax_2_FD_89694 | JGI IMG/M metagenome (GOLD analysis project Ga0116228, IMG submission 89694) | Host-associated microbial communities from peat moss isolated from Minnesota, USA - S1T2_Fc - Sphagnum fallax MG | ecosystem: Host-associated > Plants > Peat moss > Unclassified | place: USA... | reverse complement strand
TAAAAAAAATTGGAAACAAAATGATTTTTTTCACTTCAATTTGATTTTTAGATTTGATTGAAAGGCTAAAAAACACATGCACCACCTCCACCTATTGCCTCAAAATTTGTCAATAATTAAGGTCATTTAGCCTAGTGGCTTCATCTCCATCCTAGGATATGTTTTTTTTACCAAATTCTTTTTTGTCATGTTTTGAAATATGATGCCAAAAGTTTCTTTCATCATGGGATAGTTTGGAAACTATTTATAATTTCACCTTTTTAGCCATTTTTCTTTAAATGAAAAATAAGAATGATTGCTAGTTCTTCTTTTCCCATGGGTGGTCAAAAGTCACTCTAGCATTATTCTAAAAACATTAACTGCAATTGACCCAAAACAACCCACAAACTTATAAACATTTTGTTTTATAATTCCCACTTCAATTTTAATGATCTAATACGTCATTTGTCATTTGTAGGTGGTTTGTGATTGTTGTATTGCTCTTGAACTCACTCCCAAAACATAACTTCTACCCCTTCTAGTGACAAGGTTTTGTGATAGTGTGAGAATGACACATAATTAGCGTTCTTCACCAACAACAAAAAATTTCCTCTTCATAAAACATAGTGCATGTGCAATAGTCTTTGAAATCACAATAGATCTTGCATTTCCCATTGAACAATGTGAGAAAAACATTTTGAAATTTGATGGAATTGCCTACACAAAACTCCTTTATCTTATTATTTGATTATGTGTAAAGAGGAAAAATTAGATGAGGTCTACTAGGCTTTTGTGGTTTAAAAGTGATGGTGGGGTGAGTTCAATAACAGTTTTGTTCCCATTTACAATAAGTTACTATTGGTGGGCCATTTATGGTATCTCATTATAAATGTTCTAAGGTGGTGGCACCTTTGCCCTCAAAATGTATCTATTCCATTTGCCTCCAAATTGTCAGTTGTGATGAATTCAACTAACAAGTGATTTGGGGGAGGAGGCATCCATTAAACATTTTGAAAAAAACCCGTTGTATTTTTAGTGTGGTTATATATACTTGTGAACTTGCATGGGTGTGGGTTTGCAAAGTGTAACCCATTTTTTGAGGCTAATAAAAGGGGTTCACAATTGTAACCCATTCCCTAAAAGCTGGCTAAAAGCTCACGAGTTTTGATTTTTTCAAAAAGCAAGGTAAGGGACCCCCTTTTGGGATTCACAAATTTTCACCCCTTTCATTTGAGCTTCATCCTCATTTACAAGGGCTCGAACCTATGATAGATAATGCCTTACTTTACACTAATAATTTTTAAATAGGTGTAAGATCCTTCTTGCTCCTTTTTTTTTTTTTTGAGGTATATGTGTAGGTTCATGATTTTGTTTTAGGAAAGGTAAAGAGCCCATGGGTTGGGACATGGTTTCTTTTTCCAATCTTGTGGCAAAGGTGGCCATCATCTTGATACAACCAAATTTGGCCACATATACTAATATGAAAATAGGAAAAATATTTTTATATTTTTGGTTACCTACTAGAACTAATAATAAAGATATGGTGATTGGTACAATTTTTTTTCAATTTTTGGCAAATTTAAGCCATTTTTTTCATGGAAAATCCTTCCTATAGGTTGAAATCATATTATTCAAGCAAGGATTTGGCAAAAAAATCATTAGTAAAAGAAACACTACATTGGGACACTTCTAAGATGCAAGGTGGGACCTGTCCACGGCCTCTTCTTAGATGAAAATGTTTACAAAATTTCAAAAAGGGCATGAAAGTGGAAAAGGAGGGCATCAAAATTTTTGCTTAGGCTTGGGGTAAAAACTAGAATATTTTATGTCATGGGAGCCCAAGCCATGGAATATTGACTTAAACATGGGGTAATAATAAAAATATTCAATTTCTTAAGACCTCATGCAATCTAGGCTCCATTTTTTTTTTTCAAGGCCTTAGGCAACATATGGTCAACTTTGTCCTAGGCCCCAAATGGCCGATGGTCATTTTGTAATGGTGGTATGAGCCTTAGGCCACCATATTCAAAACCTTGGGCCACCTTGTCTTGGCCTTGGGTAGCCTAAAGTTAGATAGCCCAATTTTGGTTTTTTTTAAAGTTATTCATGAAGGAAAGAATTTTATGAATTCATGGACAACATTAAAATAAATAAATTATGGGCAATCTAACCATAAGCTACTTAATGGTTAGGACAAGGTGGCCTAAGGTCTAGGCCACCATGACAAAGTAACCACGAAACATTTAGGGCCTAAGACAAAATGAATTTTAAATTACATGAAGTACAAGGACATGGAATAATTTAATTCATACTCCAAGCCCAATTCAGTATTCCATGTCCTAGGGTCCTAAGACAAAGCCCCAAGCCAAAGCCAATTTTGTGATGCCCACCCCTCCCTAGTTTCATGGCTTTTATAAAATTTTGCAATGTTTTCACTATGTGGTAGGGATGAAAATATTATTTCATGGTGCGTTAGTGGTTGTTGGTTCATTATTTTGTACTTCTTTGTTTAAGAAAAAACTTGTATGGGGTGGTTTGTTATTTCTAGGTTTTTATAGGTTTTCTTTCATTTTCAAACAACGTTCCTTTATTAAAACATCTCCACAATTAGTAATCAATGTGCCTACAATGGTAACATTCAATGTTATCTATTTTATTTTTTTAAATTAGTGCCCCATTGTTGGTGCAAACCAATATAAAACTAACTTGAACTTTGATTAAAAATTGTCTTTTCACCTCGAGTTTGCAACTCAATACTAGTCCTCATGGGGAGGCTTACAACTATTTGAAGTGACATTAGACAAGTGTGGTGGCAATGCAAGGAGCCTGCAATGACATCAATTGAACATGCAAACAACAAATCGATTCCACTAAAAATTGCAAGGGAAAAAACTTTGACATAAAAAATTATAAAAATAAATAAATAAATAAAATTTGTACATCATTCTTGCACATTTTATAAGATCCAAAAATAGGAAATGATAAAAAAAAAATGAAACATTTTGGGATTGTGTTTGTGAACATTACTAATCATTGCCAAGCTAGCTTTTATGCACATAGGCCAACTTATTATTTAAAAACAGAGTGGGGTGTGATCAAACATGATGTCACCAAGTTCATTAACAATTTCACAATTGTCCAATCATTATGCAAATCTAGGATAAACATTGAAAACACCTTTAACAATGTACTTTATTTATATAAACTAAAACATTCAAAAGGTTCAAATTTTACTTTCATCTGTTGTTGGTTGATGTTAAAGGACATTCTTCGTTAATCTAATGTGCATGACGAAATAAACGAACCAACATTAATAAATGAAAATATTATGATGTTATGGAAATAAATTTTATTAAAATGCTCCAAATGGATCAAAACATTTTATAACTAGTTTTTGCAAGTTGTCATCCACAAGGGTTGAAAGTTGTAAAAAAGAAGTAGAAAAAAAATCAAAATACAAGGAATGTGTTATCAAAGTTCAAGCAAAGACAATTAAACACATGGTTGTAGTCACAATGAAGAAGGTGATGATTTTGGAGGATCAAAGTTGCATTGCATTCTTCAACATGCCTTAAGATCAATAACAAACTTTGGAAACACACAAGTACTTCAAGCTGCATTGAATAGAAGAATTGCAAAAACTTAAACATTGATTCCAATGTGGTTCCAATTCTACAACAACTTCATTGGTTGGTGTAACAATAATTCATGAGCATCATGATGACGAACTGCATCATCTAATGATGGTTCACCCTCCTAGCATAGAAAAAAAATTGACCCCAAATTCAAAACATAAATGATAATTTGAAAAAAAGAAAAGAGAGTGTTCTAAAATTTTACCTCATCATACATGGGCATTCCCCTTTGCGAACCCAAAGATGCTCAATAAGATCATTTTTTAAAGTGTAATATATCTCACAATTCTCAAAAAATTTAATGCCATTTTAAGTTGTTGATATGTAAATGTAGGACCCATTTAAAATGGATTTTATCAAAACAAGGTTCCAACTATAATGTGTGTTCATCTTCAACAATCATGTTGTGAAGGAAGACACACACAACCAAAACATCATTGATAACTTTTTGGTGCCATAATTAGTTTGGGTTTTTATACAATTGTAAATTGATTTTGCAACACACCAAAGCAACATTCAATCTTTTTCGATAGATTCTTGTACTCGAGTGAAATGCTTACACTTCTCTCCTTGTGACTTGTGGATGGTTTGCACAAAGCAAGCATGTTTTAAGTATATGCCATCCACAAGTAAATAATATTTAGAGTAGACATGGCCATTCACTTCAAACTCCAAATTTACATATGGACTACACAAAAAATTAAAAATCAATGGATTCCTATCAAGAACATTCAAATCATTATTCCCACCAAGCATTCGAAAATAACAATGCCATATCCAAAGACTTTAATAAGCCATAACTTCCAAAATTATTGAACTATGACTATTTATGTTTGAGGATTGTCTTTGCTATGTCAATGGACAATTCTTCCAATGGTAATGCATATAATATAAGGATGTGTACATCCTTGCAAAATCCAAATTTGCATTGATGTGCATTTGCTTTTCCAATTTGCTTTTGTGGGTTGTCATAGGTATTGTAGTTTGAAAGCCTACCTCATCACCTTCACAAACACTTCAAGCAAAAAATGGCAATGTTTTCCCTCAGACAATAGAGCACATTCATGGAGTCAACAACCATTCCATATGCAAGCTACTTGCAAGTAACAATAACTTTTGGATTGTGAACAAGCCCATCACATTGCACCTATCTCACTTTTGCACAATTTATAAGGATTGTGGTTGGCAACCACCTCCATGAAGTGAAGGGAAGAGTGATCATTGCATTTTGTAACAAAATTGATATAAATTGTCATCATACATTATATTGTTACCAAAGTAATTTTAGAGGATCCACTCTTCTCTGAAATGTTGCTTTTTTTATAAATTGGGTTTTTGCCCAAGATCTTTGCCACCATGGCAATGCACAAGGATTTCTTCACTAACATCAAATTGGAATAAGAAACACAAAAAGTCCACATCATCCAATTCAATGACCAACCTGCCAAGTAACCAACCCCTCCAAGCTTCCATGTTAGTTGTAATAATTAGAATCACAATATGCACAAAATTATCACAAACACAAACCAGTTTCAAGCAAGTTCTGACAATGCACAAGTGCAAGATAAACCTTATGCGCAAATGACGATGAAAAAGAAACAAGGAAAATGTTTGAGCTTGACAACGATTAGTGCAATTGTTGGGCGCACAAATGAATGAGACAATGATCAACTTGAAGCAAGGGGAGTACACAAGCAAATGAAAAAAATGATCAACACATTATTAATGCACAAGAAGCAAGGGGGCATGGGAATGAAGGATCAATGAAAAACATGAGAACAAACATATGACAAGGGTTTTGAGACGATGAAGGTAAGTGGGGGCATGAAAAATGATTTGTTTTGGCCTTGAATCCTACTTTGGCACATGTGCTACCATCCAAAAAATATAGGAGCGTTTAAGGTTGTAAGGGTGGAGATGCTTTTAGGCCAATTCATTTGGCAAAAAAATAATGCACCACAATTGCACCATATCCACTAGATACCTAGTCTAATTCAATTGTCAATGAACCTCAACAGAATTAATATTTGGTTTCATTATGCTAACCCAATTCTTAAGAAGTGGGCCCTATAAGTAATAAGAAAATAGGTGGCTACTAGGAAGGAGATAATTTATACATAGTTTAAGGTCTTTTTAACTATCTGCCAAAAAGGGTTGTTAGTAGGTAGCAAGTAAAAGAAATAATTGCACTAACCACCATGGTTATCTAGGGAACTAAAGCCCAACATATAAGTGTTTCCATCCATGTTTATGGTGCATTGGTGGGTGTTGGTTCACTGTGGCCAGTTCATTTGGGATTACATTTCCTAGCCTCTTGGAAAAAACACATCCACTTGCATTAGCAGTGTGGTGTGCCCTTTGTCACCAAAAAACAAGGGGAAATATTTTTTTCGTTGTAAAAATCCCAATTATTGAACATACATAGATTGGTGGATATCACTGAGGTTTTACAAAGATGGACAGATCTACTTCAAGTGTTACTTCTTTATTAAAACCCTTGCAGACATCTACATTTTGTCACCTTATTTCTATGGACCACAAAAGATCAATTTCACTTTTGATTTCCTCTCTAGGAGTCAACATGTTGTTTCATAGGAATGGTAACACATACCCAACAACAAAAAACCCCATAGAGACCAACTTAACAACTTCACATGATTCCTCTCAGAAACTGAACAAAGATTCAAGGTAGGATTAGTTAAGGTAATATATTATATTCTCTAGTATCCCCTTCCCAAAAAGCTCGGAGCTCGCATAGATGCAGTATGTACTATCTCCTTAGGATGGAACATGTTGTGCACTCATCATTTCAAGATCCCCAAAGTTATCACACACATGAGCTGTCACACAACCATTCTAGAAATCCTTGACACAATCATCATCTCCCTTGTGTTGGTCCTTATAGAAATACATATTAAACCTCTGGACCTTTTCCTGACTCTTGGCACAACAGAAATTCAATGGTCAAGGTTCTTCCGATGTAGCAATCTTAATGAAGTTTTATTCTTAACTAATTACCACTCCCAAAAATCCAAATACTACACACATTTCTAGTTTTCAGAAAGTCTAGCCACTTAACTTTTCTTCGTCACTAAAAAGCCTTGCTTTCCTTTGCTTGGCCTACATCAAATATATTCTTCATAACCTTATCCTTTCGCTCCCCAAAAATCTTTTTGCCAATTTCCTCCCATAACCATAATTCACAAAGCTCATGAAGAGTTTTCATTGAGTAGTTGGTATTACGCTCCATCATAGAACTAATTCACCAAGCTCCTTCCATCATAATCTACAAAACAACAAAACACACCAAAAACATAAACACATCAAAAACAAAATTTTCAGCGCCATTGAATCACCGTGCCGCTAGTAGTTTAGCTTCCAAGCTGAATTAGGTTTTGTAGCGAAGATCCACAAAAAGCATTTGACATTGTTCTTAGGTTACACCTTTTGAAAAAACTATGATGTATTTCAAGTTTGTTAAATGTAGGGTAAAACCATCTTGGTTTAGGGCATGCAAAAAAAAAAAGGGCCTTACCAGTGCAATTGTTGAATGTAAGTCCAAATTTGGTAATGCCCTCAACTGAGAACTACACTAGGCATAAAAACCTGTCAAAAATTTTCTTTAACAATAGGTGGATTGATTTTACAAAGCACAACACCAGAATTGTAAAGCATGCACTAATGTTAATAGAAAAATTATATATAATGTAATGGCCTATGGTAGAAGTTCATGAAATAACCAACCCCTTGCCCCCTTCCCTATGTTGGTTTGTAACTGAAAGGAAAAGGGTACACAAGCCATTTGTTGTTCACATATCCTTATTCTTATTACAATGTCTGTAACTTATTTCTTGTTAAATAGGCAGTGTTACAGCAGTCTAATTATGGAGTCCCACAGTGTGTGATCCTCCAGAATCAAGCGAATGTTTAGAAGATCTACCTATCAACCTATCCTAAATATGCTACACTAGTAGTCTTTAGTTGTTGATGGGAAAAACGTTATTATATTGTGATTGCAAGAATTAGTTGGGTCTTGCTTGAAGTCAACGCTCTCAATGTTCATTTGGTATGTTATGAGCTGCTAATCCACCCCCATTCCATAGATCAATGTAGAGAAATGCTTGGTCTAGCCTTTAACAATAGATCAACTTCTGGGTATTACTCCACAATTGAACCAGGTATGCCAAGTTGGTTTGCAACTTCTCAAGAAAAAGACAGAATTATGTGAGAAATATGGATCTATAAATACTTGCTATGATTTCTCCCATCTTGCTTTTCTCTCACTCACATTCTGCTCAACCCAAAGGATACCCACTTAGATGTATGAACTACCCACTAGATTTTCAAGTAAGGTTTCCACTAAAGCCCCTATAGATGCAATTTTCTATATGTTTTTAATGCTACAGCTTAGACCTCTTTTAGGCATCATCAACCTTCAACATTAACCCTTTATTAGTATTAATTCTAACCAGAACACAAAGCCAGCCATGATATAGTCACTAGCGCAATGGAAAAAAAACACAACAATTATATATTCCTACAAGCTCTCCCTTACAACCAAACTGCCCTTGTTTCTACAAAGCAACAAACCTTCCTCTTTCACCTTCAACCCCCTCTTATCTTGGTCCAACCGCCTCTTCTTCCCATCTCCCTTGCATGTGTGAATCGCACTTAGCCACCCATCATCAGCTGCCAACTTGTTTCACATAACACACATACAACAAGCTTTCCTACTCACAATCACTAACAAACAATGAAAAGATAAACCCCGCTACCTGTATGAAGAAAGTTGATGACAGTTCAACACCTAAACCCTAAAACAAATATAACATTCACACTATAAAAATACAAATGACTCCCTATTTGGTCACATGTTAACTAGTGGTGGACTTTTTTTAGGAATCCTTGGCCCAAGGACACCAACTAGCATGAAAATCAACTCACTTTTGAGTTTCAAAGTTTTTTTTTGCGATGCTTGTGGGTACCACAAGTTAGTAATTTGAAAGCAAAAAGTTTGCAAAGGCAAGCATTTCACATTTTGAAATTGCTTCTTGCTGCTGATGCTAGATTCGGCATAGAAGGCAATTTTTTTAAGGAATTTTTTGTTTGTAACCAAAGTGATGATTCTTTCATTGGAAGATGTAGAAAAAAATTGTGATCATTCCTAGGAAGATTTAGCGAATTCTGGCTATAAACCAGAAATAAAACACAAATCTTTATTATCCTTCTACATATATGTTCGACGACACAATGAAAAACACATATACGAATCTGAAAATTTTATTATTTTTCCCCTCACTTCTGACAATTAAAAACCTCCAAAATAAATTGTTTTCAATTTTTTATTTCACTTTTTGGCAAATATATCACCAGTGTAAAAAAGGATGATATATCATTGAAGGCACCCTCCATTTAAAATTCTAGAAAGTTCAGAGGGTGTACATGCTATAGACATGTTTGTCCAAATATGTACACTAGGAAATTTGTGGCAGATCTTTGCATTTGAAAATCAGCATCTGTATTCTTAACTTCCGTCTTTCACGGTGTAGGCTGTGCCATGTGCTGTTCCAAGTAGGGGAAAGGAAGAACGCTCAGGAAAATTTCCCCAGAAATTCATCACGACATCTTTCGCTGAAGACAAAGCCTTCGTGGCATCGCATTTCGTGACCACGCTGCTTGTGCAGCAGCTGGCCAGCCTCCCTGCCACCTTGGAAAAAGGCGTAGTGCGGCGTGGGAAGGCCGCAAAGCTCATTGCTTCTTTGAGAGCATGCCCAGCGACAGCAGTAAAATACCTCTGTACAGTACATTTTGGATGAAGATTTGCAGAAAAAACATTATGAAACTCCTGCTTTTCAGGTTCATAGGTGGGGATGGGGAAGAAACTAAACAGTGCACACTGGATGTGTTACATACTGATAGAGGGCTGCCTTTGGGCATGCTCTGATCGGCATGGTTTCATCGTCCGCCGCATGTCACAAGACAGAGCACGCCAAACTAGCGCAACGTACGCCTTGATATCACAACCTACGCCAACATACCACAACCGACGCTAGAGAGAGCGCAAACCCAGGCGCCGATTGGTGAACGAGCTTTGCAGCAGGAGAAAGACGAAGAAGCAGTAGCTTCGTTTTTCTCTCTTCTGCCGGCGAATCTGAGCTTTTTTTGTTGTTTAATTTGTTGTGGGGTGTGAGATCTGCAAATAGGGGGCAGCTTTTGTGAGTAGGGATTGATTGTTTTCTGGAGATTTCTCATGTGGCTTTGGCGAGCAAGAGATGGACTTGCAGACTCGACGATCGGCCCAGCATGAAGGAAGTCATGAACATGGACATGGAGCAGACGGCGTCGTGGGAGACCAGGTTGAGGGCGAAGAAGCAGCTGGAAATGTTCACGGCCAAATACTATGCCGCTTGCGCGGCAGGGGGTATGATATCGGCGGGATCCGTGCATTTTCTTATCACTCCCTTCGACATGATGAAGGTGAATATGCAGGTGGGTGCTGTTTCTGTCATTCTGTCCCCTCTCTCTCTCTCTCTCTCTCTCTCTCTCTCTCTCTCTCTCTCTCTTTCCGATGACGATCCGCATGATGAGTTGTCTTGCTTCAGACTATCATTGCCTCCATAACGTGTAGAAACAGGATCTTTATCGGATCAAAATGCGGAAACATATAGTGCTGGAAGTCTAATGCCTGTACAAGCCTATAGTTGGTGAGTCGACAACAAGGTGTAGTTGATCCTGAAAGGATGCAATCACGCAACCCTAAACCCTAAATCTCCAGTGAGATATCTGATGTTTTCCACTATTATATGGCTGCTGTTGTGCATGACTGTTGTTGCAGGCATACCCCTTGAAGTATAGAAGTATTGTATCAAGTTTCGGAACTGTGTATCGAGAGCAGGGCATGGCTGGCATTTGGAAAGGATGGAGCAGTAAGCTCTTTGGCTACAGTGCACAGGGTGCATGTAAATTCAGTCTCTATGAATACTTCAAGAAATCCACCAGTGATAGGGCAGGCCCTGCTTTTACACAGTCCAACCCAACACTAATTTATATGGCCAGCAGTTTGCCAGCACAGGTTATTGCTGATGTCGCACTTTGTCCTTTTGAATCTGTGAAAGTGCGTGTGCAAACACATCCAGGTTTTGCCAAGGGTGTGTCTGATGGATTCCCTAAACTGTACGCAACAGAAGGCATCACTGGGTAAGTCATGCTGTCTTCCTCTGATATATGGCAGGAATATATCCATTCAGTTTTATGACCTTTTCATCAATGTTCACAGTCCAATAGTCCCCAACAGTTGTGATGGTCCCATTTTCTGCTTCATGAAATTTGTCTACTTTACATTGTGAGAAAGAGAAGCAGAATCTTTATTCAGCTTGGAAGGAGAGACCCTTTCAATCTGGAATGTTGTTTCCTCACATATTTTATGGATGCTTACATTTGCCAGGTTTTACAAAGGGCTGCTGCCACTCTGGGCACGCAATTTACCTTGTAAGCAGATT
>Ga0116228_10005690_pt1 | contig 11115 bp, 6 predicted proteins | sample S1TSphfallax_2_FD_89694 | JGI IMG/M metagenome (GOLD analysis project Ga0116228, IMG submission 89694) | Host-associated microbial communities from peat moss isolated from Minnesota, USA - S1T2_Fc - Sphagnum fallax MG | ecosystem: Host-associated > Plants > Peat moss > Unclassified | place: USA... | reverse complement strand
TAAAATGGGCTCGTATGACCCATTGGACATCTGAAACACAAGTTATGGCAAAAAGAAAGGCCAATAGTCAAAATTGGTAATTTGATTCCCAACCATAAAGAGTCGGGAATCGACCCGACTTCCGTGTGTGCAGGTGGCATGCGACACGTCATTTGGAAAGCTCTAGATGAGAGCTGAAACTTTGCTTCAGACCTTATCCCCATCAGAGGTCTGAGCACGAAATTATAGCCCTGCAAAGTTGCAGGAGTTCTAACCTTGGTAGTTTTGGGACTCCCATTTGGGAGTCTCGGGACAAAAAGCCATATGGATGTGGGCCTCGAGAAGAGGTGCAGAATATACTATATGGGGGAAGGTGTTGGCTTCCTTTGAACACCAAAGACTTGGCCACCTCAACATGGTGAGTTTTAAAAAGTTGGAGAAAATGGTCAATGGCTAAACTTGAAAGAAGCGCCATTGCCATGTGTGTGAAACTTGCAATATAGACAAACATCAAAGGAATGTTTTTCCTAAAGATGAAATGATTAGGGCTTCCAAGCTTTTGGAGCTTGTGCATAGCGATGTGTGCGGACCAATGAAGACCCCATCTCATGGTGGAGCACGATATTTTGTCACCTTCATCGATGACTTTTCAAAAAATAATTATGTCTATTTTTTGAAAACGAAAGGAAAGGTGTTTGACAAATTCAAGGCGTACAAGGCTTTAATGAATAATGAAACTAACGTGAAGATCAAAACCTTACAATTTGATAATGGAAGAGAGTTCGTGTCTAAAAAGTTTGATGATTTTTTGCGTGAATGTGGAACCCAACAACAGACAAGTGTTCATTAAACACCACAACAAAATGGAGTTGCAAAATGAGCCAACATGACCATCGTGGAATGCGTTAAGAACATGATTCGTGCATTAAGACTTGATTTGGAGTTTTGGGCAGAGGTGGCGAACACGACGATTTACATAAAAAATTGATGCTCAACCAAAGCTCTTGATTAAAAGACCCTACAAGAAGCATGGATCGATAGAAAGCCCAATGTATCTCATTTAAATGTTTTCAATTGTAAAACATATGCACATGTTCCCAATGAAGAGAAATACAAACTAAAATCCAAATCCATACATTGTGTGTTTTTAGGGTATTATGAAGGGACCAAAGCATATCACTTGATGTGTGTAAAAACCAAAAGGATCATCAAGAGTTGAGATGTGTTCATTGAGGGGATGAAGAAAATAAAAGGTGTTAATGATAATAGACCCCCTTTAAAACAAATAAAACCATTGAAGCCGTGAATGCTGATGAACTTGTTCAAGATGATAATTGTATATCTTTGAAAGAGAAACTAACAAAAGACGTGGAATGTGATGAATCTACATTAATTTTTTCTTCGGAATACACATACCCTTTTAACGAATGAACAACTTGCTAAATTCATTATCTTTCATGTCAACCACAACCTTTTCCCAATGGCTTTGAATTTGAAGGTTCCATTCATCAAATGGGCTTAAATTTGTTCCATTACACTACTACAAAAGTGGGGTGCAATTTATTAGCCTAAATCATTATGGAACTTAAAAAGTGAAATAACTTCATTGCATTTTACTGATTTCACCCTAGTGAAAGTTATTTCATTATAATATCACTATGTAGACATCATGTTTCATTATTAGTTAACATAATTCACTATTATAATTTACTATAGTAAATAGGTTTATTTCTATGTTTTACATCAAAAACCAATTGCTTATAAACATCGTAAGGTAAAAATATTTAATATATGTTACTTTATGATATACCCTATATTATTTTAAGCTACTTTAGTTATTCTAACTTATATTTTATGTTATTATAAATTATTATACCCTAAATTATTATATGTTATTATACTTCAAGGTATCTTAACTAGTTTATTATAATTTTTTAAATTGTTTTAAATTAAACTATTCAACTAACTTAGGTTATACCTTAAGTTATTTTATTTTAAATTAATATATGTTATTTCAAGTTATATTTTAAATTATTCAAGGTCATTTTATTTTATGTTATTATAAAAAAATTATTCTAAGTATAATAACTTAAAATAATCTAAAATATAATATAATGATCTAAGGTAAAAATAACTTATATTAGAAAATAATAACCTATGAAAAAATAATTTTAAATATCTTAAAATATAATAACTACCAATAGCCTATGATATTATAACATAGAATATCCAACAATAACTTATAATACAATAATCACCAATAGTTGTAATATAACATATAATAACCAACAATAACCATTAATAAAATAACCACCAATAGTCATTAATATAATAGCCACCAATATCCACCAATAGAATATTCATTAATACCCATTAATATAATCTTCATTAATAACCACCAATATCCATAATAAAATTCACCAATAATCATTTATAAAATAACCACCAATAGTCATTAATATAATAACCACTAATATCCATAATAGAATATTCACCAACAACCATTCGTATAATAACCACTAATAGCCACTAATATAATACCCATTAATAACCACGAAATATCCAATAACAAAATATTCACCAATAGGCATTAATATAATAGCCACCAATAACCACTAATATAATAACCATAATAAGCACCAATATCCACCGATACAATATCCACCAATAGCCATTAATAGAATGACCATCAATAGCCGTTAATAGAATAACCATTAATAGTCATTAATAGAATAGTAACCAATAGCCACCAATAACCATTAATAGAGTAACCACAAATAACCATCAATAGTCACTAATATAATAGCCACTAATAACCACTAATAGCCATTAATATAATAACCAATAATAAGCAACAATATCCACTAATAGAATATCCATCAATGGAGGTTAATAGAATAAACATCAATAGCCATTAATAAAATAACCACCAATAGAATAACCACCAATAACCATTAATAAAATAACCACCAATAACCATTAATAAAATAACCACCAATAACCATTAATAAAATAACCACCAATAACCATTAATAAAATAACCACCAATAACTATTAATAGAATAACCACTAATAGGCATTAATAGCCACTAATAAAATGGGTATCAATAGCCATTAATAAACATTGATAACCCTAATAAATAAAAACCAATAACCATATATTAGAATTGCTTAGGATTTCCAAAAATAATCTAGGGTGAAATGATTTATAATAGACAAAAGTAACTTAAGGTGAAATAGCCCATGATAACCTATAATTGTCAATAATAACATAAGGTGAAATAACCTTCAATAGCCAAAATTAACTAATAATAGATTCAAGTAGTTTAAACTGAAATAATTTACAATAACCAAAAAAACATAGAATAGCCAAAAAAAACTTACAATAATTGAAAATAACCTAAGGTGAAATAAAATAGCCAAAAATATCTTAGAATAACCAAAAGTAGTTTAAGGAGAAATAACAAAAAATAACCAAAAGTAATTGAGAATAACCATAAATAGCCGTAAATAATGTAGGGTGAAATCATTTAAATTAATGAAAATTAGTCATATAATAATTGAAAATAACTTAACATGGGTAGTATTATTATATTAACAAAAAAATAATCCATTTATTAATGGTCATTAAAATGTTATTGAATAATGATATTCAACTTTTTTTTTGTTCAAATGATTTTAAACTTTCAAAAGGAAATAAATGTAATTATGTACATTATGTACATTATTGAATTTAAAAAAAAAATAGACTCGAATCATTTCATTTGAATAAAATTTCAATAAGATATGAGTTTTCAAAGTTTATGTTTTTGTAATGTTTAAAATGAAGTATTTAATAAATAAAATGTAATGTAACATATTACCACAATAAGTGGGGTGGTTTGATACTAAAGGTGTTTGCCTCCATTCCAAAGGTCAAGGGATCAAACCCCATGAGTGGTGTTGTGTGTGGTCAACAATGGTATGTTGACTGAATATTCTTCTATCAAATTCCTATAATAAATGCCTAGGTTGATTACGTGGCTTACCTACCTACCTAAGCTAGGTTAAAACCTATCCTATGTAATAACACGTGTTAATAAATCATAGTTTAAAAAATATGGAATTATTAATAATATTATATATATAATTATATTTTAATTGATTTCCATGTCGGTTAGTTAATTAACTAGCATGTGAATGGTTTGGTAAATTTGTATTTCATTAGAGAGTAACATTGTTTCTAATAATTTGTGAAACAAATCATTGTCCATAGCAATTAATCCCCGTTCACTAGGGGGTTAAACAATTTCATTAGGTAAAAATGTCCAAATTCATTCAAAATCTAGTGAAACCCATAGTGAACTAGGACACATTTTGTAGTAGTGCCATAAAATGAGGGTTTGAATGAATCACAACAAGATGGACGAAGAGAAAGGCGCCATAAATAACATAAAAAGTGGCCTTGTGATTGGTGGGTTGCCACCAAAAAGGTGGAATGGGCCACCATAGCCTTTTTAAAAAAACTTTAAACCATGGAAGAAGTGTTGAAGAGTGAGGATGTCAAAAAGTGGGAGATTACCATGTAAGAAGAATACAACTTTCTTATTGTCAACAACACATGGTCCTTGGTGCCACTTCTCAAGGGTAGGAAGCCCATTTCTTGCAAATGGGTGTTCAAAATCAAACATGAGGTCAATGGTGAAATCAAACTTTACAAGGCTAGACTTGTGACAAGAGGTTTCACTCAAACATTTGGAGTTGATTAAAATGAAACTTTTGCATTCATTACAAAGTTTGTGCCAATTTGTTGTATCTTTGCACTAGCGACCATTGAAGAAATGGAGATTCATCAAATGGACATCAAAACAACATTTCTTAATGGTGACTTTGAAGAGGAGATCTACATGGAACAACCCCAAGGATTCGCACAAGGAGGTGAACATCTTGTGTGTAAATTTCACAAGTTTTTGTACAACTTGAAACAATCTCTAAGAGCTTAGAACCAAAAGCTAGATTTTTTTTTTTAAAACATCAAAAATTTCAAGAGTGATGTGGATTTTAACATGTATGTTGCACAAGTGGGAGATGTCAAGTTTTTCATTGTCATTTGTGTTGATGATTTCATCTTGGTGTGCAATAATAAGGACAAGCTTTTACAAGTGAAGGAAAAACTTTTTTAAAAATTTGAAATGAAAGATCTTGGTGATTTGCATTTTTTCTTTGGCATGGAAGTGGAAAGGGATTGTGCACAACGTCTTTTATACATCAACCATCAACACTTACAAGGCACCTTGCAATTTAAATTATGATTTGGAGGATTACCACCCCAAGACATGGTCAGATATTGTGATCTAAATTGGGCCAGTGACCTTGAGGATAGGAGATCGACCATAGGGTTTGTATTCATGATGGGAGGTGGAGCCATTTCTTGGAGTTCCAAACAACAACCCATAATTGTTTTGTTGACGATCGAAGCTAAATACATGGTAAGTATGCAAGGTACCAAATAAACCATATGGATGACAAAGTTCGTAAAGGAATTAAGGTACATGAAACATAAGGTGTGAGCCATGAATTATGATTCAACAATTTGTTAAATTTTTGTTCCATAAATTTCCTTAGTAATAATGTGTTAAATCCTTATAAACTTCAAAGTAATAATTATTAATAGTTGAATTAACCTTTGGATATTTCCGAGCATAGCGAACCCTCTTATTTAATTTGCTATAGCGATTAATTAATTTTAGAACCTAGTAAATTTTTAAAAGTGCATTATCTTTTTAATGTTACAAAATGGTGGAAAAGGATGTAGAATTAGACGTGGTTTTATTGATATATCAGGAATACAAGCCCATAATTAACAATAACATTTCACCATGACAATATTGAAATAGTTTTGTAGAATAATTTTCAGGCACTAATGATGTACTTATAAGATTTATAGAATGTAGTCCTAGGACATCTTTATTCAAACTTCACTTATATCGTGTTCCTAAATAGAATTGAAATCGAATTTAAATACTAGCATTTCCATCGAATAACTTGATGTAAATTATGATTTAATAAACAACTTAGATGGGAAAGATCGCAACTACAAAAAATCTAAAATGTGATGAATGGTGCGAACTAGGTACTGGGCTTAATATTCCATGGAAAGGGGATTGATTAGATCTTGTAGCCAATGATAATGGCCATCATGAAGAATCCAAGTTCGACAGTGAAAACAAACATTATCATTTTCACACTCACACTTTTTGAACCTTTCTAGCACGGCTCCATGAGCATGAACAAGTTATAAATAGATTGCTAAAGCATGTGGGTTAAGAGACAATTGATAATCCCATGTTGAACGATCAACTTGAGTGTGCACCACTTTTCTTAATGGTTATTTTTCGTGTGACCATTGGGAAACATTCACATCAAACAGTGCTTCTTCAAGTTTTTTTTTATTGGTGCAACTAAAGGATTCAAAGGCGTAATAACATCATTTGCCATGATTAAACCTTCACCTATATCAACAAAAACCAAAAGGGTAGCCAAAGTAACTTGGTACTTGCATTCAAAGGAGGTTGATGCCTATATTTAAGAAATTAAGATAGGTATAATGTGTGGCAGTGATGGCAAAACTACATGAAAACATTGACATCTTAGTTCCAATGGATTCATGAAACCCTAATTTTGACAATGGATCTAGAAAGTACATAGGAAGTTTTATAATGGAAATTATATTTTCAATTTACTATGTAATACACAATTAATTAGTACATGGTAAGGAATGATTAAGGGGTGTTAAATAAATAAATAATACATGGGAAGGTTACTAATGTTATTGAGTGGATTTAATCAAATGCGAATTTAATGATGTTACTTGTTACTATTGGTAAATTATCCTAATAGTTAGTTATTTTGAAAAAAATAGGATGAAAGGTTAAACATGTAGGATGTTGAAGTCAAATGGATGAAATTGGCAATGATCAAGCTCAAAACCCCATCAAAATATCCAAAGTAGGGAAAAGGACAAATCCTTCAATTTCATTGGTTATGAAAATTATCATCATATTTTTATTGAAAGATGAAAATCTTTTAATGTTTCATTGGGCACAAAAAAATTCATCCTAAATTCCATTAAAAGGTCAAATCATCCTTCATTCCCATAGGTTCATGAAGGATGAGGAGGCCATTGATTAGGGGGAAGGAGTTCCACAAATTTTCATTGGAAAAATATAACAAGCTCAAGGAGGGGTCATGGGAAGCATTCTTTTTTAAGATTTTTGTCTTGTTTTTTGGAGGAGGAGAAAGATTATAAAAAGAGGAGGAAAATGAGTGTGAGAAAATAATTAATTTGTTATGCGGAAAAAAATGTTATTCATGGAAATAATGGTGTGTAAACAAAAGAACATGGAAAAAAGTTATGTGTAGCAAGTAATTATAATTGGAGTTCATGGAATAATTTCCATGAACAAATCTTTGGACTTTTTATTGAAATAATTGTTTATTTCATGTTCACCATTATTTTTTTCAAACTTCCAAAAAAAATTGTTTAAGAAGTGTAAAATGTTTTTCCAAAAGTGTGGCATCATCTGAATTACTACAAGGGAGCTGCACTTGCCAAAAGTAAAAGGGGTTTGAAGTGATTTTTCCTCAAATCTAGTCAAAATAACTTTTGGTTTTGAAGCATAACTTTTCATCTCAGAGATAAAAACTTATAAAATTTTGTATCATTGTGTCTTTTGAAATTAACTTTTCAACAACTTTATGCATATTAAATTTGAAGATTGTATGAAGATATTATAACAAGTGGAGCGAAGGGGCGTTACTATCAAAACATCAACACATTGTTTCTTCACATTTTATTATGGTAAGTATTGATTTTTTAAAAATGTCTTGGTATCCTTTAAGTGGACACAATGCATTAGATTTTTAAAATGAAATTCATTACATTCCATTGAATTACCGTAACTTGTTAGAATACAACTACATACTAGTTTCACCCCTAAATGAATTTTGTGAATTGCATATCTTCATGTGGAAGGGTGTGCAATAATTCATCATAGAAAGACATGGTGATTTGATGTGACAACCAAGGTGCAATATCATTGATGAAAAATCCCACCCAACATGTTCAAACAAAACACATTGATGTTCAACATCATTTTGTTTAAGAATGAGTTAAAAATGGTGCAGTCACATTCGAATATTGTTTAATGATGTGTTTACCAAATCATTATGAAAAGAACAACATAACAAATTAATAACCATGTTAAAATGAAAAATTTCATAAAATGGGAGTGTTAGAAATACTATTCGTTTCTAATTCCCAATGTTGATGAATGTGTTAAACATTCGTCAAAAGGACGAATAATATTCACATCCTTATAATAGTTAGGTTAGGTTTAATAGTGGCAGCTAGGGTTTAAAAGTGGAAGCTACATTAAGGTTTGATGATGGCTAGGGTTAGGGTTTGGTGTTAATTAAGGTTAAGGCTTAGTGATGACTAGGTTTTGGTTAAATGATGGCTACTTTAGGGTTAAAAGATAGTATATATAGGAGTGGTTTTGAATAGTCTTTCATTATTTCCTTTCATGGTTTTGAATGTAAATAGAACCTTCAAGCCTTGTTAGTTATTACAAGCCATAATTTTGTGATTGTAACATTTGAAGCATAAAACCTTTGTAATCTTCTTGTTAGTTAACCCTTAGTATATATATATAAATGATTTTTTAATCTTAATGAAAGTTAATTCATATTGAACCATGTCATTTCACATAATATGAACCAAGTTTGGATACCATGTGATTAATTTGGAAATTTTCATCTCAAAAATGATTTTTTTCAACAAAAATGTGATAAATGTGTGGTAAATTGAAAATTTGACAAACAATCACTTTCACATAGAAGATGACAAGCATAGCTAGATGGGCCATTTAAATTTTTTAATAAAAAATTGATTATTTTAATGACTAATGAAGCCCTAAAGTTAGCACATTCAAAATGAAACTTTGGCCCTATTATACCAATGCATGGATACTTATGGATTTTTCAATATAGATAATGAAATTTATTATTTAACTAATATTACATAACATTAATTTTGTAGAAATAAATATTGAAGGGCCAAAAAACCAAAATTGGTACCCAAAATTAAATTGGTACCATGCTTTTGGAACAATTATATTGTATGTACTATAATACTAGACCGAAAAGTGCCCCAAAAGGGAACACCATAATGTTATTTCACCCTAAATCCTATAATCAAAGATGAACATGTCAAAAAACATTGTATATACTTCTTGTTGTCTAAGCATTCATGCATTCTATAAACATGCCAAAAAAAATTGAACTCGTAGTTGTGTGTATAGTTGTAATTATGATGATGGTTCTTAGTCATGCATTACCTTGCCACAAAATTTTGATTCCACAACCAGTCCTTGGTATAATGGGTTGTCTAGGTCCAAAGTTGGATTATTGTTTGATCATGGCCACCCATTGTTGCAAGCTAGGTGAGATAATGGAAAATTACATTGATTGCATTAGGCTGTGTTCATATGAAACCTTCTTGGTTAGCCATATTGTACTTGTTTTTATTATAATTGTTGTATGTATCAATTGTATTTTGCTTCAATGTGCACCAACATATAACAAGGCATTAGATGCCATCTAATTTTTTTGCGTATTGCTGAATTGTGTAACATTGTTCACGTTGTTCTAGGAATACCCCGAGATTAAAATTTCATATGCATTAGATTGTACAACTTCTAATTGATTATTTTGCCTACCAACTCCAAAGTTTAAGATTTTTGGCTCAATGTTAAATGATATGCAGCTCTTTGAATCCAATATGCATTACCAACAAATGTTGTATGTAACTCCTACTACTCATATGCTATGGGATTTAAGCTTGTTGGCCTTTAAAAAATACCTTGTAAGAATCAGCAATTAGTTGTTTGTTTCCCAGAAGTACATGTATTTACCAGATTCATTGTTAGACTTGGTCATAATGGCCTTGGGTACATCCATTTCACATTATTTCATGAAAGTGTCTAATAGTGGATATTTCCAAGTTATTGGGTGTTGGACTTGGTAGGTAATCATTGATTTTGCTTCAACATCGTAAACTAGTTGACCACCATTTTTTTATAGTAATCATGGTGTACACTAAGGAGACCATTTAAATTAGGTAATAAATATTATAATAGTACCGTATATGCAACATGTTTCCCTAGATTGTTGTAGATAAACTAAACATCTTATATCATTTGCAAAAATCAATGGATGTTATATATCATTTGATACTATGCACATGCGTTTTTTTGTAGAAGTGGTATTTAAATTAATCACTAGGGATGAAATTGAGTGTTGGTTGGCTTTATTAATAAAATAAAAGTCAATACATGGTAATATGTCCAAGTAATGAATTGGGCAAAACTTTGGATGGAAGATATCAATCGAAATTGCTTTGATAATACAGTGTGTCATCTTAGAGACAAAACATACAAGTTCATGCCAACTTAATGTGTTATGATTTCCAAGCCCAAAAAATCTAATGAAGAAAAACCTCTAACTAACAAATAGACCCCTTAGAAACAAAATCATATAGGAGGCAATATGCATTTTCAAAAGGAAACTTTAGTAACCACTCCCATTAGGCTAGGCTATAAGTGCCATTAAGCCTCAAAATGAATTAAAAAAACTTGGACTAGGATTTTGGAATTTGGCATTGCAAACTTGTTTCATTCCATTAACCACCATCACCTGATAAATATCTTTAAAATTGAGAAAACAAAGGTTTAATGGACCTAATTTACAAGATATTTAATGTCAATATCATAGGAGGCAATAAAGGAGAAGGAGGTCATTTGGAAAGGAAGGAGTTTTCTAATAAAACAACCTATCTTCTTTGTTTTATAACACATATTGGAATTCGTCAAATAAAAAGGTCTAATGCATACAATAAGAATATTATAAAATGGCAAAAAGTCCTAGGTTTTTGTTAAGGCCATTGAAATAACCAAACTTGAAAAGTGTCATTTACATTACGATATCCAAAAGATCGCCAACCAACCTCTACAAGAGTAAAAAGTGAGAGGCTAGACTTGCATGCATTTTTTACTACTTGGACCTTTATTTCATCAAAATCAAGTACGTTTGCTATGC
>Ga0116228_10005687_pt1 | contig 11118 bp, 7 predicted proteins | sample S1TSphfallax_2_FD_89694 | JGI IMG/M metagenome (GOLD analysis project Ga0116228, IMG submission 89694) | Host-associated microbial communities from peat moss isolated from Minnesota, USA - S1T2_Fc - Sphagnum fallax MG | ecosystem: Host-associated > Plants > Peat moss > Unclassified | place: USA... | reverse complement strand
CGGGTTATGAAGCGTACGTCCAGCATCACCCGTCGATGAGCGACCGCATCAACCACCTCCAGACGTACCTCAAAGCGCATCCCGCCACGTTCGCGCGCTGGTCCAGAACGCCGCCGCCAGGGACGGGACTGCCCATCTAAGTGACGGGACACGAAGTGCCGGCCGGTTCGCTTTCGGTTGTGTCCCTCGTGCTCGCCTTCGCGGTCTCGGCGACGTCCGCCGGCACGGGAGGCTCCGGGAACGCCGCGGCGCAATTGCGGCTCGGACGAGCGGCGGCGGCGGCCGGACGGACGGCGGAAGCGCTGGGAAAATTCGAGCAAGCCGTGAGGCTGGCGGCGAGGCAAGGTGACCGGACCGACGAGGCCGCCGCGCTCGCGGGGCGTGGCGAAGCTCAGGAGGTGCTGGGCCGCTTCGCCGACGCGCTCGCGTCCGCGCGAAGCGCACGCACGCTGCATCTGACCCTTGGCGATCGAACGCGGGCCGCGGCCGATCTCGTAGACAGCGGCATCGCACAGGAAGATCTGAACCACTACGCGGCGGCGCTGGCCGACGACGAACGCGCGCTTGTCGAAGCCCGGGCCTGCCACGACCGCCTCGACGAAGCCGGCGCGCTCGGCGGAATCGGAATCGTGACGATGCGCGAGGGCCGGCTCGCGACCGCGCAAAGCGCGGACGAAGCATCGTTGCGTTTAGATCGGAGCATCGGCAATCGCACGGGCGAAGGCGACGAACTGGGTCGAATCGGCATCGTCGAAGAAATGCTCGGCCGCTATCGGGAGGCGCTGCGGGAATTCGCGCGGGCGCTGGCCGTGCATCGAGCGATCGCAAACCGTCGCGGCGAGGCCAAGACGCTCAACAATATCGGCATCGTCGAGGAACACCTCGGGCGTTACTCGGCGGCGCTACGTTCGCACGAAGAAGCGTTGCCCCTTTTTCGAGCGATCGGCAATCGCCTCGGCGAAGCCAGCGACGAAGATAACATCGGCGTCGTCGAAGAGGACCTCGGCCGCTACCTGCCGGCACTCGCGGCCCACGAGGCGGCTTTGCGGATTTTCCGCGGGCTCGCGAACGTGGCCGGCGAGGCCGCCGATCTGGCCAACACGGCGATCGTCGATAACGACCTGGGCCGTTACGACGAGGCGTTACGTGCGCTGGACCGCGCGCTCGCGCTGGACCGCGCCATCGACGACCCCTCCGGCGTGGCCGACGCGCTGGGCAGCGTCGGTGTGGTGTACGAAGATCTGGGCCGCTACGAGGACGCGCTTGCCGAATTTCAAGAAGCGCTCGCGCTTCATCGCAAGCTCCGCGACCTGCGCGGTCAAGCCGGTGATCTCGGCAACATCGGCGTCGTGCTGGCGGAACTCGACCGCGCCGGCGACGCGGTCGATGCGGAAGGCGAAGCTTTCGAACTGGACCGCAAGCTCGACAACCCGGCGGGCGAAGCCGCCGACCTCAACAACGCCGGCAACGTGTTGGAACGCGCCGGCCGTAACGAAGAGGCGTTGCGCGCTCACCGGCGCGCGCTAAGCCTCGATCGCGCCGACGGCAACCGCTTGCAGACCGCCCAAGACCTCAGCAACGTCGGCAACGAAGAGAATCTGCTCGGCCAAAACACCGAGGCACTGTCCGCGGCGCGCGAGGCCCTGCGAATCGAGCGTGGCCTCGGCGCGCCCGAAGCGATCTGGCACGCGTTACGCGTTGCGGCGCGGGCCGAAGCCCAACTCGACCGCCGCGACGAAGCGCTGGCCGACTACGACGCGACGCTCGAACGGATCGAGGCGTTGCGCGCCTCGCTCGAGGCAAGCTCCGAACGCCGCTCGTTCTTCGAAAACAAGCTCTTCGTCTACGACGAGTACCTCGATTACCTGCGCGAGCTTGACGCCCGCTACCCCGGTCGCGGTTACGACCGTAGAGCGCTCGACGTGTTCGAACGCGAACAAGGGCGCGCCTTTCTCGAGGAGATCGGGCAGAGTTCGGCTCGCGCGTTTTCCGGCGTGCCGCCGCAAGTGACGGCGCGTGAGTCGCAACTGGCTGCCGAAACGGAACGAGTCCAAGGGCTGCTCGCGAAATCGCGGTCGGCCGCCGCCGTGGACGACGCGGCGGTCTCGGCCCTAGCGAGCGAACTCGCGGGCCTGCTGCGTTCGCGCGCGGCCCTCGAGAGCGGATTGCGCGTCGCCTATCCCGCGTACTATGCGCTGACCCACCCGCAACCGCGGGACCCCGCGACCTTGCAGCGTCTGCTCGGGCCGGGCGAAGTCGCGCTCGTGTACGCGGTGCTCGATGATGCGACGGCGCTCTGGGTGATCGACCGTTCGCACCTGAGCTTGTATTCGCTACCTGGCGGGACGCGGGACGTCACCGCGAAGGTCCAAGCGGTCTTACGAGGTCCGCAGGCGATGCAAGACGATCTCGACCACGCGATTACGAGCCGTCGCATCCTCACGGATCGGGCAGAGGCGCTCGCGCCGCAAATCGCGAGCGACGCGTACGCACTCTACTCGTGGCTCGTTCCTCCAGCGGCGAGCGCGCGCGTGGAAGCGGCCACGCAGCTGCTCATCGTGCCGACCGGGCCGCTTTACCAGCTCGCGTTCGAGGCCCTCGTGACCGGGGACCCGTCGACCGTGCCCGAGCCACACTTCCTGATCGAGGATCACTCCGTCAGTTATCTTTCCTCGGCATCGCTGTTAGCGGTTTTACGTGCCGCCGAAGCCGCGCGGCGCGCACCGCGCTACCCGGTCGTTGCGTTCGCGAACCCCGCCTATGCGGATTCGGAGCAGCTCACCACGGATGAAGACCATTCGCCGTTGGCAAAGCTGCAAACCAACGTGCTAGCTTCTTACTTCGGACCGCAAGGTTTCTTCCCGGCGCTGCCGGGTAGCGAAAGCGAGGCTAAAGCCGTGGTCGCTGCGTTGGGCGCGCCCGAAGACAGCCGGCCGCTTTACGAAGGCGAGGATGCGTCGCGCGACAAAGTCCTCCAGTTGCAAGCGGCGGATTGCGCTAAGGGACCATGCCTACGCGATTACCGTTACCTGCTCTTCGCGACCCACGCCGTCTTGCCCGATCAAGTGGAAGGGCTCGCGCAACCCTCACTCGTTCTCGCGCACCCCGAACGCGGCGAAGGTTTTCTCACGATGGGCGACGTCCTGGGCCTTTCGCTCGACGCGGACGTCGTCTCGCTTTCGGCGTGTAACACGGGGCGAGGAACGGTGAGCCACGGCGACGGCGTTCGCGGCCTCACGCAGGCCTTCATGTATGCCGGCACGCCGGTCGTTTCGGTGACCCTTTGGGAGCTCTCCGACCTCGCCGCGTCGCAGCTGACGCCCGCATTCTACGCAGGCCTGCGGGCCGGCAAGTCGCCGGCGGAGGCGCTGCGCGACGCCAAGCTCGAGCTGCTTCATGGCGACGACGCGATCTTGCACTTCCCCTACTTCTGGGCGTCGACCGTGATCTTTGGAGACGGGGCGAGAGGCGGACCGCGCGGATGATCGCGCGCGTCTGGGCGCCCGCCAAGGGGCGGTTCGCAGCCTGGTGGAGCGGACGCGACGACGAGGCCAAACACTTTTGGACGAACGTGGCTATCGGTGTCGCGCTAACGCTCGCGCTGCAAGTTTCCGAAGTCTTCGGCGCGTTCGCGGCACTGCGGCAATTCGGCCTGGATTGGCAGATTGCGGCGCTCGCCGGGACGCACACGGGGCCGCACGTCGCGCTCATCGACATCGACGAACCGTCGGAGCTTTCGTTCGCCGACAAAGGGATGCCGCCGCCTTTCTTCACGCCGCGCGACAAGTTGGGCCGGTTGATCGAAGCTGCCGTGGACGCGGGCGCGGCGGCCGTCGTGGTCGACGTCGACTTGAGCGAGCCGCGGGGGGACCCGCTCGCGGAGGCGTTCCGCGAGACGAGCGGCCGGCCGGCGCAAGGCGAGCCGGCCGCAGCGATGGAGCGGCGTTTGACGTCGCTCGCCGGCCGGCCGAAATCCCCAGCGGCGCCGGCCTTTCCGCCGCCGCCGCCCTCGCTCGACGCGGTGCAGCGCTTCTTCTACGGCGACTGGCAGCTCAGCGAATTCCTCGGCGCGTATTCGCGCGGATGCGCGGGCAAACCGTGGCCGCCCGCGCCGGGCAGTTGCGTCCCGGTCATCTTGCCGCGCCTGATCGGTGAATCGACCGCCGTGTCGAAAATTGCGCTACCCTCATTTCTCGACAGGGCAATCGGCCCGAATTCGCGCAGCGTCTTTTGGGGTTCGGTTACCTTCGACCACGATCCCGATTTCGTCGTCCGGCGCTGGCGCCTCTGGGAGCCGGCCTGCGCTCCGTCCCGCGGGAGCGACGTGCTGCCGGGGAGCGCGCTGCTCGCGTACGCGTTCGGAAAGCCGCTCGCGCCCGGCGAAGCGTGGAATTATCAGAGCCAACTCGCGGGCCCCCTCCAAGCGGCGTTCGCGCCCGCGCAGTGCCGATCCGTCGCGCCGCCGGCGCCCCGGTCCGTTCCGAACGTGCGTGACATCGAACTCAAGCAGGATGACCTGGCGCGCACATTACGTTACTTTATCTCTTGGAACGCGACCGACGAGACGTCGTCGCTCGAACGCGACTTCCCCGCCGTCGAAGTGTTGGGCGGGGCAAAACTCGACCTCAACTGCTCCGACCCCGATGGTTGCGTTCGCGGCAAGCGCGTCGTCGTCATTGGAAGCACCTTTCGCGACAACGGCGATTACCATCGGGTTCCGGGCGGCGAGATGCCCGGCGTGCTCGTTCTCCTCAACGAGATCGATTCGCTGCTGAGCACGAACCCCGTCTTGGGCGAAGCGCCGCGGCTGCTGTCCGTCGGGCTCGATCTCGTACTCGTCATCGCGTTGTCCTGGGCGTTCATGCGGTGGCATCCGACGGCGGTTCTCGTCGGCGCGTTGATCGTGACGCTGGCGGGCTTGATCGCCTCGAGCTTGGCCTCACTCGAAAGCGGCGTGTGGTTCGACCTCAGCGTGCCATGCATCGGAATCCAGATCCACGAATGGGTCACGAGGGCCGAACATTTCCGTTTGCTCAAGAGGAAAATTTAACGTGCGAAGAAGGGTCGTCTTGCCGTTGATTGCGTGCGCCTCGCTCGTTGCGCCGGCCGCAAGCGCGTCCGAGTCGCTCGCATACGTGTACGACTACAATGGGCCGGCCGCAGCCTACGTCATCGAACGCGACGGCAGAAACGTCCCGCTGACGCCGCTGCTGCCGTTGAACCCGGGGGATCGCGTCAGCGTCAAACCGGCCGGCGGCGCGCCCGGTTCCGGCACAAAAAACTACATCGCGCTCGCAATCGCGCGCCATCCGGTGACGCTGTACGCCGGTGGTGCGCCGTACTGCGTGGGTGCGCCGGACGGCGATTGCAGCAAGCGCGCCGGGCCCATTGCCGCGGCCACCGGCAGCAACGCTCTCGAGAACATGCTGACGTATTTGGGTTCGATCCTCGTCGGGCCGCACGACGATAAGTATGCCGATCAAACCGAGAGCATGGTTTCGCGCGGAAGCCACGGCGCGCCGCCGATCGAAATCCCGCTGCTTTCGCGCAAAGGGCAGCGCCTGGTGGCGGGAACCCGTCAGCTCGCCCTCGAGTGGCTCGGCGGAACGCCGCCCTTCGACGTCTCCGTGTACCGTAACGGCGTGACGCCGGCGCTCGCGACGCGACGGGTTGAGGCGCGCGCACTTGAGCTTCCCGGCGTGACGTTCGAAACCGGCACGTATCGCGTCGAAATCGTCGACGCCGAGCGACAGTCCGGCGTCGCGGAGTTCGCGGTCGTTCCCGAAGACGCCGTACCGAAACCGTCTCCCGACGACGAAACGGCGTTAGCGGATCCCGCGCTTTCGGCGGACCTGCGAACGACGCTCGAGGCGGCGCTCCTGACGCGGCAGGACGCCAACTGGAGCTTCGAAGCGTATCAACGCGTCGAGCCGCTCGCCGCCACGTGCCCGCCCGCCGAACTATTGCGTTACCGGATCGCCGACGACGAATGAGGGCGAGACTCACGCAGCTAGCGTGGTCCGCGATCGGTGGAAGGCCCAGTGCCGTCGACGGCGTCGTCTTCGCCGGAGCCGGGGACTTGCCGGCGGCTTATGCCGTTACGGATTTCGCGAGCGCCTCGATCGCCCGTGTTGCGCATCGATCCGGCCGGGTGGAACGAACCCGGGGTCGTGCCCGACGTTACCCTGGGCAAACGCTGCGCGGCGCTCGACCTGCACGATCCGGCGGATCGCGCGATCTTCGAAGAGCTGCTGGCCTCGGCCCATATCCTCGTGCACGGTTTACGCCCGGGCGCGCTCGAGCGGTTGGGGTTCGGTGACGCGGCGCGACGCCGATTGGCGCCAGGTCTGATCGATATTTGCCTCGACGCATACGGCTGGACCGGCCCGTGGGCGGGTCGTCGCGGTTTCGACAGTTTCGTGCAGATGAGCACCGGAATCGCGGACGCCGGCATGCAATCGGCGCGAGGCGACCGGCGGGTTCCCCTGCCGGTTCAGGCGCTCGACCATGCGACCGGGTACCTGATGGCGGCCCTGCTCGGCGGGTCCTCCCGCCCGTCGCGGTGAGCAATGCGCCGATGCGCTGGACCTTACCGGCCTGCGAGCTGCGCTCCGCGCAACCGGCGTGGCGCGCCCGGAGGGAATCGAACCCCCATCTTCGAGTTTAGAAGACTCGTGCCTTATCCATTAGACCACGGGCGCCGGAACCGTCGCGAACCCCGTTTCGTTCGTTCGAATGGACCGGGAGCGGTCCTCTGCCACGGTTGAATTCTCGTCAGCGCGCGAAACCGCGCGTTTTTTCTCAAACCGGTCAGTGTTTTTACACGGAGCCAATCGCAGACGGGGGCACGATCGCTGTAACGCGTTACCGGGCGGTTAAGGCCCGTAAGCCGCCGGGCCCGCCAGTCGCGGCCGGGTGACACTCCCGCACGCCGAAGCCCGCGAGTCGAGTCGAATCGGGATGACAGGATTTGAACCTGCGACTTCTTGCTCCCAAAGCAAGCGCTCTACCAAGCTGAGCTACATCCCGTTCACAGCATGGACGGGGCTTTTCGTTACATCTATGGTACGACCCGCGCGGCTTTCCCTGTGACCGGGCTCGAAGGGCCGCGCGCCTTGCGACGGCGGGCGTGATCTCGATCGCCGCGTACGAGGCGCTTATTGGATCAACGCGACGCGAGAACGATACTTCGCCGTACCCTCGACGTAATAATCCGCGTACCACGCCGGCTTCGCGCCGGGACCCTGTAAGGACATGGGCTGGGCCTTGGTCGCGCTCTTGAGTTTGTCGCGAAAGCTGTAGTGATCGGCTAGCCGGATGCCTTCGATTGCGTACAAGGTGGCGATCTCACGATCTCGGATCGCCAGGAGATTATCGCCGTTGGCGGCTTCGCCGCCGGACGTCAAGTTAGAAGAACCACAGAATACGACCGGGTCGGCACCGTTGAAATCGACGACGACGAACTTGTGATGGATGACCTGCCCCATGCCGCCGGAAAACTCCTTGAAAAACGGCTTCGGAACCACGGTAGCGAGCGGCGTGAAGGAACTTATTTCGTTCTGAACCTTCCCGCCCGCGCTCTTCGCTCCGCCTTGCACCAACTGGGTCGCGAACGCTTCAGTCTGCAGCACGCCGAAGGTGAAGACCTTGTCGTTCGACGCCAGCTTCTCCAAATCTACAATTAGATTGCCCCCTCCCGGCGACATGAGCGCGAAAACGACGACCTTTTCGGCGGCCGAAACGGCCGTCTCGGCCGTAGCCAGCGCGGCTTCCCCGTTCTTGTGGGGCGCGAAGCTCACCGAAAAATCCGGGAGCTCCGGCTTATTTCGGAAGTTGTACCAGTTCGACGCGATCGGTTGCGAAGAGAAAGTCTCCGGCGACTGCCAGGCGTCGGTAAATGCCTGTTCGTACGCACCGGCGACGTCCGGGTCGTCGATAACGATGACGCTGTTCCCCTGCACGTACAGCCCGCGAATCGAAAAGTTCGCCGAGCCGCACAACACCTGGCTCGCTTTGCCGCTCGAGTCCCGGAGAATCAACACCTTATCGTGCGCGAAACGCTTGAAGTGGGTCCGGAGGATGTCGACCTTTCCGCCGCCGGCTTTGAGGGCTTGCGCGAAGTTCGTCCGATCGGGCTTGGGGACGGGCTCGGACTTGCCCTTCTCTTTCTCTTCCGAGTCGTCGAGAATTACGCGTAACGGTTTCGTTTGCGACAGCGCCACCAGCGAGGTGACGAAATTCGGCTCGTCCACGTCGTACACGAACGCGTCGATGCTACCCACGCCCGGATCCTTTGCGGCTTCGAGAAACCCGTACAGCATCTCGCGCGCATGGTATCCGAGCCAGGCCCACTGTTTTTCGTAGGCAGCCGTCGGGAAGAGATACGGCCCCGTCGCAGGCCGGAACGCGGCGTTCTTAAAATCGCGCGCGTAAGCTTGCGAACTCATATAGCCGCGCGTGAAGCCGACGTGGAAGTTCGTCCCCGCGCGCGAGCCGAGGGTCACGCTCAGGTTCACCGTGTCGCCAACCTTTAGATGCGATTCGTCCGGATCGAAGAACATCGTTTCGACGTCGTACGTGAATACGCCACTATTGACAGAGCTTGGGAAATCGAGCCACCGGTATTTCTGGAACGGCGCTTGATTCGATGGCGTGAAGGCCTGGCTAACTTCGTCGTCGGTGCTGGTCTGCGTGAGCTGGTCCGAGAAGTTCAATAGATTCCCGAGGTACTCGCTCTGACCGCCCTCGATGGAACGCTTGACGGCGAATCCCGCGAAGTTTTCGGTGGCGCCTTGCTTCACATCGAATGTCAGTAGCGTGCAGCCGTCACCGACAAAGGCTTGAACGGTCAGGGCGCCGCTGGTGGCGGTCGCATTCAGTGAACGTCCCATTTCTTCGAAACCTCCGACTCGAGGTAACGGCCGGTTCGGCGCGTAGCCGGCCGTTCCCCCGCGATTAGCGTAAGTCTAAACGATCGCCACGCATGGACGACCCTCCTCAAGCGATGCCGAGACCGCGCCCCGACTTCCTGACATCTGTCCTGCAGGCCTACGGTCGCGCGCTAAGAACCTTTACTTCTCGGCCAATCCTGAACCAAGTAAGTCCGCCTATGCGGCGCGGCGCACTTTAGAAGGTTTGCTTCGATGACTTCGCAGATCGTCAACGTCGCGATCGTCTTAATCTCAATTTTCATCGCGTTGGGCCTGGCGTGTTCTTGGTTGCAAGAGCAGATCGCCGCTATCGCCAAGCTGCGGGCCAACACCCTCGTCGAGGGGATCAAAGAGCTGATCTCGCAGGACGCCGGCGTCTTGGACCAGCTGAAGACGCACCCGCTGGTCGCGGCCGTTTCAGCCGACACGAAATCGAACCTGCCTTCGTACATAGATGCGCGCAACTTCACGCTCGCGTTCTGGCAGTCGGTCGGGCCGACGGTCGATGCGGTGGCCACTACGCCGCTCGGCAACGCGATTGCCGACCCGAAAGTGGCCTTGACGAGCGTCATCGACGCGGTCAACGCGTGGTCGCCGACCCTTGAAAGCGCCAAGAACGTGAAGCGCTCGGCCGTCGCGCTCCTGAACTCAGCTGAAGGCGACTACGACAAATTGCTCAAGGCGACCGACGCGTGGTTCAACGCGAAGATGGACCGCGTGAGCGGCTGGTACAAGCGCAAGGCGCAATACTTCCTCATCGGGATCGCGCTCGTGATTTCGTTCGGAGCCGGAATCGACACGATCGATATCGGACGACAGCTCTTCGCCGCGCCCGCGATCTCCGAGGCGACGGCGCAGTCGATTTCGGCCGTCGTGCAAAAGCATAGCGGCGACTCGGATCCGAGTTCCGGCATCCAGGCTGTCGGCAAGGCGATCGCCGACGCGCAAGGGTTGCAGAACCTGCGTCTGGTGCGACCGAGCTGGTGGTTTTGGTGGTCCGCGCAGCCCGCCTCCACCGGGACCGTTCCGGCGCCCGGGATCTTGGAAAGCGTTTTCGGGATGCTGATCACGACGATTGCCGCATCGCTCGGCGCGCCGTTCTGGTTCGACATACTCAAAGGCGTCGTCAACGTGCGCATGGCGGGCGAAAAGCCGGACGACTCCCCGCCGCCGGTCGCGCCGGCGTCCGCAACGTGAGCATCCGGCTGCGGCATCTCACGCAAGAGCGAAGCTTGTGGTAATTGGAGACCAAACGGCCATGACCTCGATCCCCGAATCCTCCCTTGGCGACCAGGTCGGTTCGCAGGCGGAGCTGATCGTCAACACGCTCCAGCAAACCGATTATCAATACACCGCGTTGTTCGACGCGCAGAACGGCATTTACGATTGCGACTGCAGCGCGTTCGTGAGCTTCGTCTTGGACAGCTTCTTCCCGGATCACTACGCGCCGGTCCCCAAGGACCCCGGCCACGTGTGGCCACGCGCTTTCCTCTACTATCAGTTCCTGCACGGGCTTCCTGCCGAATCGAACGCCGGTTGGGTTCAGGTCGCGGCGTTACGCGACGTTCGCCGCGGAGACGTCATCGCGTGGCAACTTCCGCTCGAGGCCGGTCACGACACCGGCCACGTGTTCTTCGCCGCCGAAACGCCGAAAGCGGACGAGTCCGGCATCTTCGTGCTCCGCGTGTACGATTCGGCCAACCGCGCGCACTTCGACGACACGCGAAGTTCCGGACCGTTTTCGAGCGGCGTCGGCTCGGGTTTCATAAACTTCGAAGTCGACGATGCCGGTTCGCCAACAGCGTTTCAATTCGCGCCGGGCGAAGAATTCGTCCCGATACCGATCGCGATCGGGCGGCTCTCGCCGATATCCTGACCGCCGCCGCCTTGGGAACTTGAGACGGCTACGCCGCCCTCGCGTTGGCGTTCTGAAGCGCGTGAAGTCGCCAAGTGCCGGTCGCACCCGCGTTTGCGCGGTGGGACGGAATCCCGGAGGGGCGCGTTCCGGCTCCACGAACCAAAGCCGGTAACCAGGAGCGCCCTCGAAGGAGGCTGCCACCATGGCGAGAGATACGTCGCGCGACGGCTGGGCGAACGAACTGCAAACGTACGTACTCACGCATTTTCCGAACGTTTGGCACTTCGTGCAACAAACGAAGCCACTCGCGCGCCTTGCGAATAAAGCCCT
>Ga0116228_10005684_pt1 | contig 11121 bp, 10 predicted proteins | sample S1TSphfallax_2_FD_89694 | JGI IMG/M metagenome (GOLD analysis project Ga0116228, IMG submission 89694) | Host-associated microbial communities from peat moss isolated from Minnesota, USA - S1T2_Fc - Sphagnum fallax MG | ecosystem: Host-associated > Plants > Peat moss > Unclassified | place... | reverse complement strand
GTGGCGCCATGAGGGTTGGCTGGCGGAGAGCGCGTGTCCTGGTGCTTGTGATGACCATGGGCGGCTGTGGTTTTCACCCGCTCTACGCGCCCGGCGGCAAGACGGTGGCCGGGCTGCGCGACATATTTGTCGATGTGATCCCGAACCGTAACGGCCAGTTATTGCGCGAGGCGCTCGAGCGCCGGCTGGAAGGCACCGGCACCGACGGCAGCAAGCAATATGAGCTGAGCGTCGGCCTTATTTTCACCGGCACGGCGATCGGTATTCAAGGCGATAACTCGAGCGATCGGACGCGCTTTCTCGGCACGGCCGCGTATACCCTTAAGGAACCAGGATTCTTCGGAAAGAAGATCGTTTCCAGCACGGTCCGCGCCTTGGACGGCGTCAACGTCATCGACGAGCAATTCTTCTACAGCGACCTCTCAACCGATGCTGTCGAGCGGCGCATGGCCGAGAACCTGGCGGACCAGATCGTCCAGGCGCTGGCGATCTATTTTCGCGCCCACCCCGATCAGGCCTAATGAACAAGGCCGTAGGGTGGGCTTCAGCCCACCATTTCGACGCCGCCCGGTCGCAGCAAGGGAAGCGCAAGCGCGAAGGAAGCAGTTCTGTTGCCCGTTGCTGCCGGCCCATAACAGATAAGAGTTTCTTGGTTCGTTCTTTCAAAAAAGAACTGCTTCCTTGCTGGTCTTACGCATGAAGCTGGACGCCCGCCAGGTGCCCGCCTTCCTGCGCGACCCCGCCAGAGCCCGCGCCGTGCTATTATATGGCGAGGACGAAGGCCTGATCCGCGAGCGCGCGCGGCAATTGACAAAGACGGTTGCAGGGTCACTCAACGATCCGTTTCGCGTTGCCGAACTGGACCGCGACGGCTGGACGTATATCGCCGCCGAAATGGCCGCCTTGGCAATGACCGGCGGAAGGCGGGTCGTTCGTGTGCGCGAAGTGACCGATGCGGCGCTCGAGGCAATTCGCAGCGCCCTGAAGTCCGCTGGCGAGGCGCTGCTTGTTTTGGAAGCGCCAGGCCTCGGCAAAGGCCGTCTGCGCACATTCCTCGACGCGGCCCCCGATGCCGCCACAATCGGCTGTTACCCCGAGGACGGCAAGGCGTTGCAGGATCTGATCCGCTCCATATTGGCGGAAATGGGCGTCGGCGCCGAACCGGAAGCGATCCAATGGCTCGCGCAAGCCGTCGGCGGCGACCGTTCCGTCGTGCGCGCGGAAACCGAAAAGCTCGCTCTCCTGGCCGGCGCCGGCGCCCGCGTCGATCTCACCATGGCGCGCACATGCGCCGGCGACGCGGCCGGATCATCGGCCGATGAGGGCCTGGTCGCCGCAACCCGCGGCAACGGCCCGGCGGCCGACGCCGCCATCGACCGCGCCCTGGCCGAAGGTCTCAACGGCGTTGCACTCATTCGCATGGCCATCAGTCATTTACAGCGTCTGCACCAGGCAAGATTGCGAATGTCCGCCGGAATGCCCGCCCCCGATGCCGTGCGTACGTTGCGGCCCCCCGTATTCTTCAGGGCCATCGCCGGCGTAACCGCAAGCCTCGCGCTGTGGCCCGCAGACGCCCTGGCGCGCGCGCTGGAGGAAGCGCGCCAGGTGGAAATCGCCTGCAAGCTGACGGGCAGCCGGCCGGAGTTGCTCGTTCGTAGGTTTTTGGCGGGGTTGGCTCGGCAGGCTGCGGCGCGGGTACGAAGTTAGGCAAGACAGAAGGAAGCAGTTCTTTTTTGAAAAAAAGAACCAAAAAACTTTTGACTCTGCGCCTGCCCGACGGTTGAAGCTGAGGCCGCCAGATTGGGGATTGCGGCAAGAGCAAAAGTCTTTTGGTTCTTTTCTTCAGAAAAGAACTACTTCCTTAATTGGGCTCGCCGTAATCCAGCCTTGACGATTGCAACATGGAATGGCTTGATAGCGAAAAGATACAGGCGGCCGACCATGTTGTGGCAGCGCACGGCGGTGGTAGCGACAAGAACGTCGCCGTTCGGCTCGCCAATGATGGCGATCGACGTGCGGAAATCGAGATGGCTGTCGTCGTATCCCACCACGATTTCCGCCGGCGTGCTGGATATGACCGGAAAAAAGCCGATGCGATCCCTGCCCTTCATAGCGCGGCTGATATCGGCTGTTGTCGCGACGCCCATTTTCGCCATCACCGCATCCCGTACGGCCAACAGCAGTCTGACCGGAGCTGGCTGCGTCAACAGTATGCGCTTGGCAAGTAAGCGCGCGTCGCGCGGTGTATCCAGCAGAAGCTCGATTGCATAACTGTCGAGCAGATGAGCTTGCGAATACCAGCCGGCAATCGCGCTGGAAGGCGGCGGCGGCACCGCCCTTACTTTCGGAAGTGTCATGTCTGCCCCAAGAGCAAAAACAAGCGTCGCGAGCGTAAAACCCAAATCGAGTGGCTTATAGCAGGTCATGCCAATCCGCGCAGGGTTTGACCCATCAAGCAGTGCGGGGGCTTTGCCCGCGCCCGGACTCCACGGGCTGTCGGACGCAGTGTCGCACGTCATGACCTCCCTGCGGCATAACCTAGTGGGGCAAATCTGACGCTCGCTACCAGAGCGTCAGGGAATTTGCCCCACCAAATCAAAGGCTAGTGGTTAAAATCCGAGGACTCTTCCCGCAGATTTTAACCACTGGGCCAGCCGAAAAAAAGAGATGTCCAAACGCCCGTTCGTGCTACAATCGAGCTGCATGAACGTCACCCTGCAAAAACCTTGGACTGCCGAACAGTTTTTCGCCTGGGCAGAAAGCCAGGAAGGCCGCTACGAATTCGACGGCTTCCAACCCGTCGCCATGACGGGCGGAACCGTCAATCATGGCATCATCATGCGGAACTTGATGTTCTCACTCACCGGGCAATTACGCGGCACATCCTGCCAACCTCTGGGACCGGATGTTGGCGTAGCCACCGTCGAAAACGCTATCCGCTACCCGGATGCGCTCGTCACTTGCTCCGAGATCACCGGCACCGACAGAACCGTGCCCGGCGTTGTCATCATCTTCGAAATTGTCAGCCCTTCGAGCGGCCGGGTCGATCGTATCGTCAAGCTGCGCGAATACGCTTCTGTCCCTTCGATCCGGCGTTACGTGGTGATTGAATCCGTAACAAGTGGCGTCCTGGTCCTGCATCGCCAGGCCGGCGAAGACCCATGGACCGCCCTGGCCTTGACGGCGGACGACGTGCTCGATTTGCCCGAGATCGACTGCCAGATACCTGTCGCGGACTTATACCAGGATGTGGATTTCGCAGCGCCTGCACTGGGTGAGTGAGACCGTCGAGCCGTTCACGCGCATCTTGGAAATGACCGTTCCTTGGAAACGTCCGCCCTTGGAAGGGGCTGTTATTTTTTACGGCGTCACCTCGAATACCGTTCCACACCCATTTACACAATCTCGAACGTGCACTTGTTAAGGCCGCCATAGCGGGCCAAACCGTACAGCGTGCCGCCCACTTTAATCCGGTTGGTGGCCGCCGCCGCCATGCAGACGAATAATAGCATGTACGTGATGGCAATGAAATAAAAGTTTTTTGGTTCTTTTTTTCAAAAAAGAACTGCTTTCTTCCTACCCCACCCCCCGCACCACCGGGATATCCAAATCCCGTATCTTCTTCCGTAAAGTATTCCGATTCAACCCCAGAATAGCCGCCGCCTTGATCTGATTCCCCCGCGTCGCCGACAAAGTCATCCGAATAAGCGGCCGTTCCACCTCGGCCAGCACCTGGTCGTAAATATCCCGCGTCGGCATGCCGCCGGCACTGCCTGCGAGCAGGTGTTTGAGGTGTCGTTCCACCGCCGTGGAAAGATTGCTGCCATCCGGCGCCCCCGGGTTGATCGGGCCGCCAACCGGGGCAGGCTCGGCCACTTCGGCGCGGACAATATCGGCGCTGATCACTTCCTGCGGCGTAAGCGCCGCAAGCCGGCGCATCACATTTTCCAGTTCCCGAACGTTGCCGGGCCAGCGATAGGCGCGCAGCGCATCGATGCCGCTCTGATCGAGCGACTTTGAAGGCAGCCCGGATTCCCGGGCGCGCTCCAGAAAGTGGCGCGCCAGCGGCCCGATATCCTCGGTGCGTTCACGCAACGGCGGCAGCCGGATCGGCACCACGTTGAGGCGGTAGAACAAATCCTCCCGGAACGTACCCGCCGCGATCGACTGCCGCAGGTCGCGGTGCGTGGCGGCCACGATGCGCACATTGGCGCGGATCGGCTGGCGTCCGCCCACGCTGGTGAATTCGCCTTCCTGTAGCACGCGCAGTAGCCGGGTCTGCGCTTCGGACGGCATGTCACCGATCTCATCAAGGAACAATGTGCCCCCGGCCGCCTGTTCGAACCGCCCCACCCCACGGCTCAGCGCCCCGGTAAACGAGCCGCGTTCATGGCCGAACAATTCGGCTTCGATCAATTCGCGCGGAATCGCCGCCATGTTGATGGCCACGAACGGACCGTTACGCCGGCGCCCGTAATCGTGCAGCGCGCGGGCCACCAGTTCCTTGCCGGTGCCGCTCTCGCCGGTCACCATGACGGTCAGGTCGGTCGTGGTCAGCCGGGCGATGGTGCGGTAAATATCCTGCATCGCCTGGCTGCGGCCGATCAGCGGCAGTTTTTCCTCGCCGTCGCGCGGCTCGGCTTCCGGGTCGACGATCGGTGCCGGCACCGCCAGCGCGCGGTCCACCACCGCGAGCAGGTCCTTGAGGTCGAACGGCTTGGGCAAGTATTCGAACGCCCCGCGCTGAGCCGCCTTCACCGCGGTCATCAGCGTGCTCTGCGCGCTCATCACCACCACCCGCAGCCCCGGCCGCACGCGCAGGATGCGCGGCAGCAGATCGAGCCCATTATCGTCGGGCATCATCACGTCGGTGATGACGAGATCGCCCTCGCCCTCCTCGACCCAGCGCCACAGCGTCTGGGCGTGGCCGGTGGCGCGCACCTGGTAGCCGCTGCGCCCGAGCGCCTGCGTGAGAACGGTGCGGATCGACCTGTCGTCGTCCGCCACAAGCACCGTCGGAGGCGTGGACATCAGCCGAGCGCCGTCGGCGGCGTCTCCCGCTCTTCGGGGAACACCGGTAGAAAGATGCGAAACTCGGTTCGTCCTGGTCTGCTTTCCACTTCGATCAAGCCCCCATGGTCGCCGATAATCTTGGCGACCAGTGCAAGCCCCAGGCCAGAGCCGCCGGATTTTGTGGTCACAAACGGGTCGAAAAGAGTCTGCTCCAAATCTGCCGGTATCCCGGGCCCGGTGTCGCGCACCGTGACAACCAGCGGCAAATTGAGTTGCTGCGTGTCGGTCGGTGCGGCCAGCCGCACGCCCGGCTGATAGCCGGTTGTGAGGGTGATTTCGCCGTCACCACCGGCTTGCGTGATCGCCTCGGCGGCGTTCTTCACCAGGTTGAGCATCACCTGCACCAGCAGGTCGCGGTTGCCCCACACCGGCGGCAACGATGGGTCATAGGATTCGGTGACCCGCAGGTGCGCCGCAAAGCCGCTTTGCGCCAGCCGGCGAACATGGGCCAGAACGCGGTGAATATTCACCCCGGTGCGCTCGATCGGCTTGTCACCGAACATTTCCATCCGATCGACCAGCGCACGGATGCGGTCCGCCTCGTCACGGATCAGCACCGCCAGCTCGCGATCCGAATCGGCCACCGAATTTTCCAGCAACTGCGCCGCGCCGCGAATGCCGGAGAGCGGGTTTTTCACTTCATGGGCCAGGATCGCCGCCATGCCGGCGACCGACCGCGCCGCCTGGCGCGAGCTAAGCTGGCGGTCCAGCGCGCGCGTGGCGGACCAGTCGGAAACCACCAACATGATCGATCCCGGCTCCTCGGCCACCGGCACCGCCTGCACCGCCACGCCGCGCTGGTTGATCCGCGGCCCTTCGAAATTCATGTCTCGTTCGGACACCAAGGCGTCGTGGTCGCGCGCCTTGGCGATCATGCGGAACACCGGGCTGTCATGGTCGATGAAATCGGCCAGGCCATGGTGGCGAAGCTGCGCGAGCGACACCGCAAAAAATTGTTCGGCGGCCTGGTTGGCGGCGCGGAAGCGGTTTTCCCGGTCGAGCAGCATGCAGGCGGCGGGAACGGCGGCGAACAAGGCCGCGGCATCGGGCGCCGGCAGCGGGGCGACGCGCGGTTTGGCGCAGGCAATGGCGGTGTGCGCGTTCATGCCGCCAACGCCTCAACCTCTGGTTCCTGCCCTGGCACCATCAACCGCCGGCCGGCGCCCACTTCGATCAACGGGTCGTAGAACCGCCGGATGGCATCGACCACGGCATCCGGGTCGCCGAGGCGCATCACCGACGCCCGGAACTCCGCCGACCCTGGCAGGCCACGCGAATACCAGGCGACATGCTTGCGCGCCAGGCGCATTCCGGCATGGGAACCGAAATGAACCCGCATGTCGCCATAATGGGTCAGCAGAATCTCAAGCTGATCCTGCAACCCAGGCTCCGCCAGCCTCGCGCCCGTGCATAAAAAATGGGCAATGTGCCCCGGCGCCCACGGACGCCCGTATGCCGCCCGCCCCACCATCACCCCATCGGCGCCGGAGCGGTCCAACGCGTCCGCCGCATCGTCCGCGGTCAGGATGTCGCCGTTGACAATCACCGGAATCCCCACCGCCTGCTTGACCCGGCGGACGAACGCCCAGTCGGCCGACCCGGTATAAAATTGCTGCCGGGTGCGGCCATGCACGGTAATCATGCGGATGCCGCACTGCTCCGCGATCGCCGCCATCCGGGGCGCGTTCAGGCTGCCATGGTCCCACCCCATGCGCATCTTCAACGTCACCGGCACCGACACGGCTGCCGCGGTCGCTTCCAGAATACGGGCGGCCGCCAGCTCATCGCGCATCAAAGCGCTGCCGGCCGACTGACCCACCGCAACCTTCTTAACCGGGCAGCCGAAATTGATATCCACCACCTCGGCGCCTCGATCCACGCACAGGCGCGCCGCCTCGGCCATGGCCACGGGATCGCAGCCGGCCAATTGAATGGCGCGCGGCGCTCCACCGTCGTCCAGCGCCGCCATCCGCAGCGTATTGCGGTTCTCCCGCACCATTGCCCAACTGGCGATCATTTCCGACACCACCATCCCCGCCCCCAGCCGCTTGGCCAGGCGCCGGAACGGCAGGTCCGTCACCCCCGACATGGGCGCAAGAATCACCGGCACCACGAGCACAACACCTTGCCCGAGCGAAATCGGCGATATCCTGGGGGAGGAGTTGCCCATCATTTGGGCACCCTACCCAGGAGTACGTCATGCTGCAATGCACAAAGTCGACTGCCAAGGTCAAATCGATGCAGAATCTTACGGATCAGCGAAGCCGCATCCGCCAAAGCACTAACAAAATAAATGTTTTTTGTTTCTTTTTTTCAAAAAAGAAATACTTCCTTCCTTCATCATGCGTATCGCCGCCATCCTGGTCGCGGCCGGGTCTGGCAGCCGGTTCGGCGCCCCCGCCCCCAAGCAATTTTTGCTCCTTGCCGGCAAGCCCGTCATAAGATGGGCCGCCGAGGCGCTCATCCCCCACGCCACCCTGTTGCAACCCGTCGGCGAGGCCGCCGCTGTAGAAGCCGCGCTCGCCGGCTTGCCCCAACTGCCCTGCGTGCCCGGCGGCGCCACGCGCCAGGCAAGCGTCCATGCCGGCCTCGTCGCACTGGAGCCGTGGGCGCCGGACCTCGTGCTGGTGCATGACGCCGCCCGCCCCTTCGTGCCGCCCGATCTGGTACCTGCCCTGCTGGCCGCGCTCGAAACCCACACCGGCGCCATCCCCGCCGTCCCGGTCGCCGACACGCTCAAGCGCGGCGAGAACGGCGTGATCGCCGCCACCATCCCCCGCGCCAACTTGTTTCGCGCCCAAACGCCCCAGGCTTTCGCCTACGCCCCACTCCTGGCATTGCACCGCCAAGGCACCCACCCGGACGCCACCGACGATGCCTGGCTGCTCGAACGCGCCGGCCTCAGCGTGGCGCTGGTCGCCGGGTCCGACCACAACATCAAGCTCACCTACCAGGAGGATTTCGTCCGTTTGGAACAGGTCCTAGGCCCGCGCCTGCCCCGCGTCGGCAACGGCTACGACGTGCACGTGCTCAAAGCCGGCCGTAAACTATTCCTCTGCGGCATCGAAGTGCCGCACGACATGGGCCTCGACGGCCATTCCGATGCCGACGTCGGCATCCACGCCCTCTGCGACGCCATCTACGGCGCCCTCGCCGAAGGCGATATCGGCCGCCACTTTCCCCCCACCGAAGACATCTGGAAAGACGCCGACAGCGCCCGCTTCCTGCGCCATGCCGCCGCCCGCATCGCCGCCCGCGGCGGCGTCCTGGCCAACGCCGACGTCACCTTGATCTGCGAACGCCCAAAAATCACCCCCCACGCCCCCGCCATGATCGCCCGCCTCGCGTCGTTGCTCGGCGTGGATGAGGGGCGTGTTTCAGTAAAGGCAACGACCAGCGAGCGGTTGGGGTTTACCGGACGTGGCGAGGGGATTGCGGCGCAGGCTTCGGTTTGTGTTCTGGTGCCGTAAGAAGAAAGGAAGCAGTTCTTTTTCCTATCGAGATGCCAATGGAATCCGCGCGGGCGACACGTTACGCCACCGCTTCGCTTGGGTTGGATCATAACGGCGTTGACAGGCCTGGTGCGAATGCCCAGTATTGAACGTCTCTCTTAGCCAACGGAAGGCAAAATGGACGATGCGGACGGCGCCATTTGACGTCTCGGCTGGAAGAGCTATTTTCTGTCTCCTTGCCTGCGTTCTGAAGGTGCACCCAGTTGCCCAACCTGACCCGCCGCAACCTGCTCGCTGCCAGCGCTGCCGCCGCCGCAACAACCCTACCCCCCCAACCACGTGTCGAACTCGCAACCCCCCTAGGCACCCTAACGTTACTCCTCCGCCCCGACCGCGCCCCCCTCTCCGCGAACGATTTTCTGCGCTATGTCGATGCCCACGCCTACGACGGCGGCCGCTTCTTCCGTGTCGTGCGCGCGGACAACGACCGCGGTCATCCGCGCATCGATGTCGTGCAGGGCGGTGCGCGTACGGATCTGAAACAAGGCCCGCCGGTAGCGCATGAAACAACAGCGCATACCGGCTTGCGACACATCGACGGCGCCATTTCGCTCACCCGCGACGCCCCAGGCACCGGCAGCGGCGCCGAGTTTTTCATCTGCGTCGGCGATCAGCCAGGCCTTGATTTCGGCGGAAAGCGCAACCCCGACGGCCAGGGCTTCGCCGTATTCGGCCGTGTCACGTCCGGAATGGATGTCATACGCCGCATCTGGATGATGGATGCAACCGGCCATAGCGACGACGTCTATACCAGCGGCCAGATCCTGCGCGCCCCGGTCGCCATCGTTTCGGCACGTCGCGTCTAGCCTCCCCCGGCCCGTAGGGTGGGCTTCAGCCCACCGTCGCACTCAACAAACCACGCGCCTAATCAGTCCTGAACTGCGCGTGGGGCGATATCCTGGAATACGACCGCGACGCCGCCGATCTGAACGTCCAGGAAGATTAGTCGGGGGAAGCGCTCGATAGTAGCTGGGCAAACATCATCCGATGACCTTCCGGGGTCGCCACGGCCATCTCCCGCCAACCCCACGGCCTGTCGGCAGGCGCCGAGAGAATGAGCGCTGTCCTTGCTTTGAATTCGGCATGCAACGCATCCACGTCACCGGTCGCGAAAAAACCGAAATAGCTGTGGTCGCCAAGTTTCGCCGGCGAAAGCGCGTCCGGGCACCTGCCCAACATGAGCCGGACGTCGCCGCGCCTCAGCGCCTTCCAGTTGTCACCGTCGGTCCATTCCATCGAGAAGCCGAGCACCTCAACGAAATAGGCAGCCGAGCCCGCAAGGTCATTGACCGCAAGAACGTAGGCGAAGGGCCGAAGGTCGGGTTCGCTCATATCGTACGGTAAGGTTCCCTTCAGCAACGGAATACCAACGCAATCCCGCCCACCGAAGCGGGCGGTCTGACCAAAGCCGCCTCGGCAATGAAGTGCCGGCCAGGATGCAATGAACTTCGCTTTGCAACACCCAAGCATGGCACAACCTGAATCGCGCCATGTTCGGAGTCAGACTTAAGCGAGAAAATGGCGCCCTGGGGGACGTAAAGCTCCTCCAGGGCGCCAGCTACTTCGTTTTGCTTTACTTGACTTTGATGCTCAACGGCGCCGACGGTATGCCGTTGGTCACCACCACCAGGGTGCTCGGGCCGGTCTCGATGTTGCTTGGGATCTCAACCTTCGCCGTCACCGGATTTGGGTTGGCCGGCAGCATCGAACTGAAATCGATCGTCTTGGCGTATTGAACATCGCCGGTCTTCGTATTGATGATCTGAACCAGCGGGAAGTTGGTGTTTGCCTGATAGTCGTCGCCGTAGGCGTTAGCCTGCGACCAGCCGTTCAGGTAAGTGCCGGTCAGCGTGTATGTCTTGCCCGGCGTGACGGACTTCTTGAACTTGGTGATCACCGGCGCCAGGCCCTGAAGGGCGCTGCCGGACGGGGTGTAGATTTCGACGTCGCTGCTGAAGTCGGTGGAAAACACCTGGCCGGTCGGCAGAATCACGAGGTTGAACACGTATGACGGGTCGTTCGGCGCGTTGACCGTCGCGGGTTCCTTGTTCAGGTTCTTCCCGTCGAATTCAAAGAATTCGGTGGGCGCGGCATAGACACCGGGGCTGGCGGCCAGCAACACGTTGCCGTCCGGCAGCAGCGAGGAGGGGCCATCCGCCTCGTCGTAATAATTTTGACCGGACTTCGGGAAGGTCGGCCCTTGCGTCCACGTCCCCGTGGCGATCGTGTAGATCGCCGTGTAGCCGGTCGCGCCGACCGCGAACACGGTGCCATTCGGCAGCAGCGTCAACGGCCCAAGCTCGTGGCTGTTGGTTTTGGTGCCGAGATCGGCCAGCAGGACGGGCGAATCGCCGGCCGAGGCCCAGGTGCCGTTGGTATAGATTTCGGTGTGCTTCGTATCGGCCGTGTTATTGGCATCCGCTGTCAGCACCTGCCCGCTCGGCAGCAAGGTCCAGCCTTCCTCATCGTTGATGTCGGCCTTGCCCTTGCCGGTGGTCGTCCAGGCGCCGGTTTTCTGGTTCCAGATCGCCTCGTC
>Ga0116228_10005683_pt1 | contig 11121 bp, 11 predicted proteins | sample S1TSphfallax_2_FD_89694 | JGI IMG/M metagenome (GOLD analysis project Ga0116228, IMG submission 89694) | Host-associated microbial communities from peat moss isolated from Minnesota, USA - S1T2_Fc - Sphagnum fallax MG | ecosystem: Host-associated > Plants > Peat moss > Unclassified | place... | reverse complement strand
GGGAGGGGTGAAAGGAGGTTCAAAGATAAAATGACTTTGCAAATAACTCTAATAGACTACTGTGATTACAATTTGATAATAATTTAATTAGGACTGGTCTTTTGGTTTGTGGTGAATAATCAACAACTTGTACCTTCCAACAAGATGATGTGGTAGGTCAATTCTTTATGCACAAATTGGGTCTATGCACACCTAGAGTTAATGCATTTATAGTTTTTTGACCTAAGTGTTAGGTGCATTCAAAGTAGGTTTTGAAACTTGTGTTTCGTGTTTTTTTATTGGTTTTTTTTTTGTTCCTTTGTGCTTTGGTCTTTTAGAATGTGTAATGCATCTATATAGCTACATTATTATTTTTCTCAAAAATTGTGTTATAGATGCAATTTTTTTATTTGTGTGCTCACTAGTTTCATCATCAAAAAAAAAATCTTCAAAATGTTTTGTTGCATTTTGTTTTTCCTATGTTTGTTCTTTTTCCAAAGTGTTCATCTTGCACTTGACTATGGATTTTTTTTTCCTTCCAATGTGCTCTCATGTCACATTACTACATTAACACATTTGTAATTTTTTCACCTAATTGTTTTGCACATTTCACATATGTTTCAAAATTTATGTTTTGTTTTTTATTGGTTTCTTTGTTCTTCTATTATTTGTTCCTCTTGAATATGTAATGGATTTGTATAACTACAATTATTTTTTTCATATTGTGTTACAACTATAATTTCTTCATTTGTTTTCACTCGTTTTTTCATCAAAATGTCTAGATTTTCAAAATCACAATTTTTTAACAATTGTTTGCAACTTGTGTTGTAATTCACTTGATAGCTTCATTTCCCTCCCACTTTGTTGATATTTCACTAGTGCAATTATAGGTTTGTTTCTCTTTCTTTTTCTTCTTTTTTTTTTTTCTAATTCACATCGTGGAGTTGTTTGTTTACATGGATATAATCAATGAAGACAATGGTCTTTTGGCATGTCCCCTTGTCTTCTTAGTTAAGATGTTTGAACTATTGTGTGATATGCCAAACTATTAGTTGCAATCTAATTCACGTCAATTTTGAAAACTTCACTTATGTGTAGTGATTTCAAATACATATAACATGATGTTGTTTATGTCAATATGGACATTACTTGGAGGATTTTTTGACATTGGACTATTTGTAATGGCTTGGATGTATATATATGTGTTGTTGAAGTCAACATGGACATCACTTGGAGGATGTTTTGACATTCGACTCTTTATTGCATACATCAATTTCATAACTTAGGTAAGCCCAACAATTGCTTCAACCAAGCATTTTTATGTTTTGTTGACTTCCACATCTCTCAATTGTTATGCTCCAATTAATGATTTTACAATCTATCTTGGCCTTGTAACCTTTGACTCTCAATCTTCAATTTTATCTTGTGTACTTCGTTAATTGATGTTATGAATTTTCTTTTTTCTTTTTTAGTCAGCTCAACCTTGCCATTGTTAGTTGTTAATGTCTTTTTTTTGTTAATATTTTCAAGGGTTGTTTTACACCAACATGGGGGTGAAGCTTGTCAATGACTCTCGATGATGAATTTGAATCCTTCTTTACAATCAATTTGTTTAGGAAGTTTTGAAATCATACATGAACTAGTTGTTCTAAAGTATTAATTGTTAGTGTGTGAACAAATGGAGTTTTTAATGGGAGTGTGATTTCAATTATATTTTGTTTTGGTTCGACAAATGGCAATGGGGATGTAGGAGTGGATATTGTAAATTCATATGATTAATTTGAGATTGCCACATTAAAGTGGAAAAAGAATGTAGATGCATTAGATTCAAATAGCCATTCACCTTTGCCAAATAATGGCATGGCCTACAAAGACAAATGGCAAACCATGTATGTAAACTATTTGTAGTTGACTGAATACATGATAGGAACATAACAAAGAGTAATGGGAATTGACACCAACAGAGAAAGGAACTTTGAATCTTCCTTGCCATTACAACAAAAAATGACATGAACTTATTAAGTTTTTCATGGACAACAAACCAATGTTGCAACCGTGTTCATGATTTGATGGCCTCCAACAATAATGCCTATGTGCATTTTGAGCCCCTTCATGAACAAATGCAAAAGGTGATCATGAGGCCATTGAAATTTGAAGTGGAAAGTAGAATGGGTTGAAGAAGGTAAGGATGCTCATAATGTTCATTTAAGCCAAAAGTGAACAATGCAAGTGCAAGACAATGTTCAATGAAATATTTTCTTTTTGTGTGTACAATGCCATGACCTTTTAGAACCCCAATTTGGTCACCAAGGTTTTTTGTTTGTGACATTACAAATGGATTATGATACAACTACATAAATTTGTCTTTTTTCCCTTTTTAAACTCAAGTACCTTTGCCTCAATTTGTTCCTCAACCTTTTTTAATAGGTGCAATTTCTTGAACATTTAGCAATTTCTATAAATTTTTAGTTCAAATTTTTCTATAATTGCTTTAACAACAATTTAATGAAAAAATAGAATTCATTTTTTTGGACTTGAACATCTCAATCTCATTTTCTCCACAATCTCTTGGAATATGTGCAATTCCTTGAAAATATTCTTATTTTTTTGTTCAAATTCTTTAAGTTACTCGGACGAATTTATTGAAAAAAAGAAATTTCATTTAAATCAATGGCTTTTTGTTGTGCATGTTCACATTCATAATTGTTGTAGTCTTTTCCAAGAGAAAACAATATATTCATCTTTTTAGATGTTATGTCATTTCCAAGTCTTCTTGGTTCTTGCATAATGTCTTCTCTCAATGGTTCTCACATGCATATCTTATTGTGCTTATAACTTCTAAGCAATATTCACGAACAACATTTCTTCCAATGTTTGTTTCTTCAATTTTTCTTTTGGCATTTTTTTTTTCAAATTGTAATAGATGTTCATTTTAAAAACAAGAAAAAAGCACAAGACAAAACTTGATGACATTTGAACTCCTATTGTTCACTAACTAATTGATAATGCACTTAAGAAATGCAAAGAAGAGTTTGGTGTCTATTTCTTCAAATTGCAGTAGATGTTCATTTGAGCCTTACTTGAAACATGCAAGAAAAAGCTTGAAAGAAGGCAAATAACAAATTTTGTAAAGTGTTGACATTTTGTGAACAATGTCATAAAACCTCAATGTTGTACAATTGAATAGGAAACTTTGTTGAAACATTGGGCATATTGTTGTAGGATTAAGAAATGTCACGCAAATGACATGTATTACATTTGCACGAAGGTATAGTTAAAATAATAGAAAAAGGTTGATTTGGTTCAAGAGAAAAGACTTCAATAGATACCACCTATACTACAAAAGAATTATTGTTCAATATGTACAAATCAAGAATTCTTCTTTTTTTTAGTTTTCTTTCTCCTCCTATGTAATTTCAAATTTCCACCCACATCAAATTTTGTGAAAAAATAATTTAAAGAAAATTGTAGTTGTTGTAATCATAAGCTATTATTTCAATCTTGGTACATGGGCATTTTTTAGAGGAGCTACTTGAATACCATTAATTAATAAAATATAATTTTTGCATGGATCAACAAATGAATGTTCAATACATGCATGTAATCTAAATTAGAGATTCTTGATATGATGGGCATAAGCACACTAAGTCCCCCCCAAATTGTTATCACAAATTTACAAATTTTAGCATTTAGTTTTTTTGGTAATGTATGAAAATCACATATTTTTGCTTGTTTTAAGTATATTTGTTTAGCTTCAAATTTTAAATTAAATTTTTAAAATGAAAAACTTGAATGTGTAAAGTATATATGTGACGAGGTAATACATGTCACAATAGTGTAAAAAATGTACATATATTTCAAAACTAGAGTTGTGGGTGAAACTTTTTGTGAATTTTATTTGTGATGAATGATATTGATATACATTAATTAAATCTAAGACCATTTGGAGTTTTAGATTTTTTGGTTGAAAATTCATTCAAAAAATGTGTTTTTTAACACTTGTATAACAATAAATGCATAATAATGTTGATTCCATTGTCCAAAAACTCCAATGAAATTCTCTAAAATATTAATATATCTTGAAAAACATAATGTCACCATGAGCATTGTAAAATAACAATGTAAATTATCACAATACTTTTTTATATGGATTTATGCCAAGACATTTTTTTTTATGAATTCCAATTATCAAGCATTTATTTTAATCAAGCTTACAATTAGATGGAAATATTTACATTTTAGCATTACAAAAAAAAAAATTAACCATATTTTTGGAAAGTAAACCAAGTGATATATCCAAAAAAATGTATTTAATATGCATGTAAGATATTTATAAAAAGCAAACACAATGAGCAATTTATGTTAGATCCATATGTTGCAATAACTAATTATTCTATAAACTACCATTGGTTTCAATCAAAATGAAACTTTATATGATACCTTTTAAAAACTAATGTTGTTGATTTTGGTATTAAGACATGTGAAAAACATGAAAATAGGAAATTATGTTTGTTGGCATTCATTTAACTATCACAATCACAAATATCCATGTCATTATTATTAAATCAAATTTCATGAATTTGAAATAGGTTTTTAAAAAACATGGTTTATGGAAAGATGCTTATATTGGGGGAAATATCATATGGAAAAAATCATGAAACAAATGGAAATGGATGGGAAAGTCTTTTATCAAAAGAATGAGTCATTAATGCAAAAAATCCACACATAAATGTATATTTTATTAATATCAAACAAGTTGAACAATATGTTTATCATATGAAAACCATAAACAACCATAATAAATACATTAAAAATAAATTATTAATGAACAAACAAAAATTCCTATAAGATGAAGGCATATTGGATGAAAGTTTTTCTTCAAACACGAGAAAAGGTAATAATGAGTTATTGTTTATAACATTTTATTCAAGAAAAAAGAATCCATCAAGACCTTTTCATATATTTTGTATAAAAGGGGCAAGCATTGGAAAATATATATATTCATGTGTATCATGCAAAATATGCTTTGATGTTATGTAAAAAAAATAGTTAATACTAATCCTCTAAAATCAAAAACTATGAAACTTGCATACATAAAAAAAAGAAAAGCTTAATATTAATAGAACAACACATTTTGCACTTGCAATTTCATTAAACAAAAATCATGTGAATTGAATGGATTAGCTAATGAAGATTAAGATAACCTAATAAAAACTTATGATCAATTATGTTTGATAATTATAAATGAAGTATATTTAGTAAGAAACAAAATGTTAACTTTCATTGACCAAATAATATGAATTACAAAACAAAACAAAATGCATTTATAGGTGGTCTTGATGAAACCATGACTAGTGATTCTTGTAAAGTTGCTTCAATATTTTTGAATTTTAAAACCTAAAATTAATGGTCTCAATGCTTTTGGAACATTTTCTTAACATGAAAATTATAAGTGCTCTAAATTAAATCATGAGAAAGAAAGATGATTTTTTTTTACCATATTAAATAAATTTTTAACATCTTCACATACTATACAAGACATAGACATAATTATTCATAAATTTTTAAAACCTTCACCTTTACAAAATACTATGTTGTATTTATTTTACATCAATGCTAAAACAATGGTGCATTATAAGAAAATATTCAAAAATAAAAATGATAAAACACTTTGGTTTTTAATGCGCAACATACATTCTAACACACGCCCTTCTCATTTCAAACTATCAAAATAAAAAATCAAACAAATGACTTTCATCATGAATTATTGTGAAAAAAAGGCATGTTAGTTGAAATATGTGCAAGAAATTACATGACAATGACTGGTCTTGTGAATGGTTTTTGAATATTACATAGAATTTTCTCCAAAGGCACAAATGTGGATAAATGTCATATCTATTTGGTTCGTTGGTTCTAATACAAGGACACAAATTTTGCATATATACTAACCCTCATGGTGAAGGATGAAAAGTCATGTAACCTTCTTTTCAATGGACGAAAATTATATCCAATGTCATGTATGGATGATGCATATGCATGCCCAAGAAAGGAAGGGCGAAAGGTTATGATTGGTGAATGTCAAGTGGAGGATGAATGATAACCTTGAAAGGCTTTGGACAATAGGTTATAAATACACAAATAAATCATATATGGACAAAAGCACCCATAGAACGATGCCATTTTGTATCAACATAAGTTTATTGGATCAATCATAAACTAATATATTTTGCATTCAAATGACCAAACTTATGTTCTTAGATTTGTACTATGATTAAAGTTAACTTAATTCATCGGTTTTTAACAATATAACAATGAAATTTTCACAAGCCGTTGAAACCATAAAAACTCACAATTTTGTCTCTCAAAATTATACAATCCTCATGTTCATTCACCATAATTTTGAAATGTATTGATTTTTATATCATTCATATATCTGTGTCAACAACCAGTGTCGCTTACTGTAGAACTTTTTTCTTTCTAATTGCTTTTGACTATCCAAATTTGAATACAAAGTTCATGCAAACATCAATCATAATCATGTTGTACCACTGAGTTATGAATTCAAGTTCAGGTACAAGCTCTGTCACTTTATTGTACCAAGCTTTTTCTATCATCAGCTCATGCATTGCAACCTTTTTGTCCATCTGAATGTCTGCTACATCTCTCCCTTGAACATGCTGTGGGTTCAAAAACAAAGCGAAGAAACTTGGAACTTTGTACCACATCTGACATCTTCCAGAACATGACAATAGGTTTCGTTTGAGAATATGCCTGTCCAGTCACAAAAAGGGGACATAATTGATGGCGAAGGCCAGTCTATGGTTCAAGAATGTGGTATGCAAAAAAAGTTTCCCCTACCCTCAATCACACAAAACATGAAAGATATCTATAACATTGCAGAGAAATCTCCACAACATTTTAAAGGTAGCCCGATGACAATGAGAGCAGTCATAAATCATAGCCTTACAAGAGTTGCTCACACAGTGTCAGACCATCACCTTCATCATGAATAGCAGTGATAAGCTGCCATGTCTACTCACTGATTTCATCAGCTGCTGACAGTGGGTGTAGGTAAGTACATCATAACCAGCCCAAAATTTTGCGCAAACCATTATAAAAAATTAGTATCCTGAGTTTCTGTTGCATTTCCAGAAGCAACAGGAAGACTTAGTCAGGATTTTTGGCTTAGAACTCAAACACAACAACACTGACATGAAAGAGATGTATATTAGGATGACCATGAATTTGATCATTGCCAACCCATCTTGCCACAATATGGGAACAAATTAATACAATTAATCCACCTGAAAATTGGAGGTGGGGTGAGGACTACTCCTCAAAAGGCTGGGTTTCAATCACCTACTAGTCCTTTTGCCAACAAGCTGCAAAAATGTTGTGCGGGCTGAGGCATCAGAAGCAAAGATGCCAAGGGAAGCATAGGTGACAGTGGAGGAGGCATGTTGTTGTACCCCACGTGCAAGCATACACATGTGGTTTGCCTCTACAACCACCATCACTGAACCTCCTATTGCCTCAGCAATCTGCCGTGTCAATCGCTCTTGCACCTGCAACCTACAGCTATAACTCCGCACCATCCTTTGCATGCTCACCCTATCCAATCGTCCCCCTCCTTTTCCTACAACATAGCCTACATGAACAACTCCTAAAAATGGCAGAAGGTGATGTTCACACTGTGAACAAAATGACAAATCAAGCTCTCCTACAATCACTTCACCCCCCTCAACTGTTTCTAAAATTACTCCCAATTGAGTGAGTCCATTCATACGCACATTCACTTTGTGTGAGCTTCCATTTCGCTTGGTGTCTAATTCGAGCTCAAGGCCAGGGACTGAACCCCGGCTACCTCGGGTAGACATCCATAGCCAACCAACAAAACGCCAAGGTGTCAAGCGTAATTGTGCTCGACAGGGATCTTCCCCAACCAAACGAAGCAGATCTTTAACTGCTTCAATCATTTCAGGCACACCTGCCGTTGCTGCATCAATGCCTGAGATGTCTACATGCAGCTGAAAACCATTGGCCCCAGAGTGTAAGTCTGCAAATCCATTGCAGAGGGGCTGCGAGGGCAGCACATCCAAACTGCCATTGCATGATGGTAAGTGCGCATCAAACAAGGAGAAGGGACATCCACTGCACTCATAGCATGGGCTATCCACCTCAACTGCACAAGGTTTTGTCACATTGGTGCCTTCAAGTTGCAGGATTCCCATGAACTCATTCCAAAAAATATCCCCTCCTTTGGCTTCAAACTGGCCTCTTCCTGCACAAACTGTGAGAGGAGTCCATCCCACTGTCTCTTTCGTATTCGAGGTAACATCCTCTTCAATTGTGCCTGCAAGGCCAGGGTATTGAGCCTTTTTTTAGGTCCAATGCAGCCAACACAAAAGTGGTTTGTCATGGATTTTGTTCAAATCAGGCATTAAACCAGGCTCATATGATGCTCCACTTCAGATTTGTTGAGAAAAAAAGAGAGCACACACACATACACACACACACACACACACCTGGCCACTGCAAATGCCAACTCTCAGCCAAAACTGCCACACCCAAAGGTTCTGGATTTAGAGCATCTGCAAAAGCTTGGGCCAGTTCTTCCACAAATTGGATGGGAGTCTGGAGCCGTTTGGCATAAAGGTCAGCAACTCGTGCAATCTTGCTCAGCCCGACCACACGCTCCCCTGAAGGAATGTAGGCGACATGGCAGCGCAGTCGGAAGGGCAGGAGGCAACCTTCACACAGAGCATATACTTCAATGTTGCGCACCACTACCATGCCTCCACATCCACCCCCACTCCCTTTGCCACCACCAGCTCCAACCTCTGCAAACAAAGCTCCGCCTACTATCTCTTTCGCTGACTGCTGATACCCTACACCGTCCCATCCCTTTTGTCATGCACCTCCCCCCACCTTTTGTTGCTTACTGCCATCTTCTGCAATGTGCAAAAGACACAACATTCCACCAAACCCCCCACGCCTCCCTCAACTATCCAGCCGACCATAAACAGCAGCCCCCCAGAATTCAACTCGCAGAATCCTCTCCACCAGCATGAACAGCAACAGCAAAAAAGAAAAAAGAAACCCTAACAAACACACACAAACAAACACACGCAAGCACAAGCACGCATATTCCGAACACAAAACACACTAATCTCCCAAAAACCCTGCCAAGAAAAAAAACGCCCGATCTGCCGCGCGCGGCAGTGAGTGAGAGAGATTGAAAATACCTTGAATTGCAGCCTGAAAAGCTTGAGCTACTCGGAGCGGCGTTTTGAGGAGTCCATCCCGCGTCACATCCTCCCCCAAACCCCGAAGCAACACCTTGACGGCGGCCATCATCTGAGGAAGCTTACAAGGATCAACATCAACCGCAGCAGCGGGAGCAATGGTCGACATATCCCCCCCCCCTCCCCCTACAAAACCCCGTGGTTACAGTATTCACGGCCCCCCACGGTCACAACTGACAACCCTAATCTCTCCCGTCACTCACTCGCTCCCTCTCCCTTCTACCACGACAATTACACAACTCTCCGCCTCCACAAGACCTGAGTCCGAAGCCCAGAACCTCCAAAGCTCGAAGCTCGCTTGCGCGCACGCAACCAGCGCGCCGCGCAACCACCCAACCACCCACCAATCCACGCCGCGTGACTGCCGCCTCTAACTAGAAATCCTGAAGCAAATCCCACGAAGCTTTTTTCCACAGAAACGAATCCAACGGCTTGCGCCTCATCCATCGCCGGGCTATTGGATCGTGAAAGCGAGAACCAACCACGACTTTGAATCGTGGACCCGAAGAACGCGACGCACGATGAAGAGGATGACGATGTGACCGCAGTTACATCCTTCTTCGAACGGTTTTTTCATCCAATTCCCGACCAGAGTACCTGTGTTGTCGGCTTCTTGATTTCAAAAGAAAACTTCGGTCCCCATTGTAACTTTTCTTTTTTCTTTTTTTAAAAAAATATATTTATTTATTAAATTATATAATTAAAAGATTATTTGGGCTCCGCATTGCTGCACACGATCAGTGACTATCAATTTTTAAAATATGGTTTTCAATAATTTATCATCATTTATGTGAACGTCAAATTTAATTTGATTTAATATAAATTCCATGGACATGATATATATATATAGTTTGAACCCCGTGCCTAATGCACAGGTGTGTGTGTATTTGACGGTACATATTACAAAATTACAACTATAAACTACATTTCCAAAACCTCTTTATGTACCACATTCCGCATGTATTCAACGGGACCCTAGCCACTGAAAATCTTGATGTTTGCATTGATGTGACCCATGAGATAGCAACATACAGCTGACCATGGTAAAAGACCAAAGATGGCAAATATATTCCAACATTGTTTAGTGTTTGACCTTGACTCTTGTTGATTGTCATCGCAAATGTCACTTGAACAGGAAATTGACGACAACACAAAACAAATGGCCAATCAATTCCGAAGGGGGACATGATGATGTGGGGTATGAACACACGTTTGTCGACATTGTTCCATGTGATGATCTCCACTTCAATGACACGTTGACCCAATTTCTTGACAAACAACCTCATACCATTGCATAATCCTATTGATTGATTGAGATTGCGCAACAAAAGGATTGGCACGCCCACTTTGAGTTCCAGCTTATGATTTGCGATATTGTTGGATTGCATAATGTTCAGAAATTCCACCGGATACAATGAATCCATTAAAACTCTTGTAGCAACACTTGCACCTTCTTTTGTTGGAGCCAAAGAATCTACACTCAGGTACGTGTGCAATTCTTCAGATAGTGATTCAAGAATTGCATTGTTGATTTCATCGACATTAGTATTTTTGCGAGCCAAAATGTTGCATTGCATAAGATACATGGCATTTCCAGAGTGGCATTGGTGATCCGGATAGATGGTTCGGATTAATCCTCTTAAGCTGCAATCTTTTGTTGGTAGCCTCATATGAGATGAAATCTTGATCTAATATGGATCGACACCTTCTTCTGCAATGGTAGGAAGACTGTCATCTCCAACATTCAACACCCATTTGGCAAACTTTCGCTACTTTTTAGAATTGGCTACCATGATTCACATGTTGATATGAAGACAAAGAATTGTAACATGCTGCC
>Ga0116228_10005682_pt1 | contig 11122 bp, 7 predicted proteins | sample S1TSphfallax_2_FD_89694 | JGI IMG/M metagenome (GOLD analysis project Ga0116228, IMG submission 89694) | Host-associated microbial communities from peat moss isolated from Minnesota, USA - S1T2_Fc - Sphagnum fallax MG | ecosystem: Host-associated > Plants > Peat moss > Unclassified | place: USA... | reverse complement strand
TAAGTTAATTATTAATTTAAGCTAGATAATAATATTAAAATAATATTTTCATTAAATAATCATAATTATTTAAAATATCCTATAATCATCTTTGAAGTGCAAAAGAAAAGGAGTAATGAAAAAATAACAAGAAGAAAAATAAGCTTTCCAAGTTACAAAACGTTTTTGGTTTTTTTTTTTCTTTGGACCCCTCCTACTTTCAAACCTCATAACTTTCTTATTTCTTGTTCATTTTAAACGATTTAGAATGCTATAGGAGCGCCACCTGAAGTCCTACAAATCACATTGGAATTCTAATAGCAAAAAAAAACATAAAATGAACTTTCTGGATGTTTAAGAACCGGCCTTTATAGTATTCAATAGTTTTTTTTTTTGAGTTTTTGACCCCCTTTACTTTGGGGGGCCATAACTTTATCATTTCTAATCTGTTTTCAATGATTCTTGGTTTGTTAGATGCGCTAAGAGGAGGGTTTCAAGTTTTCTCTGGACACCAAATGCAATAGAGCCCTTCCCTGGCTGGTATAATCTAATACAGTAGTTGCATGTAATGTGCAACTAGGTTGATTCATGAGGTTTGCAATGGAATGTTTAACCCATATCCTTTGGCTTCAAATTCTATTTGGCTCAGCATATAAGTATGAGCAATAGCTATGTATTAGCCAAATATTAAGTGCCATTGGAGATGAATGAATGAAAAAAGCTTGACCCTTGTGAAATGGTTAAACCTAAAAATAAAATCGGATTATTTTAAATCCCCCTATATAACCTAATCCTAGCTACTTTTTAACCTACTTGCATACCTAAGTAAACCTATTTAGTAGGGTTTAATTATTACCTACCTATCAATGCACCACGTGTCAATATCTTATTAGCCATATATTGGACGATTTAGATTTCATTGATTAATATTTAAAATTTTAAAAATAGGTGGGATTTGATTACCACGTGTCACCATATAATTGGTGTTACATGAACACATGTCAAATGGTCAATGAACGTTCCATGGTGTGCCACGTGTCATCATCCTAGTGGCAAAAATTTCAATGATTGGGATTAATCCAATAAATTTTTAATTTTGAGAACACAAAATTTTTTAATAGTGACATGTGTCCATAAATTAGTTGTTTAATTTTAAAACATGTGTCATATTTTTATTAGTTGCATTGTAGTTGCAAAGAGAGTTGCACATAAGGTGCAACTACATTTGGATTTGTATGTATGTATGAACATGTATATTAAGATCGTATATACATGTTGCGTACGTAATGTCGCATGCAACTAGATGTCATGTGCAACTTGTCTTATGCAACTACACCAATTTGTAGTTGCATGTGTCGCATGCAACTGAATTTTAGTTGCAAAAGACAATTGCAAAACCCAAAATTTCTAGTAGTGAACTATTCTTTCCATTTGTCTATTTTCCCCATCTAACTAGACTCTAATAACCTTAGTTTCACCCAATCACTCCAAAAATTTTGCCACCTTCATTCATGCATGACTCCCAACCCAAAAAGAATGCCCTAAAAACATTCCTAGATTATTTCCAATAAATTCCTTTATAGTTGATGGACTTACCAAAAGATGTGATTGAAAATTGCCTCCCAAGCAAGTGTACTATCCTCCTAGAAGTTGGTGACCTCTTGCTCAATGTCGATATCATTATAGTGTTGATCAATGTTGAACATATAGTAGTTTTCAAATGTATCCTTATCCCATATGTGCTTTTGCCCAACTTGTTCTTTCAACTGCTTATCTTGTTGTTTAAGGTGCAAAACAAAATGGTAGAATTTATTGTGAAGCCACCACCCCCCACTACTATCTACTAACTTTTTCCAAGCCTTGTCACAAATCCTTAGGTTTTGAAACAATTTATTTCGCTCCCTCCATGGTGCAACTTTCAGTACATGGGGCCAAACTATTTTCAAAATCAAGTCATCATGCAAATCTCCTTAATATTACCCCATTCCAAGCTACTAGACATTCCTTGATTTGGACCTGCAAGATCATGAAAAGTGCACTTTTATTGATTTAATAGTTTAATCGTATAAAAAAATGAACCAAGTTGACTTTCAACCTTAATTTCAGTTGTAGAAAACTATAAACACAAGCTAGAATTGTCAGTAGAAGTTTTTTAGGTTGCAAAACAAAATTCGAAATCATTACTGATTTTACATACATCATTACACCTAAGAAGATGACATTTATGTTGCACATAGATGGTCAAACAAATTTAGGAATTGAGATCAAATTGAACATAAGCATCACTTAAATAACAACATTGAAATGTTAGTTCCCCATTACTATAACAAGAATTACAATTTCTTTTTATCTTTGACATGATAATCTCTTGATGCATTGACAATTACAAGATCTTTTCTTCTCTCATAAAATATCTCTTCACATATGAATCAACTTGATATTATTATCCATTCTAATGATGTGGAGAAGATTATTACTAAAGATTTTCAAAATGTTGTAGACCATAAATATTACAAATTATCAATAGGGATTACAGAAGTTACACCTTGAAAGGAAATACAAGCTTGGAATTTCATGTCCATGGCATTTTTGGGTGATGGAAAAATGCAAAAAAGAATCACAAAGAAAGAGAAGGAACATGTCCGGTCACTACTTTATGTATACTTCATGCATACTTTTAATTCAACCACACTTGATTTTTGAAGAACATCAAGAATGACAATCCCATCCTCAATCAACATGCGCATTGCAAGTAAGTTGACCTTGAATTACTCAATAGACCCCTCATTGATTGACCATAGGATCCATGGAAATCTAGCTATTGTTATCTTCCACACTTACAAAATGGACATAAACAACAAAAGATATTTTGCATGAATGCCAAAGCTACCAACAAATCCACTTCTAACTTAACAGCTTCTTTAGTGTGCCCATAAAATGTCATATCTAGGCAACATTTTTCTTGTCTTTTCCCACAACTTGATAGTGTAACAAATAGATGTTTTGATTTTTTAATGACACATAGACAACATGAATTATTCATTTTCAATATTTTGAAATTGAAATCACAAAACATCAATCTAGTAACCTAAATGCAAAAATCTTGTGTAGTCTAGTTGGATGAATTGCACAAATGTTTATTGTCCATTTTTGATGGGTGCTTTGCATTTGAATGTCTATGTATGTGAATGGTAGACAAAAGGAAACTTTCTACAACCTGATAATGCAACAAACAAATGCTCTGATTCCCTAATGAAAAATTCAACATGATTTTTTTTGTTTTAGGAGTTGAAACTGATAGATCATAAAACATCTATACATTAATTTGATTATAAACCTTATACATAGGTTTTAGTTGGGTTAATAAAAAATGGAAGTGTGAAAGACTAGCCTATAATAACACTCATAAAACACACATTTTTGAGTATTGGATCAACAATTAGAAATCCTTATGGAGTCTACACTTGTCACAAATGTAAAATTGAAGTTGCTAATATGTTGTAGAATGTGATATAACTTGTGGTAAACATTCATTCTAGTATAAAATTCAACTCCATCATTGGTTTGTCAAACTTGCATCACCACAAAATTTGAAAACTTCCGCAACATTTCCATGGTGAATGGGTTTGCCTCTAGACACACATTTTAGCAAATCTAGCAACAGAGTTTTAACACTTAGCAAAGAAAGGGAACACTCTAGGGTTGAAAGCCTAATTGGAATAATGAAGTTCAAAGTTGAAACATGCCCGAATTCCCATCGATCGTTTCATGCACACCTATAAGTTGCATTTACTAACTCCTAATGAACTACTATCGAAAACAATACTAATCCAACAATGTATAGTGAAAATGAACATCGGAAAGGCACAATTCCTTGTCCCTTTCAAGTGTTGTCACAAAACGTGCAATTTATTTTGATATTAATAAAATTTGCACCATCTTTTTTTTCTTAAAGAATTCTTTTGATCAAATGGTCCAAAGAATCTAACTATTGGTGTACATATGTTATACACCAATACATTTTGAATTTTTTTGTCATTTCAGAGGCACTTTTTCTTTCATTTTAATTAGCATTATAAGAACCATATGTTTTGGATTCCCCCTCACACAATTCTTTTACCTTTCAAATGACACTAATATTTCAACAATCTTTCCAATTTTCAAGCACTCATAGATGTTTGAATAAAAACCCTCATTTCATGACTTTTACTGAAATAATATGAGTGGCACTTGTCATATGGGATTGAAATATATTAATCATATCACATTTAATGTGTATGCCAAAAATCATGAAGTTTAGCAATCATTTAATTAGTTTTTGGAGTACATTTTCTCTTTGCAATATTAGTATGATTATAATTTTTTCACAAATATACTTCTTAATAATTTAATATTAATCTCAAAGTCTGATTTTTTTTGCAATCTTATTCTTTGGATTTTGAACTACACTATTACAAGTACAATTTAGAAAAACCCCTTTTCCATATTGGCTTAGTGGAAGTTCAAAGTCATGTAGTTTAGAAAAGTAGTATTTGTGACAACAACCTTTGACGACCGTAATGTGCTTTCACCCTATAGTGCACCTCATGATCTTAGAATTAAGTAAGGCTGATACCTAATTCCACTAGTATGAAATCCTCTGATAAGTCTTTCACCCCGTCTTCTTGATGGCCACTCACTGCATTATAAGTCATAATCTTGTCTACATCATGATTTTCCAACAATTTTTTTTTTTGCTTGGATGCAACAAGAGATTTCACCTCCTTCTCTTCACTTAAAAATTCAATTCACATGCAATATGGTGAACTTGCATTTGTGGATTTAGCAGGGGAGGAAAGTGGAGGAATCAATTTTTGTGCTTTTGAGGATGACAAAAGACCAAATGGACTTGATGAGTGAGTATTGTCACTATGTGTTTTGTGAAATGGCAGCCCCAAGGTGCTTCTAGAACCATATTCACTTTGTCTTAGTTTTGTTGTTTCACCTACAACCATGAAACCAATATTTTTAAAGTTGGACTTAGCTTAGGAACTCAAGTTAGCACAAGGAAATATGCCATAACAAAAACAAGGAAAAAATTTGAATATAATACACAATATGATAGTTCATATGAGATGAACATACCTTTTGGTTTCAATTAAAGTCCACATGTTGTAGTTTCTTTAACCTTGGTCATTATGTCTTGCTAAGTTTGGTCAAGATTCATTTCCTTCAAAAATTCACACAACTCCTCATCTAATTCCCAAAATCCCCAACTTGTCCGCCAATCATGATGAAATGTGACATTGCATACATAGCATTTTTTTGATTCTTTCAACATTAAACCAAGGTAGAATGGATGAAAAATGTGTTTATAAGAAGTAACAACAACATCCATGCAATGAAATCCTTGGTTACAAAATCCACATGGTTTCACTTGACAAAAATCCTCCCACTATCTTCTAATGGTTCTTCAAAATGCACAATGGGCTTAGGCTTGAAAGTCATGCCCCTTCTTATTTTCATTCTATCTCATTGAATTTCAATGTTTTCCATCTCATTTTGCTTCATGTGCAACACAAACTTCTCCAACTCTTGATCAAGAATTTGACAATATGTTTCTACCTCATCAAACAATGCTTGGCCTTGAATGGCCATCTCTTACTTGTCCTTCGTCAACGTCTTGCATCTATCCAATTGTCTTTCCTTATCTTCAAAAGATTTTGAACTTGTTCTAGAGCCTTTATCCATGTTCTCAAGCTTGTTGCAATTACCCCTACTTTAGCCACATCATTGTTGGCTTGAACCTTGGGTTCCTAAGAAACATTAGAAGGAAGGATGCCATAGGAAGAGATGCAAGAATACATAACTTTAAGTCAAATGTGAGATGTGAAATTAATTCCCTTTATCAAAGCAAAATTCCAAATGAAAAAAACATTGTTAATTAAAGCTTACCAAGTTGTTGATTATGATTACCTTGTCATGTAGGGTGTTTAGACCTTCTTTGAGATGAGAATTGAGGCTTCAAATGCTTGCACATTAGTATTAGCCTTCCCAAACTTTGTTTTACAATCTTCCATATTGTATTGTAACCCCACCAAGTGTTCTTTAAGATTTTGCTTCTTACCTTGCATATGGAGTAACTAACCCTTAATAGTGTTTTTCATGTCATGTTTGAAATCCAATAGTCTATCCATAGCTTGGATGTCCTCCAAGCTTGCAGGTAGATTAAATTTTTTTGTGATGTATGATTCCCTAGACATAATTGTATTCGAGTCTAATTGTTCAAAATTAAGTCTTGGCTTTTCACCATAACTACATTATAAATTGTTGCAAGGAAGAGTTTTTGTTAATGAGCATGTGCTTACACACCTTGCTTTTTCTCAAGTAATACAAGCAACTGTTTTTGCCTAATTAATAGGATGGCCTTTAACCTCTACTATCAACCCCTAACCATCCATAAGTATAATTCATTGTTTGTGATGTGGCCATTGCCATAGATCTTCCAGTACAATTTCTCTAATTGCTTCTTTTGGTCATTTGAAAACAAAGGATTGGTAATCCTAAATTTTTTAACATTGCCAAAAAAATTTGCAATGTTAGTAATGGTTTATGTGCACATTAATAATATCCCCTTTGGGATCTAATTCTAAAGCTAGCAGCTTCCTAACAACCTCAAAAAACTTAGCATCTTGGAACTTATAATCAACCCAAGGCCATGTTGGATACTCACTATCTATATGCCTCTTTTGAGACTTCTTTTCCTTTCCTAATTCCTTTAGCATGCTTTGCACTTGAAAAAATGAACATTTTGCAATTTTAAGGTTTTTTGTTAGTAGATCATGCATGTATTCAAAATGGATTTACAAATAATTACTAAACTAGAATTTTTGAATAAAAAAATGTTAGCTACAAGTAAATAGCCTACAAATATTGTATAATGTTCAATTTCCCATACCACTCAATTTGCTACTGCCTCAAAAATGTTGACAACTAAAATGGTAAATAGTGTATAGACTTCCCACATGGAACTTGCAAAATTAATGTCCTGAAAGTGCCTAGATCAAACCAAACCTTTCTTGAACTTTAAATAGCTTAATGCGCAGTCCTCAAACACAAGTTGGAACTCAACTTTAAATCAAAATTTATTGTTAAAATTGGGATCTCTAAAAATCCACACACAAAATGAAAGTCAATAAATCAACATGCCTTTAGGTTTGCTTGCCATATATTTTTGAAGCACACTCAAAATGTTTTTATATAAAGAGTTGTCAGTTCCTCCTTTAACCATGAACAAGTCACCGTATATGTTTATGCAAACTTTGAGGTGAACTAGAATTCAAACCCACTATCACACCAAACATGTTATTAATTTTTTATACAACATTGAATCTCCCATGCCACTCCATCTGCTGCCAATATTGAAAAGCATCATGTACATTCACAAAACACCATCAATTGGTATTAATCCAGTACATACTAATCTCCTGAATGGACCTATGTGAAATGAAATTGAAGGAAGATCAACTCCAAAAGTGTTATGGATTACACATTACCTTGATTAAGCTTCTAATAGTTCAATACATAGTCTAGCAATAAATGTTGTTGATTATGAAATGTTTAATAAACTTTATTTATTTGAACAAAGCACTTACAACAAGTTGTGGAAACACCTAATACTATGATGGAAGCACCTAACTTGCTTTCCAAATGGGTCTTGCAAAACAAAAGTGATTAGTGAGGAGTCATAAGAGCAACTATTTCATTTGTCAAGGACATTAACCTCTTATAAAACGATAATATATCGCACTTGTAGCAAGGAATTCATAACCTAAACAAGATGTCTATTCAAATTTGTATACATATTGTCCCAAATGGACCCAAATATTTCAAGCAAAATGGAAGTTCAAAGTCAATTTTCAAATTGTTGTGGATCAAATGTTACCTTGATTGAGTTTTGAATAAAGTTCAATACACAATTCCTAAAACTTGGATGCTTTTGGGTTAGAAGTTGGCACTTTGAAGACTCACACATGTAAGTGCTAACAAGTCAATATTTTTTCCTTGTTTTGCATGTCCAAACTTAGTTTGCAAGCAATTGATTTAACAAATGTATTCTCAGTTAAATTATGAAAGAAGGAAAAAATTAAAATATCAACCTTAAGAACACCTTAGATCACATAGTACCTTTCTTGAGTTGTGAAGAAATGTTATATACAATCGTCCACAATTTGATGTTTTAATTATCAATTCTTGGAACTTGCAAAAATTGTGAAAGGTTTTCTCAAGACAATACCTACTTTCAATTATTAGGTTAATTTAATCAAGTTCTTTTGCAACAACCTATGCCTTGAAAACAAATTTACAATGTCAAAGTAATTATTCATTTCTAAATTACTAGAAAAATGTTTAATAAACATTACTTATTTTGTAAAAAATGTTTGGACTACTTTGTGGAAACATTTAATAGTATAACATAGACAACCACCCTTCTTTCCAAATGGGTCTTGCTAGAAAGAAATCATTAGCAAAACCATATATAAATAATCATTCCTTAGATAAGGGCAAATACCTCCTAAGTAAGGACAATGCATTTACCACAATGGACATAAGGATAATACACTTGATGTAAGTACTAATGGTGTTCAATAAAACTTGTTCTCACTTCAATAAGTGTTTATTGCTTCTTGGAAGCACTTGGTATTGTGATGTAAGGGCCAACCTACTTTCTAGAGTGGTCTTGCCAAAAAGGAATAATTAGAAAATAGTCAAATAAATAAATGTTCAACTATCAAGGAATGGCTACACTTGACAAGGAGCCATACAACCTCACATACATAGAGCTTCAATAATCGAAGTACTTATGTTTTGGAATTGTTGAGGATAACACATGTTCAAGCTTCAAATATAAGGACTATAAGTGTTTGTACCCTCTCTTGAAGCACATGATCCAAGTAAACTTATAATCATGATAACATTTGGACTACCATTGGCAACTTCACATGAACATGTTTCTAGCTTGCCTTCATGGAATGGACAGTATACCATGAGATTCTTCTTTAACTAATACATGTAGCAGGATTTAAACATGAACAATATTTTGCATACATACAATCTTGTCATAGAAAGTTAGAGAAGCATCACATGGTTTTTTTTTATCAAAGCCAACAAATATTAACATCCAAATTAAACTAGTTATCCTAAACACTTGCCACATGTTATATTGGACTTCCTAAATTTGAAACAAACTTAGTTTGTAACTACATATTATGTAGCAAAACAATACCATGCTACATTTTTCCAAATCAATGTTGGTTATGTAACAACATGAAATCATGAGTGAAAGTTGATAGTAGAAATACCTCTCAAATTTTCAAGCTTTAAACAACCTTAAAGCCTTGAAACTAATGGCCTTGAAATCAACAACCTTGCAACCAATAGCGCTAAAACTAGCAGCCTTAAGGAATGTGATGTTGTAATCTGAACTTTTTAATGCAAAGCTTGAAGCAAAATCAATTTGCAACTACATATTATGTAGCAAAACCTTAAATTTGCACATGCACATGAAAGGCACCACTTTGTGTTTAAACAACAATATCGTGCTACACTTTTCAAAATCAATGTTGGTTATAACAACATGAAAACATGAATGAAAGTTGATAATAAATATACCTCCCAACCTTTCAAGCTTTCAACAACCTTTAAGCCCAAAAATCAACAACCTTGAAACTAGAAGCCCTAAAATTAGTAGCCTTGCAACCAATTGCTTTAAACCAGTAACCTTGAAGAATGTGATGTTGTAATATGGACTTGTAGATGCAAAGCTTGGATGATAGACCCTTTCACCAGTCTCCTATTTGGGTGGCCTATTAGAGTCATACATCCAGTCCTCCAAATCATAATCATCGACTTCATGTTCCTCCTGCCTTTGTTCTCTTTCTTTTTTCAAATTTTGTTGCTCAAACAAATACTCAACAAGGAATACCTGATTTCCAATTCTTAAGCCTTGGGCACACTAGCTCTTTTGATTGTGTTTGCACCCCACCCACAATATTCATCGTTCATTTAGAAACACTACACCTCACGTTCGTAACTTGAACCCTCACATTTGTAGCTTGAAGCATTTCTCACTCACGAACAAAATTACTATGTTGTCAAGGTGCATGGGAAACGAAAACCTTACTATCAAGGTGCATGGGAAAGAAACATAAAAAGACAAAGTGAAAGTCAAGGAAGCTCCAAATCGATGCATTTTTTGTTTCACTTCGTATTTTTTTCCTTTGTTTTCGGCTCACCCTGGCTTTTTGATTGCATCCTGAATTTTGGCCCAACTCATGGTGAGAACCCTAAGTTTTGGCAACTTTACAAATAACTTTATTGAATACCTACTTTGCAATGGTGGATTAGCCTAGCAAGAAACTCCCCAATTTTCACAATTTTTGTATTTTGCCCTTGCTTGTAATTTTCTTAAATTTTGACATTTGAAGCAAGTAGTTTTTTAAAAATTCAGCATTTAAGAAAATAATTTAATTATCGCCAAACCTGAAAAGGTATTCTAGTAGGCCAAAATGTATCAAAAGGTTTAGCAATATTTTATTCACATGTCATTTGGGAAAAAAACATTTTATCTTTATCCTTGGAATGCTTGGTAAAATGTTTTGTGCCACAATAAATCCTCAAGGATGTCAAACATATTTTCTTCCTTAGCTTGATTATTTGGGATTTATTTCATTATAACAAAAACTTTTTCATATGAAGTGAAAAATAAATGCATTTGATACCTTACTTTGTAAATAAAATATCTATCTATTAAGAAAGGTTGTTTGTTTGGTTCGTTTGTCATGTTAATGGTGCATTCACATTTGATGTTAAGTCAGTGTTAAATGAAAATCTAGGTGACATCCAATGTTAAATAGACCATAGATCAATGTTAAATCAATGCTAACTTCACACAAAATTTTCATGGCAACTAGGTTTAAGTCCTAAATGGCTAGCATGGTGTTACAAGACTCTACCCTAGAGTCCCTAACACCAAGTGTGAATGCACCTAAAGAATTAACATCTTCCAAGCCATGGTAGGGCCTTCCCCCTCAAGGTCATACTCTTGAGATAGTTGGAAAACCCTTGATGAGTTTCAAACCATGGTATTGCTTCTCCACTCATG
>Ga0116228_10005679_pt1 | contig 11125 bp, 5 predicted proteins | sample S1TSphfallax_2_FD_89694 | JGI IMG/M metagenome (GOLD analysis project Ga0116228, IMG submission 89694) | Host-associated microbial communities from peat moss isolated from Minnesota, USA - S1T2_Fc - Sphagnum fallax MG | ecosystem: Host-associated > Plants > Peat moss > Unclassified | place: USA... | reverse complement strand
GATATGCTCTTATTGGCATGTTCACGGAATAGGGCATGTTTAGGGTTAGATTCTAGGTTAGGGTTTAGGGTATCTAAACCAACCTGAGGTTAATAATTTGTTGTTGAAATGGGAATTGAATCACAGTCAGAAAACCCACCTTCTTGAACACTCTCTTGCTCAGCACGAGCCATTAATAAGACGCCTGCATTCGCCCATGATTTTGGGACGTGCTTCTCGACACCATCACATTCCTGGTTTTTCCAAAGCAGCTTTTTCTTTGTGTCGGAGGAGCACTTAAAATAAAAGCTTAGAACATATATAATAATAATAATAAAATAATAATGAATACATTAATTCATTAATTAATAAAATAATAACAATAATAATTTAAAATAATAAATAAATAAAGATTGTCAGCAATTTGTTCTTTGAGAATTTGTTAGCTAGCTTCTTTGGACAATCTCCAACATGGCTCTCTGCCATGACTAGCAAAAAAAAAATCCTTTCTTCCACCCACCCACCCACCCACCCACCTCCCTTGACTAGCTACAAAATCATGGTGACACACACACACAGACACACACACACTCAGAAAGCACACAAAATGTGGCAGATCCAGCAACTTGGAAAGTCCCTTATGAACTCCATTTTCTCCTCCTGCAAAAAAAAATTTGGATGGATGGACAGACTTGACCAAAACAAATCCACAAAAACAATAGGTAGCTACCAAAACAGAAGAAAGTACATTTTTAAATTAAAAATATTGAATTCTCTCTCTCTCTCTCTCTCTCTATATATATATATATATATAATTTTTATTAATTATTAATTATTTTAAATTTTGGGGTGAAAAATAGTCTTGAAGTTTTTTGGCCTTTTGTCTCAATAATTTTGTGTAGGAGGAAAAGCTTGATTAGAGGGGAACATATATATATATATATATATATATACTAAGTGAGACTTGGATTGCTTGTTTGTGCATAGATAGGGTAATCCAAAGTTTCCTTCTCTTGCAGGAGAAAAAAACTCAATAATAATAATAATAATAATAATAATAATAAAATCCAGGTTTACAAACAAGCTCAATAATAAGCATGAGATAATTCAAATTCATTCATAAAAATTAATGTTAATTTATTGAAATAAAGTTTAGAATTTTGTGTTTCTTTCTCTCTTGTGTCTGTCTGTTGAAAGATCTTTTTAATTTTTTTTTTAAATTTTTTAATTTCTGTTTTTTGGAAAGATTTTTTGTGGGTTATTATTATTATTATTATTATTATGGTGATGAAAAATGATTTTGGCTTCTGGCTTTGTTGCAAAGGAGTTTGAGTCAGTCAGTGGTCAGCTCCTACACTACTACTTTCCTTACTTCTCCCTCTCCCTTGTGTCATCATGTTCAGGAGATATCATCCTTCTTCTTGTTGTTGTTGTTAATGTTGTTACATTCTCAAGTTTCTCTGTCAACAAATCAAAAGAAAAATTATAAAACAAAGAAAAAAACAAGGGAAAGAGACATAGAGAGAGAGAGAGAGAGAAGAGATTGAGATTGAGATTTTCCAGCACAAGATTTTCTAGTTTTCTTGTTGCAAGAAATTGTCAAATGTTTTTACCTTTTTTCTACTTATCACATGATCAGCTTGTGCAGCACAACACTTGCTTGCTTGCTTGCTCTTGGCTACTACTACTACTACTACTACTAGACGACAGTTCCACTACCACTTGTTCTAGTCCTACTCCTGTTCACATGGGTGCTGTTGCAATGAAATCTTCTTCCCAGATTTCACACATGTATAATGCTGTTGCTGCTGCTGTTAGACACTGAAGAAAGGGGTTTTTTGACAAAACCCAAACATGGGTTTTTGTTTTCTTTCCTTTTTTTTTCTCTGGCCAGACACATAATCTGGTGGTGTCCAGAGCTCAATCAAGGATCCTTGAGATGGAGCTTGTGATCTAGGCCCAGAGATGATGATTTGGAGTTGTTGTAAAAGTTGCAGCTGTTTTCTTGTTGTCGATGTTGTGGGGAAGAAGAACTGACATTACTACTACTACTACTACTGCCAACCCGAAAAGTTATGCAACACAAGCTCATGCAAGGTAACTTCCCAAATGGGTGAAGAAGATTAGATGGATGGGTCTGCTCCTTTTGTATCTTTTGAGCTCCCAAGGGGTTTTGGCATTCGGGTTTTGTTTTTGCAATTGGGTTTTTTCAAATAGCTGCTTTTGTTGTCAGGTCTGGTGACATTTGAGGATTTTCAAAACTTTTCCTTGCTTGCTTGCCAAGGGTTTTTTTGTGTGTGTATCACATGCCTTTATCTATGTGTATAGATGTGGAACTGGAACTGTTGTGTGTTGGTGGTGTTTTGGGTTCAAGGTTTGGTCGAGAGAAGACTAGGAGGAGGAGCAGTGTGGAGCAGGGATGAAGAGGAGGGTACCACCAGGCCTCCTCCCACGTTGGAAATGGATGGCAACAGGGCTGCTGTTCATGGGACTTGGTGTCATGTTAGTGGTCTTTTTGAAGATGCAACAACAGACATTGAAGCTTGTTCATCATCATCAGCTTCATCACTCACCAGAGTTCTCCTTCCTGCCAAAAAGCTCCAGGCAGCGAGGAGAAAACTCATCAAAGAATGATGGCAACAGCGACAAGCTTGCATTCTTGTTCATTGCTCGGCACTCCATCCCACTGGACATCCTGTGGGAGCATTTCTTCCTGGTAGATCACTCTCTCCCTCCCAACCCACCCATTTGCCCCTAGTTGGAGTGTTGTTGATCAGGGTTTTCTTTTTAGGATTTTGCGATGGATGACAACAACAGGATGGATGCCACACAAAAACAAATTCAAGGTTTTTGCAAAAGATTACACTATGTGGGAGCAATGCAAATCACAATTGACTACTGACTTTGAGCACACTTGTGGAAATGGAAAAACTCAACCTGTGAGTGTCAATCAACAGGAATCGCAAAAGCACAAGTACAGTGTATACATACATGCACGACCTGGATATGTCTACACCACAGAGAACACGCAATGCCGTTCTTTTCTCAATCGCCAGCTGAAGAACTCTGTTCAGGTATGCACTATTTTTCTTGTGTTGGGTTCAGTTCCAGTGTTGCTTCAATACTGCTAGCAATTGTAAGAAAGTATGCACCACAGAAAGCTCATTTGTCCCTGTTGAGTTTGGGTTTTGGGAGGGGGGGGGGTGGTGCTGGGCACATTATTGCAATTTATCATGAAGCTGACAGATGATGGTGATGTGGCATTACACTACAGGTAGAGTGGGGAGAGGCAAGCATGGTGGAAGCCGAGCGCTTACTGTTGGCAGAAGCCTTGCAAGATCCTCTCAATCAGCGATTCATTCTTCTTTCCGACAGGTAGTATGGATTCATCACAAAGCATGTTATCATGGAGGAGGGTTTTTCTCATAGATGTATTTTCCATTCTTTTTTCCATCTTTAGAACATTTCTAAGGTGTTATGTGTTAGCCACTGAAGTAGTGCAGGAAAAAACAACAGTACAATAGGGTCTTTTCTGATGCTGTTTCAGGGGAAACTCTGACATGTTGGCAGTTGTATCCCGCTTTACAACTTTGACTACACATACAACTATGTTATGTCCTCGCCAAAAAGCTTCGTAGACAGGTATGTTTATCTATCTGCAAGGTGGCTGAAGACTGCTTTTAAACAAGAAGCCCAGATATGTGGTCAGGAACAAGAAGGTTCTTGGATACCCATTCACTGCACTGTGGTTTTCTATGTTGGGAAATTCCTAGGGCTGGCAGCATCTGAATCTGTGAACCAATTGTTTGTTGGGTCTTGGTTTCTGGGGTTTCTTTGCAGTTTTCTTCACACTAGGGATGACCAGTACAATCCCAAGATGAGGAATGTGGTACTGAGAGAAAAATGGCGGAAGGGGTCCCAGGTATTCATTGTGCACTTGGTGATCTTCATGATAGCTGCTTTACTTGGTTTTTCCCACCTCTTCTATCATTGTTCTCTGTGTATAAGCATTTGTGTCCCGAGGCATCTGTCTTCAAGTATGTGGGAGATGTGATCATCATGTTAGTCTCCAAATTGACAGAGAGCACTGGCGGGGGTGGCCTGGCTGGGTGGGGATTTTTGCAGTGGTTTGTTTTGATACGAAGTCATGCACAGGCAGTTGTATCTGACTCTTCTGTGTTTGCAATTTTCCAGAAGCACTGCCGGGTAGAGAATATCCTCTTATTTTATTTTATTTGGCTCCAGTTACCTATGTAATCACATTGTCATGAACTGTGTTTTACAAATTATTATTTGCCACTCAAACATAATAAAGCTTGGTTTTTATGCAAATGGGTTTTTTGTTTTAATGCCTGGTACTTAGATCTTTCTTTGGAAAATGGCTGATGGAAAGAGTTCTGTATTTGAAACTGCAGAAGATGCTACTCCCCGAAAATTGGAGAGAAATTGCTTCTGTAAGACCTAATTCTGATTCTTGTCACATTGCAGTTTTGCTAGGGTTTTTTCAGCTCTCCATGCTGCTGCTATCAGAGAGTGTAGCAAAGTTCTAAGATTGTTGAACAGATTGCAAACAACGTTCTAGATCTGTTCAGATTGTGGAGCAAAGTTCTAGGGTTATTCAGATTTTGCAATTGAAGTTCTAGAGCGTTTCAGATTGCAAAGCAAAGTTCTAGAGTATTTCATATTGCAAAGCAAAAGGTTCTAGTTTGTTCAAAATGCAAAAACTCGGAGTGATGATTATGTCAGTTTACTTTGTGGTGAATTCAGACAAACAAGACACACGAGAATCACAATTGCATACCAGATGAGCATTACATACAGACTCTCATAGCGGTGTGACCTCATTTCTCTCTCAGCAGGGTTTTTTCTTTTTTCTTTTTTTTTGCAATTTCTTGCATAGCCACATTGGTGATCATCCACAAGAGGAATTAGCCAAATTCAGCTACTGATCAGAGAGGAAAAATTTAAGAATTTTTCAAATGCTCTCTCTCTCTCTCTCTCTCTCTCTCTCTTGCTATGGTTAAAATCTTGAACTTGGGTAGGTGAACTTTTTTTTCTCTTGTCAAGGACTGACAGATAAGTGGTGTGTGCCGACGGTGCCCTGCAGGTAAAGAATAAAGAGGCAGAAATAGAAAGACGGACACTGACCTACAGTCAGTGGGAACAGACAAAGAAAGACAAAGGAGGCCGAAGAGGATGGCATCCTATGACCTTCAACTTTGCTGCTGCAACCGTTGAGACAATTAGAGCTATTCAGGTTGTTCTCCTTCCTCCACCAATTCTCTCTTTTTTTCTCTTCTTTTCAAGCTCTTGTTTCACCAATTTTCACTTCTTCCACCAAATGTATCAACAGAGGTTTTGGGCTTGAATTGATTGATTGATTGATTGATTGCCACAGATTACTACTGCTTACTAGCTAATCTGATGACTCAACGAATATCGGTGCAAAATGGATTTTTGTTGTTGTTGGGTGACAGGATATTTATAAGATTCACTATGAGGCAGAAGCACGAACAGACTTGTGTAGCTTAGAAGGAGAAGCAATGCCCTGTTATTTGTTTGCAAGGAAGTTCAATCGAGCTGCTGGGTTTCGTCTTCTCGATCAAGTGGCCAGCTACGAGAATCGAGTGTAGCCAACCCCCACCCTAGTAGGATCTCAGACCCCACATCAAATTTTAGCTCCAAAAAGCCTGAAAATTTGTTGATTAGTGTAGAACTTAATTAATCACTACTGAAATTAGTTTCCAAATCCTACTTTGGAGCTCTAGGAAGCTCCAAAGCCTTGTGTTTCTCAAATTGACTAACACACTTGTTTGTTAATGCCAGGTTTGTCCATGAGAGACCCAATTAGAGGTTAAGAACTAAGGACAAGCATGAAGTGATTCTAGAAGACATGAAGTAGATGATCGATACCCTTTTCATTGGTGACATGGTTTCTTTGGGGTATGGATTAGGAGCTGCCTTTGAGCAAGTGCAGTAGTTACGATTTGTCTTTCAAAAGATACTAGTATGTGGTGCTCAGTGTTGTACATAGTGTTAGTGTGATGTCTATTAACTTGGGCTCTTTGCTATTGTGCCCTACTAGTGATGATCAACTGATGGGAAAAGTGAGTTGATTTTGCGAAAATTAAGTTCCAATTGAATGAAAATATTGAATGATTTTGCATGCAACTTGAATTCAGATTTAATTCAATTCAATTCAAATTTGTGGATTGAATAGAATTCAAATTCTACTGAAGAGAAATGTGATGCAAATTTGCATATAACATATTGAAAACTTGCTAGCAATTATGGTGTTGCAAAACACTAACTTTGGATACAAACAAATCTAAAAAGAAATGTTTCCTTTCCTGCTTACTTGGGAATTGAATGAGCAAATTGCAATGCAATTTGAAGAAGCTATGACCTTTTTGGATGACTTATGGAACTTCAGTTAAAGAGTAGGACTTTGGACAAAGAGGTTGAAATCTGAGGCTACTGGGAACAAAATACATGGAAGAACTGAAAGGAGCAAAACATAAGGTAAAAATCTTCAGAACACATGGTTGACCACCATATGAGAACCATCAGAACTAAATGAATAATATAAGGAACATGTGACAATGTATATGGGATGAAATTCATGACCACATTGGAAAACACAATGAGAACAAATTGAGGAACCAAACCACTAAAAACCCTCCTCCCACCACCCAACCCACCCAACCCTGTTCTAGTCACTATACTATTGGCTCACCTCATTGGAAGCCTAGGAAATATTTTCCTAACTGTATTCAGCACTCCATTTTTCACCTAGGCTAATAATGCAAAGAAGGTAGGCTGGGTAGTGAAGGAAAGAAAGCAGTAACTTTTAACAAGGAGAAACATGCTATGATGAATGTATAGAAACCAAATGCTGTGAAGACAAGCCAGCTCGGAAACTCCTTGGGCTTTAATTCCTGATCTCTCCATGTGGGGTGGGGATACGCATGTGCAAAATTGCTTGGCCTTCTCAGCATAGGTAATGTGCAAAATCCAACCTGAGCTTCTCAGAGACTTCTCTAAGTTCTACATTCACTAGGTGCTGCTAATCTGAAAAACAACCCAAGAAATCCAAACAGGTGCAGATTGCAGCTTCCAGCAACAGCAGAGCTCTCTTGAGTCCACTGTCACTGATTTGTGCTACACAAGCAAGATGCTGAGAAAGCTTCTAGCTCCTGTAATGGGGTCAATATGACAGTCTTTGTGCTGAATGTCTTCAATATATAGCAAATGAATAAAAATTGGACAAGATTTCTGCAATGCATCATGCCTCCATTCTGCTTGCAACCACCTTCTTCATGATAAATGGAGTACTCCTTTGCTTTTCTTCCTACTACTCTTCTGAATCTGTCACATCAAAAAAACATCAGGACTTCCACTGCCAGTCAAGATTCTGTAAAATTCTCAATTTGAGAAGTACATAGATGTCTGTTATCAATTTATCTCATCAGCTCCAATTCAATGCTCTGGATTTAGGGTTTAGGGTTTATCAGCAATAAATAAAACCATGCAATCAAAGTTCAGAAGTTCACATATTTGCAGTCTGCTATCATATAATGGTTGGAGAATGATCATAAGTTAAGGCAAGTAGAAGAAGAAGAAGAGACAGACAGACCTGATCGCACATCCTCACCAACCTTCCCACAGTTCCGTAGCTGCCTTATCACCATTCTCGATATGAGAACCCACCAGTAGATATGGATCACCAGCAGGGTTATCAGGAGAGTATTACACACATAGTACAGGAAGGAAATATGTGCCTTGCTGAGGTCTATGTATGATATGACCTTGTAACTGTCACCATCCACACATCCCATCAAATCCTCTTTCCATGAGCCTCTTGACTTTGCATTTTTTTTTTCTATGGTGCTTCTACAGAGCACAAAACATGTGTTGATATCACAAGGTCGACAGTTTGTTTGACACTATTGAATTAGGGTTTCTGTCCAAATTTCATTAACATTATAAAGACATGCTCTGGTACTGACCAGTATGTTTCGAAAACTGAACAGTGCAGTGCCAGGACTCTCTTGTTTAGGTTCTTGACTTCCCACACTACACAAAACTTGGAAGTTATGTCTAAAGATATATCTTTGACAGGACTCACAAAACAGAAAAAAAAGGAGGGGCACAAAAGAAAAAACCTGGTGCTCCAGATGACCCAAAATGGGAAGTAGATGAGGCGCAGAAGAACCCATGAAAGCACAAAGAGGCCAAAACATATACTGGCCCCAAGTTCACTTTGACAATACTTGAACAGCTTTGCCAATTCCATAAATATGTCACTGACATCATGTAGTGCAAGGATTACCGTTCCTGCACGAAATGACCTGAAAAACCCTACAAAATCAGCCTCCTGATATGCTAGTTGATTAGAATTAGTTTTGCAAGCAATGCAGCAATACCTTCTATGTGCATATTTTCATGGCCAGCCTTGCTACTACTGCAGTACAGCAGACTCCAAATTTTTTTTTTGCCATGGTAAGGGTGACAGCTGAATGAGAGAGAGAGACACACACACACATACCCAGTGATATAGGAGTAGGCAATCAGTCCAATTGTGACAATGTGGTGAGACATCATGACATTGTGATCTTTCCGGCGAGTCTCCCAAACAAGCAGTGCTGCCACACTATAAATGTAGAAGCCGCACTGAAATGTGTAGAATAACTTCAATGGATATCTGTCCCACCACAACACCCATCATTTCACCAGCAGAGAGATTCAGCATCAAAAAGATAAAATCCCCCCTCTTCTCCTGTCCCAAGGAAATTAGGCTTTCCTTGGAAGAAGTGCCACTTCTGCTGTTTGTTGTCATTATTGTCTGACAACATCTGACAACAAACAGCAGATCCCTTTCATCATTGAATCAACAGAAACAGCAGATCTTTGAGAGGGCTTGGTACCATTCTAAGCTTTCAATGCTGCTGCTGCTTTCTGTTCAAAAACCCTGTCAAAACCCTCACTGAAACCTTGCAACAAAACCTCAAACTGCAGACATAAAACAAAAACAACTCTGCAAACAAAACTCTTCAAGCTGTCTGCAAAGAAAGATCTTCAAGCTGTCTGCAATGATGCTGCTCTACAAGAAGAGTTGGGAAAATTGGGAAGATTGGAAAGGAAGATTGGGGGAAAAAAATTCAATACTTGAGAGTTTGATGAGGCCAGCCATGCCAGAATGTTGAAGTGTCGGTGAACCATGGCTCCTTGTAGGTGATCCAAACTACACAGATCTCGGTCGACAGATAGTATGTGAGCTTCCATGCTGACTCTGTGAATTTACAAATCTTCTTTGCTCCTGCTTCCTTCACACCATTCTTCAAACCCTTCTCTCCTTTTGGCAAGATCAACAACCTTGCAAGTTTCTGGACTCACACACAAAAACACACACAGATACACACACACGAAAATCCCAAGAGAAGGGATTTTGTTTGTCTGTCATCATTTCCACACGCCTGTCTATAAAACCTTCTTGTGTTGTGATGGTCACACTCAGAAAAAAGAAAAGAAAAATGGGTACTGGAGCAATGCAAATGGGAAACTGGAGCAATCCAGAACAAAGGGAGAGAATGAGATTCAGTGCGGCTGTTCTGGACTCTCAGAACAACTCTCATGGTGGCTAGGGCTTGTTCATGGGAGAGAGAGAGAGAGAGAGAGAGAGAGAGAGAGAAACCCATCCGAAGAAGAAGAAGAAGAAGAAGAGTACCCACCTGATAGAAGAGACAGTTGAGAAGGAATCGCGCCACAGGAAAGGCGAATGCGAAGTAACAGACCAAGTAGTAGTCTTGCAAAGCTGGATAGCTCTCAGCTTCCCACACTGACTCCATCATCTTCTCTCAAACAACATGTGCATTTGCTTGCAAGCTCTCTGCCAGGAGGAATCCTCCCTCCTCAAGAAGAAGCAGCAGCACCACCCACCTGTTCAAGAAGAAGAAGACGAAGAAGAAGAAGAGGAGATCACATCTCCAAGAGGAATCCTCCTCAAGAAGAAGCACCACTCGCCTTCTCAAGAAGGAGAAGAAGAAGAGATCACCTCTGAAGAAGAGAAAAGTGCCATCCAGACATCCAGATCCTTTCTTCTTCTTCTTCCTTCGTCAACCCTGGATCTGACCTAATAGAAGAAGAAGAAGTTCCAGTCTTCGGACATCCCCAAACTCTAAATCTTACTTTCTACAGAAATCTGTTGTGTCCTGTTGTTGTTGTGCAGCTACAGCTGCTAGTGCTGGTGCTGGTACTCTATTATTCTGTAGGAACACAGATTCGTGGGGCTAGTAGTTCCAGGGGGCAAATCTCTTCTGTTTCTCGGTTTGCTACCTTTGCTAGGGCATCTTGCAAACCTAATTTTTGGAGAAGCTCACCATCTCTGTCTCTGACTCTCTCGCTGTGTCTGTATGTGCAGGTGATCTTGTTGATGAGGTGCTTTGGTGAACAAGGTCTACTTCTTTGTTTCAATATCTATTATCACATCTTTTAGTGAAGAGATGCACATTTCTAGACATGTCCCTTTTGTGTATCTTGCTGCATATTTACCTCAGAATGTTAGCCTCCCATCATGTGTCTTGGTTTGCAAAGGATCTCTTTTCTGTGAGTAGAAGAAGAAGAAGTTCACAGAAAAGCTTAGAATGCAAGTTGAAAGACCGAGCTGCAGAGATGATGTTCGGTGATGCACAGACACAGAGACACAGAGAGGAGTCTAGGAGCTTCTGTATTTATATCTCTTCCATATCTCTTCCAAATGTTGTGACTTTCTACGTCTGTGGGTGCTTTTTGTGTCTTTTGTTTCACACAGGCTCTTTATTGTGAGTATATAATAGTTTTCACAAGAAGCTCAAATTCCAAGTTGAAGGACAGCAGCAGCATTACCCAGGTGATGTGTAATGAGCAAGCAGGCAGTTTCATTTGAGCAGCATTGTTCTCATATGTCACTGTTGGGTGTCTCAGGTGAGCAGCATTGTTCTCATATGTCACTGTTGGGTGTCTCAGGTGAGCAGCATTGTTCTCATATGTCACTGTTGGGTGTCTCAGGTGAGCAGCATTGTTCTCATATTTCACTGTCGGCTGTCTCAGGTGAGCAGCATTGTTCTCGTATGTCACTGTTGGGTGTCTCAGGTGAGCAGCATTGTTC
>Ga0116228_10005678_pt1 | contig 11126 bp, 8 predicted proteins | sample S1TSphfallax_2_FD_89694 | JGI IMG/M metagenome (GOLD analysis project Ga0116228, IMG submission 89694) | Host-associated microbial communities from peat moss isolated from Minnesota, USA - S1T2_Fc - Sphagnum fallax MG | ecosystem: Host-associated > Plants > Peat moss > Unclassified | place: USA... | reverse complement strand
TGTTAGATTGATGATTACACATATCAAATGACGTTTTAAGGACATGGTTGTGGACTTGCTGCTCTATCGGATGTGTTTTCTGACTTGCCAGAGAGCTCCTGTTCTTCTTCTTCTTCTTCTTCATCAGGGTAATTTAGTTCTTGTACTGTCTCCAATGCTGGTTTTTATCCTTCATAGTTTTTCTTGTGTCCAACACATTTTCTAGAAATCATTGCAACACTAAAAGGACTAGAAAGTCCATGAAACACAAAAAAAAAAGCAATCATGCCATCAAGCAACAACAGAACTGACTAACTACGCATGTACTTCTTCCTCAGGTTGTTGCAATATAAAATCCTTTGGCTCACTCAAATGGACCGCATCTCTTACAGGTCTTTGCTTGAAGTTTTCAGCTTGCTGCCACAGAGGCACAAACAAACACTGGCCAGCGCTTCTGCGTACAAGTCACCTGCTGACTCATACAAATTGCATATCTATAACTCACTCTCTCTCTCTCTCTAGTGCGCTGGCCAACACCTTTATGAGACTTGTCACTTACAATCTGTCTCATACAAACATATGAGAGGAAGAGGAGGTAGGAAGAGGAACAAGTAGGTGGGTGGTGTGAAAGAGAGGATGACTCAGGATTTCTGCTGTGCCTGAGGTGCAGAACCTCAAAAAATAAATGCCAAGAGGCTTCCATTATTTAAAAATGAACCAGACCTGCTATGAGATCTGGAGAACAGACAGAATCAACAGCTGTAGGAAAAAGAATTATGTAGAAACAAATCCCCACGTGAATTATACTACTTAGACTGCAAAGATGGACAGCAGAAGAAAAAAGAAAAGAAAAAGGTACACATCTATGCCATGCAGACAGTAACCCACAACTTTTGTAGCACTCTGAGTTGAAGTTGGATCAAAATGCTACTAGTGGACTTGCCTGTAATGAGAGAGACAGCTGGTGGGTGGGTATCTTGTACTAAAACAGTTTCTTTAGAAACCTATCAGAGATGCCCTCGATTCAGAGGGGTGGTTGTTGGCATATGCTTTTAAGACTGCTCTAGTTGACTCAAAAAAGGTTTAAAGTACAAAAGGACAAGGTGCCTCTCTCACTTGCTCACACACCAGTCTAGTTGATGATTAATGCTTATCTAATCCATTCCACTGTGTGACAGGAACCAAATTCTTACCGGTTTGACCACTGGAATTCAACCTCCAAACTCCGGGCTGAGCCATCTCTGTTGGTATCAGGCTGCAGGGTGTACTGTCCACTTACAGTCCCTTCCATCACGACCCGGTCAATTTGAATGGTCACTTTCCCTAGTGAACCCTGCCAAAAACATTCAAAATTGCATGAGCAAAAATCATGTGTTCTGCTCAATGACCACTCCTTTGCTGTAACACAAGTGGCATTCACAGATAATTCAGAGGTTTATTGTACTGCAGGGCATCACTGACCTTGCCAAAGGCACTTTTGCTCTTGCAAGAAATGTGAAGCTTTTGACCCTTCGGTGGGGTATCAAATGCCCAAGCAAATCCCTGCTGCCACTCGGGTGATGTACTGTGATTCACAACCTGCAACCCTTCTCCATCATCAGAGTGGCTCTCTTGGACATGCCAATAGTCTCAATGTTCAAGCCTCCTATGTTACTAAATATTCAGGAAAAACATAATCTGCAAGCTTACTGTATTCCCCAAGAAAATTAAATAAAACGGTGAATAATAACTCAGAGATACATGCCTTGGTCTGCCGAGGAGGACCATTGCCAAGTGTGATTTTACAAAAAGCGTTTGTACTGCCCATGGACAGTTTGAGATTGTGTCCCTGCTTGACAGTGACCACCAGGCTGCCTGGCAAACATTGTAACAAACAATCAGCCTTCTCCTGGAAGCGCTGAGGTCCCTCCCTCATCAACAGCTGCAGCACAGGAATTGCCTCTGCTGTGGCCATGGCTTGTGCTTTGCCAACTTCAGCAGGACTGGAGGACCATGCTTCCTGCAGAAGATAAAGTGCATCCAGCGCGGCTTCTTGTGCCAGTTCATTACCAGCCTTCAATGCACCCACCAGCTGAGGAATGCTTTGTGTGGCTTCATCAGTCCCACGCAATCGACCAAAGTTACCAAGCATTATAGTAATAGCCTTGACCACATCCTCGTTCACTGAAGCTGTTGCCCACAAATCCTTCTCCAACACAGCTGTGCACCCCACCAGTCATTTTAGTTGAATGTGAAGGAAGAACATATTCAAGACTGTTGCAAACTTAAAAATAGGGCTCTCATTGGCCTCAAAATGAGTCATTACCTGCCAAAGCCCGGATGATGTCACTGGATGCATACTCCTGAATAGTATGGGTTGAAAATACAAGCTTCAATAACGTGGCTGCATGCCCTGCAGTCTCTGAATTACTTGAACTCAGCAATTCTTGTACCACTTGAATGCCCCCTGCCTCTGCAACTGCTCGCTTGTTTGCACGGCTATTCATAACCAGGTTGTGCAATGCACACACAGCTACCATTTTCATCTCTTCAGTCGGCTGATCCTCCAGCAAGCTTACCAAAGCACGACATGCTGAAACTGCATCGTTGCTGCGAGACAAGCCTTCCAGTTGGAAAAGATCCCCTAGCGCCAGTGCTGCCAACAGCCTTGCTGGCTGTACACATGTCTGTGGGTCAAGCAAGTACTGTGCCAAAGGTGCAATGGCAAGCTTGGCCACCCTTGTATCTCGTACCTTCACATTGTTAAACAATGCCTCCAGAAGACGAGCAGCAGCTTCCTCACATTGATGACACCTCAACAGCTCCAGAAGTGCCTCTACAGCACCTGCTTCTGCCATGCCCTCGGCACTGGATGCATCGTCCCTCTCCAGCACAAGCAGTGCAGTAAGAGCCACCACCACTGTGGCCTCGTTACTTGAACGCAGCAACCTCACCAACACGGCAACTGGCACGTGGAGAAAATACTGCGAACTAAAGCGCAGCACATTGGAAAGGACCAGCGCAGCAGCTTCCCATAAAGCATGCGGTGGTGGATCCACTTGCAGGATGAGTGCAGAAAGTTCCTCTATGCCCCCAGCATCAACTATTGCATTTGGCCAACTGTTGGATGCACTCTCCAACGCCCTGATAGCCTCCTTTTGTAAGCTTGGGACACCTACTCCAACCAGCCTCACAAGGGGAACTACTGCTTGTTGAGCAAAGACATCTCGCTGAAAATGCTCTTGTGCCAAAAGATGGGAGAGAAGCTCTGCTGCTAACTGTTGGACAGGCTGCGCTGGAGAGTCAAGTAGTAAGACAAGAGGTTCAATTGCTTGATTAGGTGTTAGGTCCAAACTAGCGAGTCGTTGAGGCTTCTCAAGAATGTTAACCAGCACTTGCATTGCACTGTGCTGGCCGGAGCTGCTCAGTTCTGGATGTGTGAGAGTAGCAAAAAGTGGCTCAACCACCTTAGCTGCTGCTGCTCCTTTAGCAATGCTGCTGTTGTTTGTCAAAATGCGCAGCAACTCTGCAGTGAGTGCAGAAAGTGAATCCGGGGCAACTGGCAGAGTCTCCAAGATATTATCAATCACCCCAGCTTTCACCATGTCCAACTTGCACAGTGGACGATCCTTAGCCAACTTGATAAGGCAACTCACTGCTGCCTCATGCAGCACAAAGTTTGAACCCACAACCAAGTTTACCAGGGGCACCACTGCTCCATTGGCAGCAACAGCCTCAGCTTGCTGCTCATCCTCCAATAAATTATCCAGGGCACAAGCACCTGCATACTGTGCTGAGCTTGATTCTGAATCTAGCAAGGCAACAAGGGGTGGAATGCAGCAGGTTGCAGCTGGGTTGGAACGCACTCTTGGATTGCTGAATAGGATTTGACACAGCTCTGCTGTGTCCTCTTTCAGTTCCAGAGAGCAGTCTGACAACAGGACCCGGCAAAGCCCTTCCAGTGCATTTGCTTCTGATTCTGCAATGGCCAACACCTTGGGAGGATTGTCCACTGAAAGCTTTACAAGGGCACCAATTGCAGCCCGCTGCTCTTTCTCCACCCCAGAACTCAGCATCTCCACCAATGGAGAGACTGCTTGTCCAGCAGCATACCCCACCTTGATATGCTCAGCAGCAAACAGCCCCTGAAGAGCCCTAGCTGCACTGAGACGAGAACCCCGGGTGCCAAAACGCAGTACAGCCACCAGCTGCTCTACAGCACCTACTGCAGATTCGTGACGTCGCAACTCTGCACTGCTAAACAGAATCCCCAACAGATCCGCTGTGGCTTCTTCAATTGCATCTTGAGGCCCAATGGACAGATACTTTGTTAATCCATCCAGTGCCCCAGCTTCGGCCATGGCTAGCTTGTTGACATTGTTTCCCTCTGCCACCTGTGTCAAGAGACCAAGAGCCAGAGGTGGGGCACCAGGACGATCAGGGAGTGGTTTCAGCAAATCCACCAGAGCTGGAATGGCTTTGCGAGCAGTGGCACCAACTCGTATGTCATCGACACGGAACAAACGCTCCAAAGCCACCTGGTCTGGATTGCGTGGCAGTGCAAACTCCTCAGACAAAGCCACAAGGTTGCTCATATCTGACTCCAAACTACCAAGCATTGGAATGAGGCCACCAGCAGCCCCAGAATTGGCCACTGCCAGCAGTGTGCCACGGCTACCATTGCACACCAGACTGGCCAGGGCTTGCGCTGCAAAATAGCGATCGATGGCCTCCTGTGACTTAAGCAGAGTTGCAAGTGATGGTATAGCTCGCATTGTTGCAGGTGCACGTGTCACATCACGTTCTTGAAATAGGATAGCAAGTAACAATGCACTCACCCATGTACTTCCATTGTCTTCAACTTCAGCCTACCCCAAACAAACCAATGTTCTAAATCAGCATTGCCCATTCAAATGGAGAATAGTGTGTGACATCACAATAGGATTTTTGCATTCACTGTCAAAAATATGCCAAAATTCTACCAATAGTCTAACCAAATTGAAACAGAAAACTTCTTGCACCATTTGATCTCACCATTCTCTCCTGAAAAACTAAAACAGATAAGGTAGTAAATGTTAGAGACTGCAAAAGACACAGGGGTTGAACTCACCTGACGGGCATTGGGTGCAAAGATTGCAAGTTTCTCTGTAAGAACCTCAATTGCACCAGCTTCCATAACTGCCAGCTTGCTTTGTCTGTCATGGGATGAAAAAACACACAACAACCACAAAGCAACAGTGCATCCCAAAATGGCTGCAGGGTCATGCTCTGAGAACCCATCAACATCATCTCCTTCCAGGGGATTCTCCTTTCTTGTGAAAGAACCAACTTCCCCATCTTCACTATTTCCCAGGTCAGCGTCTTCAACAGGTTTGAATCCCAACATATCAACCAGGGATCGGATGAGATCCGAGGTAGATCCTGCTTCATACAGAGCCTCCATAGAGACTTGTCGGTGTTCTTTTGCAGCACAAATTAGTAATGCAGTGCCTCCAACTTTCACTTCCAGGCTAGGAGAGTGGACAATTCGATCTGCAAGTGCTGCAATGCACTTTGAAGTGCTAGCAATCAGATCACCCAGAACCACAGGCTGGTCTCGACATAACCTTGAGAGGACCTCTATTGCCTTCTCCTGCAAGAATGGCACACCTACTGCAAGGCAATTCACCAATGGTCCCATGCTGAATGGGACTTCTGCCAGGACTGCCCACGGAGGCCGGCTAAGTGTTCCACCTTGTTTAGCCCGTGCCAGTGATGCAAGTGCCTCCAGGGATTCTGAGTTGGTGCTATGTTCCAAATCAGTATTAGCAAGCAGAGACACCAACGCCAGGACAGTTCCACACTGATGAACATTTTCAGCAACCACATCATCAACAGGTCGAGAATGGAGTAGCCGGACAAGAGCCCCAGCTGCATGTTCCTTACCCAGGAGAGTTCCCTCCCGCAACACCCTGGTGAGTGGGAGTATAATTTCCTCTGCAGGTGCCTCTTCTGCCACCTCCGAATCCAGGAGAAGGTTTGCCAAAGCTGTCATTGCGAATTCAGCCACTGCTATGCTTGATGACTTGGCTAAACTGATGAGAGGCAAGATTGCATGCTTACCTGCCTCTGCAATTTTTCTGTTTTTCTCAATGCAGCAAAACAGTGCTGCTAGTGCCCGTGCTGCCTGCATGGCAATTTGCTCATTCCCTACACTCAGCAGTTCTATTAAAGGGAAAATCCCATCAACAATAGCTGGGCTCTCGCACAGATCCTGTCTTGAAGCAAAGATTCCTGCAAGGACTGAAGCAGCATGCTCCTGACTCTCAGCATTCTTTGACTTGAGGAGCTGCACCACAGTTTCAAGTGCTTCATGGGCAGCTGAGCCCTCCCGGAATGTATCCTCCTGTGAGGCAACTGTGAGCAGACAGCCCACAACATGCAGCACATGGACCTTTGACTCTGGCAAGTCACCAGTTAGAAGTGCAGTCAACTGGCTGATTGTGCTTGCATCTGACTCGCGTACCAGCTGGGTAAGTGCTCTTGCTGCGATTTCCTGACCCTTTGAACCAGCATTCTTCAGCAGCCAGAGAAGAGCAGGTACAGCCTCAGCTGTCTCAACACATGCGCGGATATCCTCACTATGGCTGCAAAGATTTCCAAGGATGATTGCCGAATCCTCTTTTGCTTTGGCAGATCCAGTTTCAAGAAGCTGAACTAGTGGAGGAATTCCCCCTGCTGCTGTAATAGCCCACTTGCTCTCATCTATTTCTTGGGACAAAATTGACAGCAATGCAGCCACATATTCTTGCTGTTGCTCAGAGGAAAGACCCAGTAACGAGATCAAGAGTTGGACTCCCTCTCGCCCTCGCAGTGCCTTCCACAAATCTGACTTGCCACTACACAAATCCCTCAGTGATCCCATCAGTTCCTCTTGGGGCTCAATGTTTGCCATAGTAACCAGCCCAACTAACATTTTTTTCCCTTCTGCATGCTCCAGACCTTTGGCAACACAAGCATTGCCATACAAGCTTGCCAGGGCTTCCACAGAACGCTCCTCAATCAATTGTGATGTGTGAGGTTCAAGCTGCTTCACCAGAACCTTCTCAATCTTGACTGGGTCAACAGACTCCACAGACTCATGTGTCGCATCTAAAACCATCAGCGCATAAGCCAATGCTCCAGTCGTATCTGCAATTTCTGATTCAGATCGCTTCGAATTGAGACTTCCTGCAAGGCTAACCACAACAGCAGGCATGCCACCTGAAATGTTTGCGAGTGCACCCATGGCATTCTCCTGCAAGGCCTGGGCATGCTCCCCTTGCATGAACTCCTTGGATGGTGCAACAGTTGCACTGATCAACTTCACTGTTGCCCCTGCAGCTCTCATGGATTCCCGAGCATCCTCAAGGTCAGATGTGAGGGCGCATAGTGCTCCTGCAGCTTCTGCACGCACAGAAACATCTTTATGTGTCAAAAGTTGCAGAAGTGGGCCCATAGCTTTCGCACCCAGTATGAGTTCACTGGTATTGTCTACTGATTTCATCAAACTTGCCAGCAGAGATGCTGCATTTGCTTGTGCTTCAGGACTCCCATTCACTAACAGCCCCACTAAGATACCCACAGCACCAGCCTCCAGGGTGACAGGCCAGAAGCCTTCAGTGCTTGTGCAGAGGTTGCGAAGTGCCCCTGTCAGAAGACCACCCACAGCCTTCTGCAGCTTATACTTTGGCTGCAGCTGCTCCCACAGATGGGGTACAACACCCTCAGTGGAGAAGATCTTTGAGCCAACATGGTCCCTGGCACCTCCCTGGGAAACTGCATTCAGGGCTTTAGCTGCCACAACTTGGGCATCTGGAGAAGCTGACTTGAGCAGGGCTAGTAGTGGAGGTATGCAACCGCCTAGGAGCACTTTGACACGGAGATCTGCCTCCTTGCACAACACTCCAAGGATAGCTGCAGCATTAACCTTTGCAGCCAATGTTCCTGACCTGAGTAGTGCTACTAACAATGGTATTGATTGTGAGTGTGAACCCACTGCACTTCTGGCATCCTTTCGTCCATCTGCCAATTCATAAAGCTGCCGTAAAACGAGTTCCCGCTCAGCAGCTGGCGTAGTTGCTGAGCGTAACTGTTCAATGTATTGTGCCACTCGGGCACACACCCCATCTGGATCCTCAATACCAGCTGGTCCAGACCAATCCCTGCAATAAAATGGACATGTGTCTCGTATCAGCAGTCTCATGCAGGAATCATGTCTTTCAGTCACATGTTCTGCTGCTGCTGTCACAAGCATGCAGATGTCAAAGAACTTGGGACTAGGCCGGGGCTTGGGAATACCTCAGACGTGGACCCCCCACAGAAGATTGGGGTGTCCTAGGTGTTGGCGGCTGTCTTTCGTGATTGTCCACCATGATCTGTACCCCAACCAAGGCCAAACTGAATTTTCTGTATTCATGGCTGAGAACATCAATTCCTCAGAACTAAATGCTACTTCTTCTGGACCAGGTGAAATAGTGGATCCAGCCAGGTCTTCTGACTCCTCTACATGCCCGAATCTTGTACAGATCTGACTAGATAACAACAAGCAATGTGATTTGTGAAAGGGATGGAAGACTACTATTCTGCTCTAATTGTTGCAGCACTGGTGGTAGATAATGTCCGCTTCAACATCCACCAGACAAAATCAATGCTGAATTCTGCATTGATCTAGTACCCAATCTGAGTGTCATCACTCTCTTGTATCTCTCCAGACACATGGGGGATCTGGTAACAACTTGAGAATCGGTAATTGGTTCTGAAATGTGAGTGAGGTGCCCCCTCTGCCTCTACCGCCACTGAAAAGAATCCACATCAAGAAAAATCCAGATCTTCTTGATCCCCAGAAATGACTTTTTTTCTTGACTGAAAGTTTCTCCAGAGCAAAAGTTGGGGGGTTTTTCTTTGCCCCTTCTGTCATTGATCGCTTGCTGCTTGGTTTTTTCCTATTCAATGGATGGCAGCAAAGAAGATTCGTAAACAGGTTTTCACATCAATTTCAGCCTCAATTGAGCAACATAGATAGATAGATACCTCAGTTGATGACTGCTGGTTGGAAGAGTGGAAAACCGAGCTGCCTCAACCAACTTGGTGAACTGATCAAGCCTCGACTGCTACAGCACTGCACTGATGATAGAGCGCTGCTGCCGCTGCTGCTGCTGCTGCTATCCCATCAAACTCCTCTCTGGGTGCGCACATGTAAATTACTTAGACAAAAAGAAAAACTAACTAACACCAAGGCACACACACAAAAAAACAGCATCCTCATCACCATCATCAAACAGCACAACAACAAAGAGGACAAAAAGACAGCATTTTGCGTGGTTTTCTTGAGTCTCCAAAACACGAGACCGGACCAGCTGCTATCTCAAGATGACGATACATCGAAACTAACGCCACACCGAAGATCTCTCCTCTTCTCTGTTCAGTTCGGTTCTGTTCTTCTCTTCTCTTCTCTTCTCTTCTCTTCTCCACAGCGAAGAGACGAGAAAATTTACTTAACAAAAGCCGATCGCAAACACTAGGATCGCGACAGGGCACACGAGAAAGAAAACCATAAAGAAGAAGAGAAGAAAAAAAAAAGCAAGCAAACAAGAACAACAAGGAAAAGAAATACATACCTCAGTGGAATGCGGCATGGCAAAAGAATGCAGCAGCAAAATTGTTTCACATCCCTTGTGCTCAGCGCTCGCTCATCGACTTATTGCTGCATCCTCTTCTTCCCACCTTCCTTTATGTCTGTCTGTTTTGTCTGTCGATCTATTATCAAGGAAAGAGAAAAATGGAAAGAAGCTAAAGAATTGACAAAGAAAGAGAAAAAAGCAAAAAACAAGAAGCAAGAAGAAGAAGAAGAAGAAGAAGAAAAATCAGATCGGAATGCGAAAGGAGAGAGATGCGTTATTGTTATTGTTGATCCTTCCTTCCTTCCTTCCTTCCTTCCTTCACGTGAGCCAATGCAGTGAGTGTGAGAGAGAGGCAAGAAGAAGCAAAAGAAGAAGAAGAAGAAGAGCAACTAGGCAGCTACTGCCGAAAGAGAAAGAAAAGAATGCAGATCGCTGATTGCAGCCAGCAGCAGCAGCAGCAAGATCACAAAAAATCTGCTACAAAAACTTCTTGCACAAAACTCCCGAAACAAAAACACAACAAAATCCAAAAAATTCAAAACAAAGAAAGAGAGAGAGAGAGAGAGAGAGTCACACACAACAAAGAGAGAGACCGAGAGAGAGAGAGAGAGAGAGAGAGGAGAGGAGAGGAGAAGAAATGAGAAGAAATTGCAAATTTGGGAGTTGAAGCTCCGTCCGTCTCTCGCTGTGTTCCTCTCCCCCAGAGCAGAAAACAAGGAAAAAAGCGCTTCCCTTCGCCTTTTTCCTTGGGTTTCCTTTTTTCTTGTTTTTTTTGGCTTTGTTGAATTTTTGCTTGTTTTGCTTTCCTCTTCTGAATTTTGCACTTGGGGGGGTACCTAACTAAACCAAACCTAACCAAACTAAACCAAACCAAACCAAACCATCAATCAATCAATGAAGAATTATTAGCCACTGGGGTCACTGGATTGGTTTGGTTTGGTTTGGTTTAGTTGGGCCCCCCTCAATAATGGTAGGGTATTTTTATTTTTATTTTTTTTGCTCTTTTTTTTTTCCCCTCTCTAGCCCCACAGGTGACAGTTGCCCAGTTATTTATTTATTTATTTATTTATTTTATAAATTTTCATTTTTATTAAAAAACTATATTTATTTTATTTTATTTTATGTTTAAATTTATTTTTTTTGTTTTTTTTAAATTCTAAGAAAAAAATTGTGGGGTATAAATTTTGTGGTTTTTTTTCCCACAAGAGAATTGGGGAAGTTCTTAGTTTTGATTTCTTTTTTTTAAATAAATTTAATTCTACTAATTTTGCTTATTCTTTGAGAGAATTTTTTTGTGCTAGAATTTGTGATGTTTACACCCCAGTTTGCACTAGAGACTAAATAATTAAATAAATAAATAAATAAATAAAATAGGGAATTTGTTGGGAAAATTATTACCATTTTTAAAAAAATAAAATCTAGTGTGTAAATGCTACTAGGTACCTAATTGATTCTACTAGTACTTTACACAATGCTTTAATCACAACAAAAATAGACCTCAAAAAAATAAATTTATCTTTCTAATTT
>Ga0116228_10005676_pt1 | contig 11126 bp, 10 predicted proteins | sample S1TSphfallax_2_FD_89694 | JGI IMG/M metagenome (GOLD analysis project Ga0116228, IMG submission 89694) | Host-associated microbial communities from peat moss isolated from Minnesota, USA - S1T2_Fc - Sphagnum fallax MG | ecosystem: Host-associated > Plants > Peat moss > Unclassified | place... | reverse complement strand
GCCGGGTGACGGGGATGACAACTGGTGGTTTGCGAAGCTGTATGCATTCGCCGCAGGGGATGCGCCGCCACGAGTCGTATATGCGCCGACGGACATTCGCCAACAGCTTGCGGCGCCGACGGTGTCGCGCGATGGGTCGACCGTCGCGTTCATTGCGGGGATCATGAGCGACTTCGGCTCCACGGGCGGAGATGTGTACACAGCGCCGATCGCCGGCGGTGCCGCAGTCGATGTGACGGCCGGCATGGCCGCCTCGGCAACCGCAGTCGCGTGGGGCTGCGACGGGCGGCTGCTCGCGCGTCTGTTGGCCGGCGACCGCGTCGAGTTCGTCGATTTGGGCCCTGTCGATGCAGCGCATGTTGATGCAGCACGGCGTCGCCCACCCGAACCGGCTCAAGTCATGTGGAGCGGGTCGGAGTCCATGGGGTTTGGCAGTGGAGCCGCCATGGCCTGTCCGTCGGGCGTGATTGCCGGCGACCACGAATCGTTCACGCAACCGCCGACGATCGCGATCGGCAAGATCGGACACTGGCGTGATCTGTCGACCAACAACGCCGGACTCGCGCTGCCCGCCACCGTGCGATCTCTCTGGTGGAAGAGCGACGGATTCGATGTTCAGGGCTGGCTGTTCCTGCCGCTGCACCCGCAAGGAATGCTGCCGATGGTCACCCTCGTGCACGGCGGACCCGCCGCCGCGGTGGTGCCCGGCTTCGGCGGCCCGGGCTTGGTGAGCACACTGCTCGAACACGGCTATGCGATTTTTCGACCCAACCCGCGCGGCAGCTATGGTCAGGGGGAACGCTTTACCCTGGCCAATGTGCGTGATTTTGGTCACGGCGATCTGCGCGACATCCTGTCGGGGATCGATGCCGCCGCCAAGGCCGCGCCGATCGACAAGGGCCGTCTTGGGATTTCCGGCGGCAGTTACGGCGGCTTCATGACGATGTGGGCGGTGACTCAGACCGATCGGTTCAAAGCGGCGGTCGCGTCGGCGGGCATCAGCAACTGGCTGTCGTATTACGGCGAGAATGGCATCGATGCCTGGATGCTGCCGTACTTCGGAGCGTCGGCGTACGACGACCCGCTCATCTATGCGCAATCATCTGCCATCAATTTCATCAAGCAGGTCAAGACGCCGACTTTCGCGTATGTCGGCGAGCGCGACATCGAATGCCCGGCCCCGCAAACCGAGGAATTCTGGCACGCGCTGAAGGCCATGAACGTCCCGACCTCCATCATGATCTACCCGGGTGAAGGCCACGGATTGCGGGATCCGGAACACATCGCGGATGCGATGCGACGTACGCTCGCGTGGTTCGATCAGTATTTGAAATAGCATCGGCGCGATGAGAAAAACGATGCAATACCTGGCGGTGATCGGAGTCGTGCTGTTGGGCGGCATCGTCATCGGCGACGGCTACGTCAAATCGAGGCATGCCGAACAGAGCACATCGACGCTCCGGGCGACCATCTCGGCGATGAGTGTCCAGCAGCTCGCGGGCGAGCTTCGGGATTGCGATCCGCCGCCCGGCCTGGGGCCGCCGGCCAATCACGACGCCGCCTTTTGCGCCGAGGTCATGCGCGTCATCGAGGACCGGCCGCTGCAAGCGGTGGATACCGATCATCCGTCGCCGCCGCACCAGCCCGACGTCAATTGAGGTCGAAGGTGGAGGAGGAGGAAATCGTCAAGGGCGCACAAGCCATTGCATGGGTGCTCAGAATATTGGCGGTCCTGCTGGCGGCGGGACTGGTCTTTGCGGCGATTAAGATGTGGTGATGGAGCTTGATCCGACATGCGCGCCTACTTTAGATCCACCTGGATAAGAATCGGCCTCGCGTTGCTCACCTTCGGCTGCGGCCCCTTGCTGTTCATCGTCGTCGCGGCGGAACTTGGGCTTTGGCCCGATCCGAATCCGAACCCCGTCGGGCCGGGATTGCTGGCGGTACTCACGTTCTGGCCCGCGATTATCTGCATCGTGATCGGCGTCATCCGCGTTAGCATACGCAGGAAGCTCAAGCTGAGATGAGGTGTTGTTTCCATGCCGATGGTGAGAATCGCAGCCGCCAATATCCGCTTTCCGCCGACGCCCGAGGATTCCGTCCTATTGGCTTCGAAGGCGATCCGCCAAGCCGGCATCGAACGCGCGGATATCATTTGCTTTCCCGAAGCCTACGTCCCGGGCTATCGAGGCTTCGGCAGAGTCATTCCCGCGCCCGATGCCGCTTTTCTCGAACGCGCCTGGGCGAGGATTGCCGCGGCGGCGGCCCAGGCGAACGTGGGGGTGATCCTCGGCACGGAGCGCGTGGTCGGCAGCGATGTGCGTATCTCGGCGCTGGTGATCAATCGCGACGGGAGCATCGCCGGGTTCCAGGACAAAGTTCAGCTCGATCCGTCCGAGGATGCGACCTATGCCGCCGGTGTCGATCGGCATCTGTTCAAGACCGGCCCGCTGACATTCGGCATATCGATCTGTCATGAAGGTTTCCGTTATCCCGAAACGGTGCGCTGGGCGGCGGTGCGCGGCGCACAGGTCGTGTTTCATCCGCACTTGAGCGAAGCCGAACGCGACCCATACCGCCCGAACTCCACGGCCAATTACCGACCGAGCAGTTTTGCCGAACAGTCGAATTCGTTTCACGAGAAATCGCTGCTGTGCCGCGCCGCCGAGAATACCTGTTTCATCGTCACGGCCAACTGCGCCAGCGATGGGTCGCCGACGACGTCGGCGGTGATCAAGCCGGACGGAACCCTACTGAGCTATCAGCCTTATGACCAGGAAGGACTGCTGGTCGCCGAGATCGATCTTGCCCAAGCCACGGGACTGCTGGCGTCGCGGTACAAGCCCACGTATGCGCACGTGAATTAGCGTGCCGAACGCGAGGCCGCGCCGTGTGCTGCCGAGGCTGGAGCCGTTCTACTACCTTAGAAACTTCGAATTGGTTCTCTCGACCGTTCTCGAACGGTATGCGGATCTCCTGCCCGCAGAGCACTCGCGTTTCATTACGGACTTCCTGCGGGTGCCGCGGCCATCCCGCGCGCTCCTCACGCGAATGGTCATGCGGCGGGGTGATCTTTTCAGAGCCAGTAAGCTCAATTACGTCGAGATCGGTGATACGTCGGCAGCCGCGCAACCGCTCATCGAAGCGGGGTGGGTCACCGATCGGCCGGCATTGAACATCGAGCAGCTGCAGAGCATCTTACCCAAGTCGGAATTGGTTCGCGCCTGCGCACTTCCGCCTCGTCACGCCGATTGGCCCAAGGCGGCGCTCGTCTCAATGCTCGCGACACAATTTCCCGATCGAAAAACATTCGACCGATGGTGCCCGGCCTCGACGGACATCGCGTATCGATTGCTGATGGGTCCTCTCTGCGAACGATTCAGGCTCTTATTTTTCGGCAACTACCGTCAAACCTGGACCGACTTTGTGACCGCGGACTTGCAGATCTTCAAGTTTGAAAAGGTCGATCGGTGCTTGCACTGTCGCCCGTTTCAAACGCATGCACAGATCGTCGTCTTCGAGCGACTGCAGGAGTGTCGGGAGTTACTGGAAAAAGGGTCGCCGCTCGACGACCTGGTGCGAATGATTCCCGAGAGGGTGGCGGACAGCGACTGGCTCGAGGATGTACGACAGCAGCTGCTGTTTGGCATTGCCCGTGAATGCGAGCGATCCGGAGATATTCCGCGGGCCATTTCGATGTACTCGGATTGCACCCATCGAGGCGCACGCTCGAGGTTGATCCGGCTGCTTGTGCGCGCGCGCGAGTGGGAAGCGAGTCGCGCGCTCTGCCTGTTGGCGCAGGAAACACCGGAGAGCGAAGCGGAATTACAGAACGTGCAACGCATGCTGCCCCGCGTGCATAAAAAGCTCGGCCTCCCGTGGGGCGCCGACTCCGTGGCGCCGCGGATTCCGGAGTTCGAACTCGTGTTCGAGCGTGCTCCCGGCCCAGGCGCAGTGGAGTACCATGTCCGCGACCATTTGGCGCACGGCCTTGCCGATCCCAACACGGTGAGGTACGTGGAAAACGGACTGATCAATGCGCTCTTCGGACTTCTTTGTTGGCCTGCAATTTTCGCAGCGGTCCCAGGCGCGTTTTTCCACGATTTTCAGCGCGAGCCGGTTGACTTGCACAGCGGTCATTTCTATCGCCGCCGACAAAGGGAATTCGATGCCTGTCTTTCAGAGTTGGAGTCGGATCGTTATCGTCAGTCCATTTGGAAAACGTTCCACGGAAGGTGGGGCATCCAATCGCCCTTCGTGAGATGGTCAGCGGTGGATAAGACATTGCTTCGTTGGGCGCTCGACTGTTTTCCGGCGACGCATTTGCGGTACTGGTTCGAGTGGATCCTCCGCAATGTCGAGGAGAATCGCGCCGGATTTCCGGATCTCGTTCAATTTTGGCCGGAGGAGCGCAGCTACCGGTTGATCGAAGTCAAAGGCCCGCGCGATCGTGTCCAAGACAACCAGCGACGCTTGCTCGAATACTGTGTCTTGCACGAAATGCCCGTGGCCGTTTGCTACGCAAGATGGAGTGTCTGACGGATCCATTCGTTATTACATCGTTATTACATAATGTCGTATGGGTATGGCGCGCGCGCCGTCGAGCATTTTAACTTGCGATTTGATGCCCTGCTGTGATGAAGTTGCGCGTACAAAAGAACCACGCCTTAGAGGGATCTTCCATGAAGGGCTCCACCGTTTTCTCGTTGTCGTTTTCGATTGGCGCAGCACTCCTGATCGGTGGCGCCTCGCCTGGCGCCGCGGTACAGCCGCAAGTGCTGCAGGCAATACAGGAATCGCAACGGGATGTGATCGTCATCCTGCGCGATCAAATGCCCAACCTCCCGCCGGTACGCCGCGCCATGGGGGCCCGCGCTGCCGCGCTCGCGACGGCGCAAGGCGCGGTGATCGGACAGCTACCGAACACGGGGCGAAAATTCCGCAGCTTCAGCACCATCAATGCGTTCGCCACCACGGTGTCCGCGGCCGAGGCGGACAAGCTCACCGCAAATCCGCTGGTGCAGGCGGTGGTCACCGACCGCGTGATCAAACCGCCGGTGCGCAACAAAGCCGTCAAGGAGGCTTCGGTCGCCGGGGCGCCGCAGTCCGCCGCGGCGCTGGGCGCGACGGACAACGGTCTTTGCAATACGCTCGAACCGGAGGCGCTGCAGCTCACCCACACCGCGTTCGCCGACCCTTCGATCCCGCAGGCCCAGCTAGTGCGCGACGGCAATGGTCAGTTCGTCACCGGCAAGGGCGTGAAAGTGGCCTACCTCGCCGATGGCCTCGATCCCACCTTGCCTGGGTTCACTCGCCCGGACGGCTCGCCGGTGTTCATCGATTACGCTGACTTCACCGGCGATCCGGCCGGAACGCCGACCGCCGGGGGAGAAGCCTTTGGCGACGCCAGTTCCATCGCGGCGCAGGACCTGCCGAACGGCAAGCCGTTGCTCTTCGACATCAGCAAGTTCGTCAACGCCGCCCACCCCTTGCCGTCGCCCTGCAATATTCGGATTCGCGGCATGGCGCCGGGCGCCTCTCTGGTGGGTCTCAAGGTATTTTCCCAGATCAATTTCACCAACACCTCGAATTTCGTTCAGGCCATCGAGTACGCGGTGATCCACGACGATGTGGACGTGATCAACGAGTCCTTCGGCGGCAATCCCTACCCGGACAATGCCAATGACCCGATTTCGCTCGCCAACGAGGCGGCGGTCGCGGCGGGCGTCACCGTGGTCGTCAGCGCGGGCGACGGCGGTTCCGCCGGCACGTTGGGTTCGCCGTCGACCGTAACGAGCGTGATCGAGTCGGGCGCAACCACCCAATATCGGCTCTTCGCCCAAACCGGCGACTCCGGCATGACCTTCACCAAGAACTTGGGCTACCTCGACAACAATTTGACGCCGTTCAGTTCCGCCGGTTTTGCGCAATTGAACGCGCGCACGGTCGATGCGGTGGCTCCCGGCGACTCGGGATGGGCGCTGTGCTCGACCAACCAGGCGCTGTTCCAGGACTGCAGCGACTTAACGGCAGCGGAGGGACCGACGCCCATCGAGGATTTCGGCGGCACCAGCGAGTCTTCGCCGCTGACCGCGGGCGAGGCCGCCTTGATCATTCAGGCCTATCGCAGCACCCATCGGGGTGCCGATCCGTCGCCCGCCACGGTGAAGCGCATCATCATGAGTACGGCGACCGACTTGGGCGCCCCAGCCTACGAGCAGGGTGCGGGTTTGATCAATTCGCTGGCCGCGGTCGAGGCGGCTCTGTCGGTGGACGACACCGGCGGCAAACCGAAACCCCAGGGCAGCGCAGTGCTGGCCTCTCCGGTGAGCGCTGCCGTCACCGCGGAACCGGATACTCACGAGTCTTTGTCATTCACCTTCACCAACACCGGGTCGACCACGCAACATCTGACGCCGGCGCTGGAGACTCTTGGCGCGCCGTTTGCCGGAACGTCGGTGACGTTGACCTTGAACCCGGCGACCGATCCGTTTTTCTTGAATATTACCGGCGCTCCCCGCTACTACATCGAGTACACGTTCAAGGTGCCGGCCGGCGCCGACCACTTGGATGCGGCGCTTGCATGGCCGACCGCGATCGGGGCCGCCGCGCCGCCGATCGCCTATGTCGTGCTGATCGATCCGGCGGGTCGCGAGGCGGTCTACTCGGATCCGCAGGGTTTCGGCAGCGGTTACGGCCACGTCGATGTGGTCAAGCCGTCGGCCGGCACGTGGACGGCGGTCATATTTACGCGCCCCGTCGGGGTGTCCGGTACCTACTCCGGCCCCGTTCATTTCACCTGGGGCGTGGAGCATTACGTGAAGGTGGGATCGGTGTCGCCGGCGAGCCTGACCCTTGCGCCCGGCGCGAGCGAATCCGTGACCGCGGAGTTCTCCATGCCGAGCGCACCCGGCGACTCGTCGGTGGCCATCCGTGCCGCAGGCTTCGCGGAAATCCCCGTGAGTTTGCGCACGCTCATCCCAGTGGGCGCGGAGGGCGGCAATTTCACCGGAACCCTGACCGGCGGCAATGGGCGCGCCGGGGTGGGTCCGTACCAAACCTTTGCGTTCGATATACCGTACGGCGTTCATGACCTGAGTCTGTCGCTCGAAATCCCGGACAACGGCTATCTGCTCGAAGGATTGCTGGTCGATCCGCAGGGCATGCAATTGAGCGTCGAACCCAACCAGAGCCCGGTGGACGGCAGCGCGCAGTACGCACTGCAGCTGTTCCACGACAATCCGCAGCCCGGCCTCTGGAAGTTCGTGCTGGTGCAGAATTTCACCTCGTCCGGTAATCAGACGACCCTGCCGTTCAAGGCGCGCGTGAGCTTCAATTCGGCAAAGATATTTGCAACCGGCTTGCCGAATGATCCGCGCGTTGCATTGTCGGCGAGCGCCGATGCCGTGACGGTGCCGATCGTGGTCCAGAACACCGGTACGGCAACGCAGTGGTTCTTCGCCGACGCCCGGCTCACCTCCTCGTCGGTCATCGAATTGCCGACGCAGACCGGCGCTTGTTCCGGCACCGTGGTGACGCTGCCGGATTATTGCGCGCTGTGGTACCTGCCGACCCAGGTGAGCAGCGTCGCTTTCGTGGCGCAATCACCGGCGCCGATCAACATGGACGCATTAAATGACGTGGGTACCGGTGTGGCGTTCACCGGTTCACCAGACATTTATGCGAAACCGGTTGCTCCCCATACGATCGCGGCGGTTCTCAGCGAGCCGGAGATCCCATACAGCGTTTGGCTTGCCTTCCCCTCCCTGGTGGGGCCCTATGGCCCGGCGGGCGCGCCGACCGAACCGGTCACGACGAACGCGTTTGTTCAGACGAAGAGTTTCGACGCGTCGGTGTCCGCGGATAGCGGCGACATCTGGGCAGACCTGACGTTGAACACCAACACCTTCAATCCGCTGGTGTTGGCGCCCGGGGCGACGGGAACCATCTACGTGACCATCACGCCGGATCCGAGCCAGGTGGGCAACGTCGTGAGCGGCTATATTTACATCGATACGTTCAATCCGGTCGTCTTCACGGGCGATGAAGTGGTGCGAATTCCGTACACCTACACCGTGACCAAGTAATCAGCACCGGCAACCGCTGCCCGCGCCCTGCGCGCGGGCAGCTTCGGAACCCTTGGTGCTCTACCGCACCGACCATGCGCATCACGCGTGGTATATCCCTCGTGTGCATCACCGATGGAGAGATCAAATGAGACTAGCGTCAAGCTGCGCGTTGCTCGCCAGCGCATTATTCGTCCTGTCTGCCTGCAACAAGGCGGACTCCCCTGACAAGGTTCAAGCGGACGTCGCCAAAGCCCAGAGCGATGCAGCCGATCAGAACGCCAAGTCGGATGAGAAGGTGAAGCAAGTCGAGGCCGAGGCTGCGAAGGACCGGGCCGAGGCGGTCGCCAAGGCGGCCGACAAGAGCGTCGACGCGGTGGTTGATTCCGCAGTGATCCAGGCGCAGGGCGAGACAAAAATCGCGCTCGCGAAGTGCGAGGCGCTGCAAGGGGATGCGCAGCAAACGTGCAAAGACCAGGCGAATGCCCACATGGACGCGGTCAATGCAAAAGCGAAAACAGCCAAGTCCGACTGAGCCGATCCCTCATGCCTCGACGGTTTTCAAATTCGCCTGCGGCAGGTAGTGGCGCAGCGCCGGAGTCGTGATCACGGTGCTGAAGATCGCCATGATGACGAGCATCGTGAACAACTTGGGCGATATCACTCCCAAATCCAGCCCGACGTTGATCACGATCAGCTCCATCAGGGCGCGCGTATTCATCATGAATCCCATGATTGCAGATTCCGGGTGGCCGAACCCGGAGCGGCGCGCCCCCACATAGGCGCCCGCGAGTTTTGCGAACGTCGCCGTGCCCACGATGATGAGGCACCAACCCCAGTCGACCCAGCTGTCGAGTCCGCCGATGGACGTGCGCAAACCCGTATAGGTGAAGAAAATGGGCAGAAAAAATACCGACACGAAGTCACCGATGCGCGCTCGCCAGGCCGCGACCAGCTCGAGTTCGTCGTACAAGATTACGCCCATCATGAAGCCGCCGAAAATCGCGAAAATGCCGATTTGATAAGTCGTCATCGCGGCAATGAAAATCATCGCCAGCAGTCCGCCCAGCAAGTTACCGGACAGCTTGCCCTCCCGCGGCTGCGATCTGAGGATTGCCCGCTTGAGCAGCGGCCGCACGATCTTCGCGCTGATCAGGCCGAATGCTGCGACCAGCGTGACCCGCAGCGCAAACCGGCCGGCATCGAAATCGCTGACGGTGAGTGTGGTGATGAGCGCGAGCAGCAGCCAGCCGACCACATCGTTGACCGCGGCCGAGCTGATCGCGATCACCCCTAGGCGCGTGCGCGTCAGATTGAAGTCGATCATGATGCGCCCGAGAATCGGCAGCGCGGTGATGGAGAAGGCGGTGGCGACGAACAGCGCCGTGTCGATCTGGGTGCCGGCGGTAACCGCCGCCCCGGCCGCGCCGCCCGCGCCCAGCGTGTAGCCCAGTGCGAATCCGCAGATGAACGGCAATGCGAGACAGGCGATCGAGACGCGCAGCACCGCCGCCCGATTCACGCGCTCCGTGAGGTGCGCGAAATCGAACTCGAGACCGATCTGAAACATCAGCAAGACCAGACCGATGTTCGAGAGGATGGTGAGCGGCTCCGGCGGCGCGGAATGAAATACATAGTCAAAAGTGTGCGGCGCCAGCCACCCGAACAGGGAGGGTCCCAGCAAGATGCCGATGATGATCTCGCCGACCGCGGCCGACTGGCGAAAGCGTCTGGCGAGCGTGCAGCCGATCCGGCCGGCCAGCACGATCACAGTCAGTTCCAGCAGCGTGAAGTACAGCAGCAATTCGTTCTTGTGAGCGGACACCGCGGTCACGCTGCCGGATGCGCTCAAGTTAGATCATGCCTCCATTGATGGAAATGATCTGGCCGCTGATGTAGGCGGCCTCCTCGGAGGCTAGAAAGCCCACCAGACTCGCCACTTCTTCCGGCGTTCCGGCGCGCTTCATCGGCACCAGGTTCGCGATCGCGGCGGCATCGAAGGCGGCGCCGCTCATGCTCGTGGAAATGATTCCCGGCGCGACGGCATTGACGGTGATGCCGCGGCTCGCCACCTCGAGACTCAGTGCCTTGGTGGCGGCATTGAGCGCGCCCTTGGCCGCGGCATAGTTCACCTGGCCGCGATTGCCGGTCAGCGCCGCCACGGACGAAATGTTGATGACGCGCCCCCAGCGGGTGCGGATCATCGGCAGTATCAAGGGTTGGGTCACGTTGTAGAACCCGTTCACCGACAAGTCGATGACCCGACGCCATTGTTCCGGGTTCATTCCCGGAAACACGGCGTCATCGTGGATGCCGGCATTGTTCACCAGAATCTGCACGGGGGCCTCCTCGAGCAGCCTCTCCACGGCGGTGCGCGTGGCCGCGGCGTCGGTCAAATCGAACTGGACGGCCGCCGCATGCCCGCCCGCGTCCTCGATGTCGCCGACCACCGTGGCCGCCGCCGCGGCGCCGCGGTGCGCATGCACATATACGAAGTGTCCGCCGGCGCCGAGGCGCCGGCAGATGGCCGCGCCGATGCCGCCGCTCCCGCCCGTCACCAACGCGCGTATCGCCGTCTTGGTCAAAGGTTCCACCGTTGGTCGGCGTCGAGCACCACGGTTGCCCGGCCGCTCAACAGGCGGCGTGCGTCCGACCACAGCGCGAACTCGTAGAGCGCCGTGGCCCGATTCCCCGCAAAGCAGGTGGCCTCGCAATACAGATCGGTTTCGATGTCGTCGAGCCGCAGGGCGTTCAGCCGAATGTCCCGCAGACTCGCGAGGAATCCCACTTCGGCTCGAACACGCGGCGCGCCGGCGGCCGCCGCGCCGGCGAGCGCGCCGTGCACGGCCATCGCCTGCGCAGCGTATTCGATCCCGCAGGCGATGCCCAATCGGCCCTGCGAGCGCAGCGGATGGTCGGGCAGACGATGCGTGCCGCTGCGGCACCGAATGTGCTGCGCATTCCATTCCACGACCTCGTCGAGCAGGCACATTCGGCCGTCGTGAGGAATGTGCGCTTCGATCCACGCCCGGTCTAAACGCATGGTTCGATCCGCACGCT
>Ga0116228_10005673_pt1 | contig 11129 bp, 10 predicted proteins | sample S1TSphfallax_2_FD_89694 | JGI IMG/M metagenome (GOLD analysis project Ga0116228, IMG submission 89694) | Host-associated microbial communities from peat moss isolated from Minnesota, USA - S1T2_Fc - Sphagnum fallax MG | ecosystem: Host-associated > Plants > Peat moss > Unclassified | place... | reverse complement strand
TCCTGCTGAGGTGAGCAACATTTCTACCCTCTCCACATAGCTCTCCAGACCAAAGACTGCTTGAGACAAGTGATGAGCCTCAGAATGATTTCCTCTTGCCACCTTTAGAATCAAGATACAATTTGAAAAGGGTTAGTCCCATTATCATTCATAGATGAAACAACACTACATCCGCACTCGTTCAAATGTTAATGCACTTTAGTAAGAAATTAGCATTAGGAATCACTTCACAAATTCAAGATTCATCAACCTCAATCCAGTCCCATGTCCACCCTACAAAAAAAAAAACTAACTCAAATTTGAAGAGTACTGCTTCAATCACAATGAAACATGAAACTAGCATGATTATTGAGACTCACCTTTTTAATAAAATCTAAAAGCAATGCATAGCTACTATGCTCTTTGCTTGTAGGCTTGCACACCTCCATGTGATTAGCATCCTCAACCATGTAATAATTTCGTCCTGCTAATCGTTGTGCCGTAGCAAGATGAACCAAAATTCCCTGCTCCCACAACCAAATTGAAATCACACACAACAACATATCAAACATGTAAATCTCAAAGATATTTGATAGAAAAAGGGGCATTTCTTGTAGCAAATACATACCACATTCATTGGCTTGCCCTCACCAAAAGCATACACATTGACCTTCTTCTCCTTCAAAAAGTTTTCAAATTCTTCTGATAACTCTTCCATATTTTTTCGCCAAGGTTGGACATCCTCCATTATCAGAGCATGATGTTTGTCATTGCATCTCAACAAGTTGTTCACATACTTGGCAATATTGTATGATCCCCCATGTGGAACTGCATAGAAGACCACCCCTCTCACATTATTCAAGAAGGCTTTTGCATGATCCCCAGCAGCTCTGGATAAATCATCCTCAGCATATCTGATGCTTATCTTCTTTGCCTCCACAACCAAGCTCTTCAACACCAATCCTCCAAAACTATGGCCTATTAGCACAATAGGACAATCCCATTCAAACCTGCACAAAACATATGCACTTGCGATGATAATTTCTCTGAAAACTTCTTAAACACCATAAAATTCCAAATTTCAACTGTCAAATATTTCAAATTAGTTGCCTATACATACCTGGGATTGAAATATCTTTTGGAGGGCATACCTCCCACATTATTTAAAAAAACATTTGCATACCTGACTGCTCACAACATTTCTAGTGTTTGGATTGGTCAAGGTCCTCATCACTTTAACAAACTAGCTTTTCAACACCAACCCCAAAACTATCAACTATAAACACCAAAGTATGATTCCACTCACCCCCACACAATAGATTCATTTCCTATGGTGATTCTTCACAAATCTTTTGAACTCCCCCCTCTATTTCAAATTAGGGGCCTGACAGCTACCATTGATAAGTACTGAGCCACTCTCCGTACTGACCTTTAAGCTTTTGATAGACGAACCAATGTTAAGGTTATAAATTACAGATCTGAAAAATTATTTGCTTGATATATATTTGTGAGTGACACATTTGCTCAAGTGTGACATTTTGGCAAACCAAGAGGGAGTTGCACCTTTTGATGAGAGTCTCGAATACGTTATGGGCAATCTCTGATACACAATCATGAGGGGAGGCTATAACATGTGCATGGTATGCAACTGACAAAATACGCACATCTTCACCCAAATCAACGGGCAGCCATTCTTTAGCCCAACATACATCATCACAACCTTTTTGTGTCCATGTGCTCCTCCATGCATCAGTACTGCCCTCTCCAGCGAATTGAAGCCCATGGAAAAAAATGACATCCATTCTGGTCAATCTCTTGTCTTCTGTAGGCGGCCATAGCTGATACACTGGCAAATCATTCTACACCCCAAATTGCAACCATTACACTTTGCCTGGCTCCTGCTTACAGCACTTGCAAGCATTTGAAATTTGCTAAGCAACTACAGCACCACTTGACCCATGAATTTAGAACAATGGCAATTCCAAGCAAATCCTAAGAAATCAATTACTAGGATGGAATGGCCCAACAAGCCCAGCTAAAGGAACTTACAAAACTAGCAGTCACATCAGAATTGCATCCTGTTATAAGACCACACAAAGACCATAAGCTCAAACAGCATCCCATATCTCCTTGATATGGGTAGTGTCACAGATTCCATGATATGCTCAGTGTCATATATTCCATGATCTGCCCAACATCATTCCTCTGTAAACTGCTGTCCCTTTAGCTCAATTCTGTGGAAGTGGTAGCAATGCAAGAACCTGCACCAGTGGCACTCATAACATTTGAGCTCTACAAAATGTTGAATCCCAGGAGCCAAGAAACTGCCATAAACCATATGCCAACGCAAAACTCTACAATCCACACCAAGGAGTTAACTGTTTCTTTGCAAGACCACAACAAACCCAAATGCTGCAGAAGCTCCTTTAACAAACTTAACCTCTATTCCCCATTTTGGACAAAACTGGCCTGATAACCCATTGGAAGCTTGACTATCTATTCCTTGTTATCATTCTCACTGTCATACAAATTAAATTGTAATCAGAAAGTTAAAAAAACTAGACATACTACACCTATGAACATGAAAGTCCTTGCACTTGAAGGCCACATGTTGCTCTCAAGCATACAATTTTTTGTCTTTCACACCAAGCGGGCAGAAAGTCCCTGACAAACATGTGCAGCTACAAATATCATACCCTGTTGCAAGTTGTTCAGCTCTTTTCTCATCTTGCAATTGAGCCACAGGGAGTCGATTTTTAGACTGAACATTACGTAACAACACCACCTAGGAACATAGTACTCCTGTGAAAGTCAGATAAAGCATTTTTTTCAAATAAAACCTCAAGGGGGGATAAAGACAAGATGTAATTTGTATTTAGCTGATTTTTGACCCTGGGGTGGTTGAATTTGCTGAGATTGTCGGTAAACCTTTGTTCCGTTTTGAAGAAAGAATTACTCTCATGTGATGAAAAGTTCACAAATTATTAGACCCCAAGCAAGACCCACGGTCAGCCAAAAATTGCCTATTGCAGAAATGGAGTTTTGCACCCCAGAAATGTTGAATATCTGAAGTTTCAGAGTTTGGGAACACCTTAAAAAAGAATAGCAGACAATGTACTAAAAAAATTCCTATCTCTTGCAACGACACTTCAATCTTTTCAAAAGCGTGGTCTTCGGCTTAGTACCTCAAAAATTGGACAAAAATCCAAGGAATTTCAATCCAGCTCATGCAAAGGATTCAATATGCACAAGAAAAGTGGTCAAATGATTCAAGGTCCTTCAGCAACAAGACGGTAGTCAAACTTGTTCTGGAATGTGATTGAACGAAACCCTCAACATCACTAGAACTCCGAGTGATACTGCAAGGTGAAGTACAGGACGGCCCGCCAATCTGCGCAAATCAAGCAACAGGCGAAGATTTGATGACTCGGATCATACCATCCACAAGAGTGCAGTGTGATGAGACACAATCCGACTAAACTAGTGTAGACATCATACACAAGATCTGATTTTGCAGATGCCAGAAAAGGTTTATATATATATATATATATATATAGCAAGCCGATGGCATACCAGGGCGATGGTGGCGGGCTTGGCCAACACTGCAGAGCACTGCCACTCCTGTCAGAGTAAAGAACCAACGAACAGCAACCGCTTCAACCACGGAACAGATCTGATCTCGTGACGCTGGACCAGCGGACATTTCTCTCATGGGAGACGAAGAACCATCGACATTACAACAATATACCAAGTGGCTTTTCCCGTGGATGCTTCCATTCCAGAGACGAAACAACAGGGGGAGAAAGATTGCCGATCTTCGCTCTGCACAACAAACTGCAGCGTAGAGCCCTGAAGTTCCCTAGAGCGGGACCACTAGTCCTACGACCTCTACGGGGGGAAAAATAATCATCCGCAAAGCAAGACACATGCAAACTTCAAAGAAACCCCCAACAGAAACTTATTACCAACATATCGCAGCCTACAGATGCAAGAACAAGCTTCACATCTCCAAATCCAAGCTCCACAATCTCTAGAGAAAAAAAAACTGTGACATAACAGGGGTAGACAAAGAAATCGTGCTGCCGACGTGAAAAACACAAAAGTGGGAAGAGAGATGAACAACCAAGACTCTATAAATCGGTTTGTAGTTTGTGCTACCAACACAAGTGCAATTTCTTGATGGCAAGGGGAGAAAGGTGCATCTAAAAGCACCTTATTTACCATCTTGCGTGATTCTATAATTAGTAACCTTCTTCTTTTTGGTGGTGAATTTTCGCCATTTTGCTAGATTTTTTTTAAAGGGAAGATTTTGTGGCAGATTCTGTGGCAGATTTTCTGTTCTAAGCAAAATCGCCTGAAGAGAGAGGACCCAAGTCCGATCCAGAAGTGTAAAAACTCAAAGGGGTGCTTATAAGTTAGTGCAAATCTGAGACCCAACACTCGGACTACACCTTCAAAGAATCTCTTTGTACACAGACAGCAAGTCAGATCCAAAACATTTCTTACCTTCTTCAAGCTCATTTTGTAACTAATTTAGTCAAAACAACTCCTTGAAAGCTTGGCATCCTCTTGAATGAATGAGAACTTGATCTCTACTGCTTTGAAAAGAATTTCTTTGTTTTTAAGCAAAAACGTTCTCATGTACCTAATAAAGAACATACAGTATCAATGTTCCTTTTTTCGATTTTGTGATTTAGCTGAGGTGGAGATCATCCATAAGCTGATTTTAACAAAATATCAAAGGAAAAAAGTTTAAAGATGCTTACATGTTTTTGGCTAGCAACTTGAACCATCTATAGAAATGTGGCAAATTGGTTTTTAAATCTTGAAATGTTTTCGATTTTTCATGATTTCCATTCAATAAATCATTCAATTTGTGACTCAAAAAAGGCTGTTCAATACTAGATCCCTTGTATTCTTCAACTGTACTTTGCCAATTGTGCTTTTTAAAAAAAACTACACTTCTGATATTTAACAAACCCAAAAGAATCAGAGATTTGTAATCTGATATGAGACAATTAAAACAACTCTTACTTCCCTCTGGACAATGGAAAGCTGCTAAAGTGGTTGCTTAAGACCCATGATTTGTACATAGCCAAGAGTTGGAATTTCAGGCCATTTCTGAAAATAAGAGGGGGGGGAACAACTATCTCTGGTCATCCACAATCACCTTCCCCAATTCTTCCATGTGCACCTTGATCTTTCCCAACTCTTCTGCAACCAGTTTCAAATCTCCCACCACAAGTCCACTCCTTGGCCCCTCTTGAACAGCGACTTCTTAGATTGGTTTTCAGAAAGCTGAGCCATTAGTCATCCAATCTGAGAACTAGAATCTGCTGTTTTTATCCACAATCTTCTGAAGGTCTAGCTGCTATATGGGTGTATGGGCAACAAGAGTCCTTTTTTGGTGTCATCAACAAATTGATTGTGGCAAACCAAAGCATGTAGGAGTATGCAACTGAAGTGAAAGGAAATCAGGGGAGGCCCAGTCCAAAAGCATTTAGTGTGGGCATTCCTCTCATACTCTCACCAGTAGTACAAAGAGAGATATACATTGCATTTTCATCGCCAGAAAAATTTCACCTGTTTTTCGAGTAGATTCTACTCATACAGTCTCAAAACCTAAACTCAAAATCCAAAATGCGTAGCTGCTTAGCTTGTTCTACTCCACCATTTATTCTGCACATCATCCGATCATTCACTAAAACTTCCCACCAAAACATCTCACCAAGCCCACCATCACCAAAGCTCATCAAGAGCTTTAAAATAAAAAAAATTGATGGTCCACCACCTGACATAACTCACACAAGTGCAACACCACATGTTTAGCATCAGCATCAACCTAGAGCACACAACCAATCCAACCCCCAGACACTTCAAAAAAGAAAAGAAAACTCCAACTACCCACTCTATTGTGGCTTTCTCCTTTCGATTTCCTCATCCTCTTTTCATCCATTATCTTTTCAATTTACGACAAATCTTCATCCAATTCCATTTCTTCCCACACCAGAACCAGCAGCTGTCTGATTCTGGAATATTTCAAAACCAGAATCAGTGATTTCTAACAAAATCAAATACACACCCAACACTGGTATTATGAATTCCGTCTCCATTACAAATGAACAAGTAGTTTGTTTACCACATGCAAATGTATATTATTCCACCAAATTTTTTACTTTCATTTGTAAATGGATTAGGGTTCAGGCAAATGGCTTCAAAAGACACAAAAATCTCAGTGTACATGTGCCAAAACAGACTCATCATGTGATCTTTGTTAAAGCCACAACCAACAAAACAAGAATTAAGGCCAAAAACTATTGAACTACCTATAAGTCTTATACTACAACACCATAATAAAACTCACCATAAATCAAAGTGACAATTAGTTTACTAGTAGAAAATAACTCAAGTTTGCTTAAATCATTATTCTTTTTATGAAAAGGAATAACATTTAACCTAGACTTGCATTCAAGAGCTTCCAAATTACATTGGATTCTTTTCATCACTCTCTTCCAATGTTTTTCTTTTTCAATCTTAAGTTTTTGCCAAATTGGTGATCATTAACAACAAGATTTAACCAAATTTGGCTACAAAGAAAATGTAAAAGTAGAATTTTGTTTTACATCCTTCAATAGGTAGCTCTGAATAACTATTTAATTACTTTTATTGTGTCATTGTGGCTATGTATTGGAGCCTATGGTAGAATCTGGTTTTTTTTTTTTTTAAATGACGAATTTAGGTTTTTTTCAGAAATATCCTTTGTTGATGTTGCTGGGCCCTTCTTTTTGCAAAATTCACCAAAAAAAAATTGTTGCTCTATTTCATTCCTTTCTTGTGTTTCTTTCTTTTAGTCTATTTATTTATTTATTTGTGTCTATGTTTATGTTCTAAATTCTAAACCCCTTCATTGATGTTACGTTTATTCATTTTTATTATTATAAAAAATTTAAAGTTACAAGATAATGAATGATTTGGGTGAAGATTCATAATTTAACAAAATGGAAACTAGGACCCCTCACTTATGAAATTTTTTTTCACTAACCTTGGTCGTTATGGATGTAGTTGCTAAAGAAACTACCATAGTATCTTGGCAATTTGAGCAAATAAATTAAATTGTTTTTAATTTGTCGAATTTTTTATAAATTATTTTTTATTATGTTGAAAATTTGAAAAAATTACAAGAGTTTTGATCTTTGGAAATTTTGTTACTCATGGGGCAATTATGTTAGAAAATGTATAAGTATTGTGCATTGTTTTGTCAACTCTCAAGTTAACTAGTTTCGTGACCTATTTTGAAGCTATTTATGTTGCGGACCTATATGTCATATGTAGACATGGGGATTATTCTAAAGGAAGTGTGTAAATTTGTGTGACCTCCATTAACATTGTTCTATGTTTTATTAGATAGGGGTTCTACTTGATATGTTTTACGATGCAAGTTTGCTCGAAATTGGGATGGATTGCCACAATTGGATATGTTCTAAAAGTACAAGTTGAGTTCATAAACATAAAGTCAAAATGGTTTGATCCCTAAAAACTCGTAAGTTAATTCCAATTAGTGATTGGTTGGGGAACTCTATGATGCCAATTGTGCATTGCATTGTAGTATGTAGCTACACACCTTATAATTTGTGTAGTTGAAGGTTTATTTGTTATGTTTTCTTTTTTTTTCATATTAAGAGGATACGAACTAAAGGTTCACTTGACCACTAAAACAATTCGAGTCACTTGAAATAAACAAACCTTACACTAACTTCTTTTTTGTTGTTGAAATTTTCAAAATTAAAAAACCCAAATGTCAAACCAAAAAACTTGTTAAATTAATTATTTGGCATTGATGTGCCAAATTCGCCAAGGTACTATGGAAAGACTTCCTTTTTCAATGGCCCTTACAAGGTAGTCACAAATATCAAACAATAGAACTCAAAGCATTTGATAATGCATTTTTATTAACTTACATTTTATTGGAATGCATTTAATTATAACTAGAACTACTTTTGATTCAATACTAAATATGTGGACATTTAAAGTCAGTAAAAGATTTTATTTTTTTTGAAATAATCTAATTTTAACCTTCGTTTTCCATGTAAACAAGTTTTCAAAGTGGTCTTTCATGTTTAACCAAATCACAAAAATTTGTGCAACATTCACAAAATGGCAACACACATGTAACCAAAAAAGGAAGCCAACAATCATCATGGTTTCCATGCACACATATTCATTCAAACATTGGTTCAATTAATCAATTCCTTGTTGTAAACATTTGAAAAAAAAGTAATGTTGATGACAAAAGGAAATTAGAAGAATGGGATCATAACCCTTGGGATTCTCACAATTATAAACTAGAACTACAAGTGCTTAAAATCAAATCATCATATTAACTTTCCAATGAAATAAAATTTCAATGCAAATTCCATATGATGCACAATTTCCTATACATTTTAAGCTCAAGAACTCTAGAAGAATTTTACATCAAACATTCAATTGTATCTTGTTTAATTTTGTTTCGGTTTTTCATGGGACTTTCAAATTGAAAAGATTCATTAATTATAATTACTTTTCCATAGTGCCCTTTGATAATAGAAAAATACCCAAAAAACCACTATTTAATTTTCATACAAATAGATCACAAATGCATGATAAACATATAGCCAACATTGATATCATTACATTCAACCCAATTTGATTACAAGAACTTCACAAAACATAACAATTCATTGTTAACAAAACAATGAAACATAATGCCACAAACATTACTCATTTACATAATTTTTTCCTAAAGGTTTTCAATTAAGTCTCCAATACTCACACAACAATAAGAGACAGATAATGATTGCAAGGTTTTCACTATAACAAACATACATTCAACAAACATAAATGAGACATAAACATTCAATGCTTTGTATAATGAACATATTGAATACTGGAAGACATATCAACATTGGTTTATGACTCTTGCAAACACTAACAACCCTTTCTTATATACCTCAATTTATCAACAACCTTTTTACACACAATTTGAAATTTTTGACTTAAATAACACAAAAGCAAGAACTTAGATATTAACACAACACAACTTATTGATTCTTGGGCCACCTATCCTCACATTTGTCATCACACACTCAAGTTTTTCCTATTTTTACACATACTAGCATATAAAACACAATCTTGCATTAAAATCATAAGCAATCTCCTACATTTTACTCACATACAAAGTGTTACAACAATCATCAAAATGCACACAACTAAGAAGAAAGATTTGCTTGCTAGGCTTCATTTCATTTATTGTTTGTTTTCTTTCCTCCTTTATTTGAATCAACAAATCCACATATCACATTCCAATGCCAAAAAAAAATAAACGATAAACCACAATAACACTATGCACAAAATCAATAATTCACACATGACCTTCAAAACCAAAAACAAAAGGTAACATGATCACTATACAACTTTCACCCCCAAAACCAAATAGCTAATGATTTATTATATCTACCATTTTTTCACATCACCTCTCTATTTAAAGATTGATAGAAAAGTGAAATCCATCATGAAGATAACATTTGGAAAACCATCTTTTGACATTGATACAAAAATGACTACCAATATTCACACACAAAAACAATTATGTCATTTCACCAAAAAAATCAACTCGATTAACATGTAACCTATTTTTAGGTTGCATACACTATTGCATAGAAATAAAAGTAGAACATTAATTAATGGTGAATTCTATTTATTAAACTTTAACATGATTATACAATGTCCCTTCACATTAAGGAAACACAAGTTAATTATGTTAATTAATAGGAAAACCATTAGCTGTGATTCGAAACACATAACTAAACATGCTTCATTTTGTTTCCATGTGTTTCATACTCATAACTTCATTTTGGAAATGCCTTATAAGATGGAGAATGTTGCCCTTAAAATTGGACTACAATCATGTTTCATGATGAAGATGAGCCATGAATGTCTAGTGATGCAACAAACAACTAAACTATTGTTCTTACTTTTCCCAAATGTTAATTTTGTTCCCAACTTCAATAAATCATTTTTTAACCCGTAAATGACATAGTGGAGAATTATGGTCCACTTGCACTTGGGTCCTACTCTATAGTACATAATAGATTACAATAGTCAAAGATTATTGTCACAAATATTACTTTTTGAAACTACGTGTTTTTTAACTTCTACCAAGCTAATATTGAAAGGGAGTTTTTGTAAATGGTACTTGGAATAAGATACTTCAAAACCCCAAAAAAAAAAATTGTAAAAAGAAATCCTATCTTGAAATTAATATTAAATGATTTTAAAATATATTAGTGAGAAAAATGTAATCATCATGATATATTGGAAAGTGCAAATATACTCCAAAAACTATTCAAATGACTACCAAACTTGATGAAGTATTCAATCATATATTAGACATGAATTCATTGTCCCATTTCAATTTTATATGAAAAGTTCCATTCATGTGATTTCATGAAAAACATCTAGATGAGGTTTTTCATTCAAACAAATGTAAATGTATGAATGCATAAAAGTTTGTTGAAAAAACACTATCACCTACAAGGTAACAAAAAATGTGTTGAAGGCTTTATGTCAAAAATCTATTTTATATGTATTTCAAAATGTTAGATGAAATGAAAGAAAGTGTGCCCCAATATTAATACAAAATGCACATCCATGTTTTTTTTTCTTGCCCAAAATGTACCACTATAACATGATTTCACCCCTATATTTTAACCCCAAAAAAAATGCAAAAACTAGGAGTCAACACACTTGTCAATCATGTTTGCATTTTTTTATTGAACTCTCATGATCTTTTCATGTTGCTTTAGGCACCTCAAACATTTGGAGCATGAAAAGTTTTAACAAAGCTTTAAATAAGAAATGTGAAAACCTATTTTTCCTACCACAATCTTGCTTGCTCAAAAACATGGTGTGCGTCCACTAAGGACTATTGTAACAATGTGTTGTTAACCATTGACTCCTAGCTAGGTTGTTATTTATTATATAATTACAACATGGTGTGTGTGTGTCTATCCGTCTTTAACTTATCTTTTACTTATTTTTTTTTCTCTGAGCGTAATCCCATTGGTTCCCGTTCCCTGTGGAGTGTTTTGGGGGGTGGGAGAAGGGAGAGACCG
>Ga0116228_10005672_pt1 | contig 11130 bp, 10 predicted proteins | sample S1TSphfallax_2_FD_89694 | JGI IMG/M metagenome (GOLD analysis project Ga0116228, IMG submission 89694) | Host-associated microbial communities from peat moss isolated from Minnesota, USA - S1T2_Fc - Sphagnum fallax MG | ecosystem: Host-associated > Plants > Peat moss > Unclassified | place... | reverse complement strand
TCACTTTGAAGTAGACATGTGGGGAAAATGTACACTATCCAACAGACTCACAAAGCAATCTGAAGATGCCACCAACAATATGCCACTTGGGAATCTGTATTCTGGAAGCATGCTGCCAATATCAACAAAAGATACACATCTACAATTATCCCTTGTTGAAAAAGAAAACAGTATGTTCATGTAAAGGAACAAGTAGCTGCCATGGTGCTGTGAAGGAAAAGACGCTCCAAACACTCTTTTGTCAAGGAAAAATTAGCAGTCGAAGAAAGGCCAAAGAGAAGCAAGGATGGTAATGGAATGTACTGTAGTACTACCCATTCAGAACTTCGAGTAGCAGCAACCTCCCTATGGAGCTGAGGAAGGGAGGAGGGAGTGAACTTACTTTTTGGATTTCACACGTCTACATCGAGATGCCAAAACATTATCCACAGCTTGAAGTGGTGGCTGGAAATCCTGTAGCCCAAGTTGGGGACGTTCCTTTGCACGGCCCACAAAATTTGATGCAAAAATAGCTCTGCGTAATGCTGTGTCCTTCTGAAAAGAAACTTCATGCTCTAGATTTAAGGCTTTCCAGTGTCTGCATGAAGCCCACACAAAACCTTATTTGACATAAGATTCTTCATCAATACTGGCATAGAGTACTAGAAAAAGGAGCAGTAGAAGACAAAGAAAGAGGACACAAGTGTCTGCTGACATGCATTTCATATGACTTATCTTGACCTCTTTGCAACTACTGTCAGTTTAAAACCAGAATCACACACATGAACAGCTGGTTTATCCGTTCACTAATAAAAACTGAAAGGGAAATAGTTAGAGAACATATTTTGCAACTCATCATATCTCTTCACCTGGCTCTAGGATATATGAGGCTTTCCTTTGTAAAGAAATTCCTTGTGCTTTTTCTTTTGGGGACCCAATAGCTTGTGTTCAAATAGCTACTAGAGAGAACTGTTCACAAGAATACTTGAACCCTTTTATGATATCCACACAAATTACATATCTCATCCACCAAGCTTACTGATCAAATTGAAATCCCTCAACTCTTGGGCAAAGGTAAAGAACTGAAAATGGACATGCAAGGCTACCATATATTTAACAGTGTCAAATAAGATGAAACTGGAAGGAAAAGGAAAACACCTGAAGCATTGATTATCAGTACGACACCCCATCTCACTGGCAACAGCAGCCCACCGATGAGAACCATGCTTGACAACTAGTTCTTTCAGTCGAATATTTTCCTCTGGTGTCCAGTCCTCAATTTTGATGGAGGGATCAAGCACATTACACCAACTGATGTATAACAGAAAACCATACAAGACAAGTCAAAAATGGGAGAGACAGTGATAATGTCAAATGAATCATAATCTTATTGGAGCCTGAATAAGGATCCATCCTCAGCTATTGTGTGTATGTGAATGTTGGGATACCACATTTCCTAACTCATCACAACATGCATTGACAAAGATTAGACATCTTCCAGTGTACCATAGGGCATAAAGAACCATCCAGAGGTGTGAACAATCACCGTTCTCGGCACTGTATCTCAGAGCGACCAGGGACATGGGTAGCAATTCTTTTCCATCCACGAGCTCCATACACTGACACAGCCCACTTAAGACGTGTATCTTCCTCTGGTTGCCACCTTCCCCGCCTATGCAGACCTGGTTGTAGAACATCACTCCACCTGCCATTCCAAACCACATTTCACTCCAGGTAGCAAGGAGCCTATCCAGACTGACATGAACCCTATTGCATAGGATAACTCAAACCAGTTTAGGAGTTTATAAAACCTGACAAGCCAAGTGAAGTTGGATACCTAAGAAATTGCAAGAATCAGAAAATTTGAGGAGTTTAACCAAGTTGGCATGAAAGTAGACCTGTGTGCACACTGAGATCCAATACGGCCCTCCATGCTGGCAGCTACAGCCTGCCAATCTTCTCCAAATTTTTCCACAGCTGCTCGGAGTTGCAAATCCTCTTCCGGAGTCCAGGCACTACGCAGAATAGAAGCATTCAGACTTCGCTGAAACCGCACAAAGCACTGTGCTACAGTTCGCCTGGTACCCAACTGTTGTGCAATTGAAGCCCAGTCAACCATTCCTTGACGCTGTGCAATGCTTAGCAGTTTCATGTCCTCTGATTTTGACCATGGTCCAGTTTCTACCAAGGGGTCCTCACAGTTTATCCACCTGCAAATTTTGTAACTTCCATATGGTGAAATCCTTCATGTATCAGATGAATGGCAAGATCCTCAAACCATGAAAGTGGAACGATTACCACTGATAAAGAATTTACCTTATCTTGCAATCAGAGGGTAATCGATCCACAACATATCGGTATGCTACCTCATCCCAGTTTATGAACGGGAGTGCTTCACGAATGTCCTCAGCTGTGACCTCTCTCTCTCCAGAGATTCTCAGCCACTCATTAAAATCCTGTGCCTCGTTGTCAAAACTGCAATTTAGAAAGGAGGTAAATCAAGAAAATAAGGATCCAGATGATCACACCACATCCAACATAGCAAAGCACATCTGTGATGCATAGAGATTCATAAGGGGCTGAGGGAAAGACCAAGAGAATGGTACCTAAATTCTTCCATTGCAGTGCGAAGACGACATTCTTGAACTTGTTGCCGCACTCCCTTGATCAGAGATTCTCTTTCTTTTTGTGTCCACTTCCTGACATTGGAATCAACAGGAAATTGGCTATATAACTTCCTATGTATTTCAACATCTACATTGGGCAGAGGTCCTTTCACCTTCAGCTCTCCTGGCTGTGCAACCTGAAACCAGTATCCACAGCTGAAGAAGGTCAAATGCTTCTGTATAGCAGCGCACAGAGCAAGAGGAGGCAGGAGAGAGTATAAGAGAAAACTGCTGATATGCTTTACATCGCACCGGATACAAAAGAGCATGAGATACTGGAGGAGCAATTCTGGAATGTGTACTTACCTCTCCATTTGTAATGCTGGTATGAGGTTTGGTTGAAATAAGCTTGACTGAAGGATTACCCAATTCCATGGAGAAACCACTGAATTTGCGTTTACAAAAGCCTTCAAAGTCCAGCAAAGTACAAGCCCGTCGATACATTTCCTTATTTTCTCGCTGCTTCAACTCCACCTGCAGAAGAAGATTTCGTAACATTCGCTGACATTGCCTGTTTTTCTGCAAGGCATCAGAGACAGCCTGTAGACTTTCTGGCAGGTCCTTCTGCAGCAGCTCAGACTCTCTTTTGGATTCCCACACCCTGTCATGATAGCCAACTGTACCAATGACATGTGGCACCTCACCATTTCCTGTTCCAAGATGACAACCCGCTTAAACTCATCATCTGCAAATCTTACAAGCCCTTGATTTTCCAAAATAAGCCATTTTCTCAGTTGCCGAGTTTCTGACAGCAGACGTAATATAATGTTGTCTTGAAGTTTAGGATTCAGAGTTCACAGAGAAATTGCATGGAGCAGCAAACTGTCACATCTGACAAACATCAGCACATGACTAATTCAATCCATCATTGATGGGTTGCATCTGACACACTGTCATTCACAGTCCAACTGATATCCCAAAGTACCTGAAGCTGTCGATGTCCAAATTGGATCATCAAGGTCTTCATCCCCACCCCATTGTGCAGGCAAGAAACCCTTCAGTGCACCAGTGGTATCCATGGCTGGTTGACTTCTTCCTTCCTTCTCTAGTGTGTGCTTGTCACCTTCAAAGCCAACCTCTGAGTCATCTCCTGTGATTATTCCACCACCTGCATCCATTCAAGTGCTCAAATATCTACTACACTAAAGGAGAAGGAATCATGAGCACATGCCCAATCATCCTCCTCATCTGTTCAGATGCTCAATCCTTATAGAGGAAAATCCCATATTGGAGAAGCTCCCCAATTAGGGTTAAGAATCCTTTGAAATGACGGTTTTGAAGTTTCCAGAGTCAAAAGCAGAAATAATACTTTGTTAAGCAAACCTGTGGTTAAATTTAAAGAAGCTTTGAAGCAAAACCCTTTTTATTCAGCAGACCAATTAAGCTTTCCATTTCAGCTATAAAGAACTCTTTGGAGCTACAAAGCCTCAAGAATATTAAAAATGACTATTCAGTACCCCAAAAATTACAAAGACTGAAAATTTGGATTCATGTGAGACATATGAATCAAAGACAGGAATCAAAGACAAGGATTGAATTTAGGAAGCACCAGGGAACTGGTCAAACCTTGCAGAGAAGTTCCATTTGCAGCACTCCCCACCTTAGGCCCTGCAACAGCACTTTTGATTCCTGGGCAACCATAAACCTCTTGGTTACCATCCTGATGAACTTTATCCAAGTTTGGCAATGAGAGCCCTGTTGCCTTGGTCAAATCTAGGCCCCCATAGATCTTTTCGACTGACCTTAGAATGTCATCATCGTCATCATCATCATCATCGCCCTCTTCATCATCATTGTTGTCATCATTATAAGCAGGCTTGCTTTTGCTGGCCCCAAAGCTTGATCGGTCAGAGACTTTTGACACACCAAAACTGATTGAATCCGTGTTGTAGAAGGCACGAGCAACTGACAGTAACAATGCATTGTCATCTTCATCTTCTTCCTTGCTAAGATCAATTGCAGGTTTGACAGCCCCAAAGCTTGCATCCCTGCTATGATCATCACCCACCTACAGATTTGAAAAGAAAAGTTAATGGTCTGACAGTAACCACCCCATGCAAATTCTGCTTACAATATTCAGTCTGGTCACGGATCACCTAAACTTGTCAAACACAGATTTGCACCAAAACCCAAAACAGTGCCGAAGATTTGAGCTATTGACCACACAAAATCTGCACCCCAGTTATCAAAACCACAAACTTCTGCTGCCAGCAAACTGCAATACAGAAGAATCCAATCAACAAATTCCAGCAATTCAACAGATTAAGAGTCACCAACAGCACCTGTGTCAAACCAGCATCAGACAATTCAATGAACAAAAAGAGAAGGAATAAGCAGAAGAAGGGGGAAAAAAAAAAAACAGCAGCAAGTAACACTTACATGCATCTGACATGCACGTTTGAGAGCATCCATCTGCTTCATGAAATCTTCATCAAACCCTTCTTCTTCTTCGTCTTCTTCATCGTCTTCATCTCGTTCAGTACCAGGAAATCCCGGTTTTCCGAGTGCTTTCCCTCTCCCACATTTCTTGCCTTCCCGGGTCGAAAACATCACTGGACGCACTGTGGATTCGGAGACCAGAGACTTAGAAGCACCTGCGCCAATGCAGGAGAGTGAATGCAGTATCAGGGTTGTCAAACAAGTCTTCCTAGGGTTCCGAGTGACCGTTCAGCAGCTCTGGGAGACATACGGCTATCGCTCGGAAGAAACCCGTCGTCGTCATTGTGATTGGGATGGCAGGTAAGATCAGGAGTCTGTTTTTTTGCACTGATTACAACACTCCAATTTAGATCGAAATGTTTTCTCTCTGCAGATCATATCTAGATGAACCCTTTCTCAGATTTTCGTTGAAGGAAATTTGCAGGAAGTGGAAAGACTACATTGATGCATCGACTGGTGGCACATGTCCAGACCGCACGCAACGGAGGCTATGTTCTCAATCTGGATCCAGCTGTGAAGTCACTTCCATGTACTGCAAACATAGATATTCGCAACACTGTGAATTACAAGAATGTGATGAAGGAGTACCCAATGGCGGTAATCCTTACCTACCTTAACCTGATTGCCACCAAGTTTGATGAGGTAGCGGCATCACTTCGATCTTTGTCTCTCTTGTCCTAAAACCCTCTCTCGTTGTACAAGTTATAGCAACCTAAACCCAAAGCCAGAGGGACACAGAGAGAGAACTCAGGACTCCTTCAACACCATAGCTTGTTGCACAAGAAACCGTAATTGGGGTTGTACACTAATCACTGGATAGAATCGAACTCTACAAAACTCCCAACCAATGTTGAAATGAAATGCGCGGGAGCGCACGCACGAGAACTCAAACCTGGTGTTTTCAGCATTGGCAATTCAGGTCGGAAAGACAACCAAATTCCATTGCAAACAGCCACCCCAATTCATTGAAAAACTGGATCAGCCAGGCTCTCGCAACAATCGCAACTGAGAATTCTCTCCTGAAATTCGCGCGCGATGAAGGCCCTGATTTCGCGTTGTCACGCGGGAGGCCATTCAGCGGCATGAGCGAAGGCGAAGAAGAAAGACATGGCCATTTTCAAATAGGTCAGTTAGACGAGGTTGGATACTAAACCCTAGATCTACCAAGCGAAGAAGAGGCGGCCCCCTCAAGCCTGCGACAAAAACCCTATGGGACAAAAACCCTAACTTATGGGACAAAACCATTACACGAAGTAAAAACAAATTCGCCCATTCTTTTGTACCCACATTTTTCTTTTGACATTTCAAGGGTACCCTAAACCCTAAAATAATATTTAATATTTAATATTTATTTTTTAGCCAAAAAAATTTAGTTTTTGCTTTTGTGTTAGTGGCGAGCATCACAAGAGGGACATAGCATTAAATAGCAAACAATCTCTCCACCCCCCCCCCACCCCCAACCAAGAATCTTGTGACAAAATATTCCCTTTAAAAAAGAAAAATCACAATAGTGCAAAAAATTTCCCAAAAAAAACATTGGCTTGGTAGTACCAAATCATATTATCTATAAAAATGTTGAACGTTTCAAAAACAAATTCAAAAAACAAATTTTTGTGAATGAAAATAAAAAATATTTTGAAATATTTTGGAATATTTTATTTTTCAACATGGTGTCTTTACAATTATTTAATTATTTAACAAACATGTGTTGAAGTTGCCCTTGTATTATAGTATTGTAAATTGTAATGTGACGAAACTTGATGTAAAACTATCCAACTTCATTACAATTGATAAAACACACCTTCATTGAGGTTTTGGTATTCAATTTTGTGATGTAATCACAATGACAATCATCCACACAAGGGGAATCAACCAAATTTGCTTAAATATTTTGGCAATTTGTTGGAATCTATTGTTTAAATATGATGATTTTTGTTTAAAATCTCAAATTTTGGTAATTTTTGGCACTTTTTTTTCAGAAAAAACCTTCACATGAATTGCACTAGCTCTTTTTTGGGTTGTCAAGTGGCAAAAATTGGCCCAATAAAAAAAAGTGAGTGGACCAACACTTACACAAGTATGATGGTAAAAACATAAAATCCCCCATAGACATTTTGAGCTACTTCTAAACATTATGAATATCTTGTCATATGACTAAATCAACCAAAGATCTTGAAGTCTTAATTTAAAATTTTCAAAGTTAAATATAAACATTAGAGCTCCAAAGACATTTGATGTTATGTTACTATTAACTCAAATTATGAAATTTGGTTTTGACATTGGATTCAAACTTGAAATGTTTATCAAATAGCAAATCTTACATGGATGAAATATTGTTTGCAAAGTGTTATGCCTATGATAAACAATAATGAATGTTGACAAAATTTGAAAAAATTATACAATTTCTCAAATTATTATTTACCATTACATAAATATGTAAATGCAATATATGGTATTTTCAAAACGATTTACAATTACATGCAAAACATAGGATACAATGAAATATGATGGGACCTACCTTTTGCAAACAAATTAACATGCAATTTACCATACATTACAATTGCTCCATGTATTATTAGACATTTAAAAAATATTGTCAACGTTTTACAACAAATTTTACAAGGCGATAATGTTTAGGGTAGGTAGCAGCAATAGTTAGTAATAACTACATATTGGTTAAATTAATTATTGGCTAATTACTAATTAAAAATTGCTTACCCTAAATTTATTAGTTACTAATTATATTTGTTAGTTGTTAGGTAAGTGTAGTAGATATTAGTAGGACATACATATAAAACTTACATAATGAGATTAGTTTGAAGATGATCATATCTCTTCTATCATTTCTTTCATGATCACCTTATTCAAATATCATTATGAAGATATTTTTAATGTTAATTCAATCCTTGTTTTGAAATTTTAAGTTGATCTCTTTTTTAGTATTCTTCGTCGTAGTTTTGAGTTTCTTGAGTAAAATATGTATGTTTTGAATTTTTTTCCCATTGTCTTGACAATAATTATTTATGTGTTTCAATCACAATCTAATATTAGTATACTTGAATGGGTTAGAAACTAATATTTGTTATTGATTGGATCTGATTTCAACTCATAGAAATTTGATTTTGACAATGGGATCAAATGCTTTGACATTTCATGTTAATTTTCATTAACATTGTGGCTAGTTGTAAATGTTTCTAACAAATCTTTAGAAACATTCCAATAATTAAAATATTAAAAATAAAAAAAAATCATGAAATTGGCTAAAAATGTTTGGAGTTGAAATTGTCCATTTGAATAAGTTGGTGTGTTTGTGCAAAAGCTCACAATTCATAGTTAAACATCTTTTAGTGTTGGGGAAAAAAACTAATTAAAGAGCTAGATCCATAGTGTTGTGACAATTTTTAATTTTAATATTTCAAACCAATTATGATAATACACCTTGTAATTGTGTACGAAATTGAAATTTAGAGATCATGTTTTGTTAAAATTAATTGAGATAAAATATCACAAGGTAAGGAACTAGAATTTCGACAATGTTTTAAATGAAGTCTTTGAACTATTGAAAATGGTGAAAACTAGAAAGAATGGAAACAATATTCATCTACGAATGTCCATTTTCATTCATAATGGATGAAATTCATCATCATCTCATCATCATTTTTTCAAACATAATGACTTTTAGGAATTTAACCATTTTGAGCATACAATTTTATATTTTTTATTTTTTATCAAAACCTTTTCACTGTGTTAATTTCATGATTCAATTTTCAAAGATGATTTATCCTTCCAAATTGTGAATGGTTGAAATTGTTTATGGCAATTTATGCCCCTACTTTTCAAGCATTTATATTTGAAGGAAGGTTTTTTGGTTGTTTTAAATGTTTTATTAAATTTTTTTCATTTGTCATGTTGAGACTTCCCAAATCATAGTGTGCCCTATTTTGCTCTTGGTATCATTAAAACCCCTTCCACGCACATAAGATGCATGAAGGTGATTTGGGAATGTTTAAATGTATGATGCAACAATTATTGAATACAAACATTGGGGTAAACTTTTGATATTACGAGAAAATATTTAATGAATGGGATTTCTTGGAGGTGATTTTGTAAACTTTAGACCTAAGGTTTTGGGGTGAGGAGTGTTATTGAATTTTAAATAACTTTTGCCACTAAAAATGAATGAAATTTAATGTTTTTTACAAGTGGGTTTTATCACTATGGTCATGTTCACACTTGGAATGGCTACATAATCATATTCACACTTGTAATAGTTACATAATCACGTTCACACTTAGGCCGATGACACATGTCACATTAATAGTTAAGAAAACACATTGTTTTCAAAAAAAAAAAAAAACTCAAAATTACAACCTATTTTTACAACTATTTTTCAATCAAGCAACACTTGTTACTAAAATCCTTGTAATTGCATAAATCAAGTCATAGTCAAACATAATTGCATTTGACATGACATCAATACTAATGTTGTCAAACAAGGTAGGTAGGTAAGTAGATTTTTAATGTATCTCTAAGATAAAAAAACCTAATGCAACATTAAATATATATACATTTAGTATACCTTTAACTTTAATTTCACTCTAAAACATGTCCATTATAGCAAGTACATCTGTACGTACACAATATTTTGAATGAAAAACATCCATTAACTAATGTTAGACTCAATGAAAATGAGTTTGGGTTAGTATAAATGCATAAAATATTGTGTTTTCTTATGAACACTTATAAATTAAAATGATTTTAATTGATTTGCTAGTCATAAGATTGGTCATAGTTTAAATGTTATTAATTGGTTGTCACAATGATTAACCCACATGTGGCATTAAATTGTTCCTTTAGTGTATGTAGTCCCATATTTGTTGTTTGTAGTTGGGGGAAGGGTAAACATTAACCCCACAATTTGGACACAATAAATGTAATTAGCACCCCAAATGCAATGTTGTGGTGGAAATGTTTAGAATAGAACCATGATGTTAAACCCTAAATATATTTTAAACATGTGATATAGTTTTAATATATTATAATTCCAACCTCAAAACATCCCTAGATATCTACCTTTCATATATATTTAATACATATTAATATACCTCTAGGGGTTAGGTCCACACCATAATGGCATGATTAATTTTGGTTCCTATTATGACTAATTGGACATACAAGCCTATTTTGGATAAAAGGAATTAAAAAAATTGTCCACATGAAAGATGCAAAAATTAATAATCACAACATAATTACAATATAATTACAAGAATGACCAAAATTTGTGAAGATTGAAAAATAATTGTAAAAATGACTAAAGCTAATCACAAATGGAGTAGTTGCATTTTGATAGATTTCTTATGGTGTTTGGGATTACAAGTCTATCATCTCATATCCTTCAATGAAATATTTTCAATGACTCCAAGATTATATAAACATGTTTTGCTTTTAAAAATATCATTCTAAAAATTTAAGGCACCATGGCCATCTTAGCTCGTAAAGTGATTGCAATTTGAAAACTTTGAAATGTATTCCTTTGATGCCAACACCCATTTCACTTGGTTTTTGAATGTGTCTATTTGCTTTGGCTATCATCATGTCCTTGTTTTACTTTCAGCTTGTCCCATTTTGTTTTGTCATAGTTTTGGTTGTGAGGTTAAGGTTAAGGCCTCAAAAATATGTATTACCATGTGCAATGTAACAACAAATACCTTTTTTGCATTTTGACCTTGCCAACCTACTTGTTTAAGCAAGAGATTCCTTGTTTCATCTTAATTATTTGTTCACCAAACAATCATTGAACCAATTGAACATCTTGAAACCTAATGTGATTCTTGATAACCATCTAGCAACTGATAACATTGGAACAATCAATGTCAAGTTGGTCCAATGGAAGTTAACATAGTTTTAAAACCTTTACCTTGTGTCATAAGTATATCTTGGTTTGCAGGGTAGGAGCATGGAAAGTTGTCATTGACTGTGTATTTCAAATGAAAATATCAGAGCCAATTTTCTCTGTTTATCAAATAGTAATGATAACAAAGGAAGG
>Ga0116228_10005669_pt1 | contig 11131 bp, 10 predicted proteins | sample S1TSphfallax_2_FD_89694 | JGI IMG/M metagenome (GOLD analysis project Ga0116228, IMG submission 89694) | Host-associated microbial communities from peat moss isolated from Minnesota, USA - S1T2_Fc - Sphagnum fallax MG | ecosystem: Host-associated > Plants > Peat moss > Unclassified | place... | reverse complement strand
CATCTTTGGGGTTGATTGCGTCACCATCAAGTGGTGCTTCTTGCCCCCCTTGTATTTCTTGGATTTCTTTAATGTTTGATGGGGCTGCTGCCTCCCTCCCCTTCTCGGGTTTCTTCTGGACTGGAGGTATTCCACACTAAATGCAAAATGTATGTATGCTTCTTGCATTACAAATTTAGCAGGTACAAGGTTGCTGACCTTTCTCCTACAGACATCGAAATGGACTAGCTGGTTTCCTTTTCACGCAGGGCTCACAAAGCCCATCTATATCTGCACATCCTCACACCACCCAGCATGACCCCCTAAATTTCAATTTTCCTCTGATACCCAATGGATAAAAAAATTATGTCCATGCTGTATGTTGGATAATGTCCTTGGAGTAGGCGGCTTTTCCTGAAAAAATAAGCGACCTCTCAGGTTCATCTCAGGCAGGCTCTTATTTCCACATTTTAGGGCATCTCCACCCCGCACCCGCAAACGCCGCTTTTCATTATACCTTGCAGCAGCAGGATAGGGCAAATCCTGCTGCTCCCCGGTCATTTTAACCCCTTTAAAAGCTTTTGTACCCATCCAGATGTAAAGACATAAATGGTCCTTGAGTGTTTAACGGAAGTTTTATGACGGTTGTGGGTGGGGACAGTGATCATTAAACGGTATTATATTCTAAACTAAAGGAATTATTTGGAGTTTTGGCGTGGTGATGCTCTTATTTCTGTTCTTGGGGGAACAACCTGCTCCTGGGGCTTAACCTTACAGGTTGCACTACTTTTCCCATTGTGTTCCTAGTGGGCATAGTGTGAAACTGGCAACAACATCTTGCCTCACCGTTCATGAGCCCAAGAGGGAGAGAGACTATGAAAACTATGTAGCTTTCATGTGGTCCCACATTTGTTGAGGAATGTTCACCAAGTGTTACTTACTATGTGTGACTGGCCAGTAGTCTAGTATTAATAAGATTTTCAAACCTTTTTCATAGTAGCTGGTGATACCTCAAAAAGGGACTTGTCCTTCCCCATATTTTTCTTTTGCCTGTTTGACATTGTGGAACTTTTGCTGCAATAATGATCCAGTGGGCACAAAATAGGCATGATCAGATCTGGCAGAAACAAAACTGGGAATGCAACTTGCTTCAATCATAGAGAGTAATCAACCAGCTAGCCATGGTTACTGGGAGTAGTTGATTATTCCCAGGAGGTTTATTTTCTAATAAAATATAAAATGTGAGTGAGTGGCAATAGGACAGCCCTATGATATGCTTAACTGGCTTCTTATGTAATTTTGGCAGAGGATATTAGGTGGCTTCTTGATCATTTGTAGAGTCAGTTTTTGGCAAACACAGATGTTTCATATTGCCCAAAGTGGCTATTCATTTTTTTCCGAAATAAGTTTAAGTGGCAGCCACAAATTTTTTCAAGTAAGTCTAACTGGCAACGACCCAAAACACCAGTAGAGAATGTGGCTCCATTGCTGAAAAGGTGGAAAAAGAAACACAAAAATTAACATCCATGTTCAAAACTTCAAACTTACAAACTAAACACAAACACTTTTAAAGAGCCAAACCTTAGTCTGATATTAGACTTTGCTATCCTGGTTGCATAATTTTTTTGAAAATATGATATCTGACCCGGCTATTTAAATTGGAATTTTTTCAAAGTATATATATCCGGTTTGGATAAATAATTTTGGCTGGTTATCCTTATCCAACGGATCCAACGGATATCATAAAAAAATGATATCTGTCCAACACTGGTTATTTCAGACATTCATTTAGCCTTTGAGTTAACAACTCAGTGGTGGTTGTTACAATGCACAATTTGGTCATTGGATTGGCATCAAATGGTTTAACCATGGCCTTGGGAGATTGTGTTTTCATAGTGAGTTTAAACATGGACATATACAATCCCAAAATGTTAGCACTCAAAGCCTTTCAAATTTCCAACACTAAAGGTTTCACATTTTTTGATTGACAATAATGTTTTGTGATGATACCAAGGTGCAAAAAGAAAGAGGTACCAACATCAAAATGCATTCAAAATTGTGCATACATAATGCCCAAAGGCATTTGTCAATTCATAATTTTGGAAACGCTTCTCTAATGCAATGACAAGCATTTCAATTGCATCAAAACATTGACCATTCATTTGTCCAATGGATGCCATAATAACATCTCTACATGTTGGTTCGTTAATTGCAACAATTGCATTGAAAATGTGAGCTTCTTAATTGTGACCAAACATTTGAAAAAAATTTTTTGGAACTATTGTTAAGATTTGTAATCCAATGTTGGGTGATTGTGATGAAGTGTTTTTCATAACATCACAAAAGATTTGGATATGTTCACATTGGTAGTTGGTCATAGAAATTGTGCATTTTATAAAAAGTCAACATGGAAAACTTTTACACTAGTCACAAAATATGAATTGAAAACATCCTTTCCTTGCGAAAGCTTGATCAAAGCATTGACAAACGCCAATAATGGTAGTAAGCAAAACAAAGTCAACAATGTGCGAATATCACAAAGGATATCAAATTTTAACTTTGCTTGAACAATTATATGGTTGTCTTGTGACATTTTGACAATCAATGTCTTGTATTGAACCAAAACACTTTTCAAAAGCTCCAACATTGATATCCCTCATGTTTTGACATTTTTTAAGATCCTTAGTCCTTTTGTTTTCACAATCTCAACAACCTTAAGGGTGAAAGCATAAATAGGTGGACAATTTGAACTACCACACTTGTAATATTATATACAAACATAAAATTTAAAGCCATATTCAAAATTAACATTTTAAATTTTAATTATTCATTTTGTCATAGACTTTAATGGGAATCGTCATAAAATTTTTGGATGAATTCTAAGAAAATTATGGACTCATAATGAACATTTGAAATGACAACATTACGTTTATCACACAAAAAAATGCAAAATTTGGATTCAAAAAATATGTCAAAGTAGTGTCAAAATAAAATAATAATAATAATAAAGCATCATGAAATGAAAAATATATTTAATTAAATGCATTCAAACTTTCCTAATATATATAAAATATTTAAAAGTTTTAAATGATGTGATTATTGAAATTTTTTGTCTATGAAGATTCATTTCACATTAAATATTTTAATCTTTTGTAGGGCGAAAACACACTAAGGTGTCACAATTTAGTAGATTAAAATCCCTTTTCAAAGTCCTTTTGTAATGTAGTTGAAAACTAGTTTAGAATATGAATATTTAAATGATATTGAAAATAACATTTCTTTCCATTTCCAATTTCAAATCATGAAGCTATAAGACATATAAAAAATATCACAAAAGATTTTTTGAAAATAATTATTTTAAATGCTTAAAAGGGCTTTTAAAGTAATTATAGTTTTTGGGATTTTTAAAAATCCATAACATAATAAATGAAAATCACATTCCATTCATTCAATGGATTTTTAGTTTCTTAAACATGATTCATCCAATATCCCAAAGTCTTAAACACATAAGACTAACACATTATAAGATAAAAGTCCATATCCATGAGTTTTGCAAGTGCGACAAAAATGTGGGCAAAATCCAAAAGTCCATTACTTATTGGCTATCCATGATTTTGATTTGGTTTTTCCATTCTTGGAGGGTTGATTATGATAACTTTAGGTAAGTGAGTCCCTTTTCCTATTATTTCAATGAATATTATTTTATTTATTTTATTGTATCTAGGGAATATAAGAAAAACTACCATTGTGACATCCATATAAGGTCACCATAGTGTGCAAAACACCTTGCATGGATTTTTTGATCAATCACATATTTAAGGATATTAATAGGTTGGTCTATTAATATTTATGATTAAAAGCATAGAGGATAATTATAGGACTTATGGTTTCATAATTTTTAAAATTGTAAAAAAAAATCATTATTGTTAGATTATGGAATCTCCAACCCCATTTTTGAGCCACCTAACCATGTTGTGTTGTTTAGGGGAGTTTGAAAAATAGGAATACAATGATTGGAGTAATTGTTCCAACTTTGCCACCATGATTACACAAAGTTTGCACAATAAGGTTTGTTCTATGAGTCATACAATACTATGCCATCATGTAAGAGAAATGTTTATCCTTCAATTGTGTTTTCACTCCAATGTGGCAACTTTAGAAAAAAAAAATTCCATCTACACCAAAACAAATGGAGCTTTGAGTATGGAAGGATTTAATAATCATAAGGGCGAGGCTTTTGCATTTCTACCTTAAACAACATGTTGCAATGTGAGAAGGATAGGTACTCTTGTCCATGCTTGCATCACATACACATACATGGATTGATATCCATGATTGGTTATCAATAATGATAATTTCATTTGCACTTAAAGAGACAAAACTTGCCTTAGCCACCATATTTAATTTTTTTCAACATTCATTCACACATAAAATCTACCATCTTTCAACCAAACCCATTAAACTAATTTTTTTGAGATTATTGAGAATATTTAGTTACATAAACAATTTTTGCATTGCAAAAGATTTTGTCATTGGACGGCCATGATTAAGTGGAAAATAGAAACAAATTAAACAATCTTTTTTTTCTTCTCAATAATAGCACCATGAACAACTTGTTGCAACACTATTTCATCACCAATATCAAAATACAATTTCTCATTAGTAACATGAACATTGGTTTTCAAGAATTAATGATCCCCAACTTTTACATTTGGCATGGCTACCAATGTTTTATGACAACCTACATGCTTCCATAAAGAATCTAGTTAGGAACTAACACACCTTGTACCAAACTTGAGTAATTTTGCCATTAAAACTCACCACAAATTTTGCTCACAAAAATTTTGATTGCCCATGTATCCTAAAAGTATCTATTCTATTCATAAGCTTTCTTTCTTTTCTTTGATAGCTCAAGGTTCTATTGTGTCAGAATTAGATCCAAAATAACACATTCAAAATCCATAGCAAAAGGAATATCTATTAGAGACTAGTTAAAAGAAGCAACATCCATTGGAGTAAAAGGAATATTTGGAAGAAACAACATGGACCATTGAAAAAACATCATTTCTTGTTGGGGCTCTATCATTAGAGAAAAAATTGAATTTGAAAGTTTTAGGGTATTGCAAATTCTTTGCCATAAAATCTAACCAAAATTTTATGGCAAACAAAACTTGTTTACAATTCATTGGTTTTGATTTTTTTAAACTTGAAATTTTCACAAAGACAAACACGAAATCTTGGTCAATGTGTGAATGGTGAACCATAATGAACACAAAACCACCCAAATTCCAATCTACCCAAGGCCCAAACTTGTTATGATCAATTTGTTGCTTCTAGAGTCCAAACTCCATTCGAACTTGACTCTCCTTTTCCAAATTTTCTTGAGCTATGATTTGCACAATGCATGATACATAATCATGTTATGAAGGCTACAAGTAGTAGATTCTAAATTCTTTGTATTTTTTTTGTTTTTGTTTTGAATTTTCTTGTTTCTTTACGTTTTGAATTTTGATTTTGTTTTTTTGGGGTTCTTAGAGCCTCTTCTATTTCTCTCTCTTTCCAAATCCCAATCCAATGTTGGCAAGGTAAATGTCAGGTTGCACATGACATTGGCATGCAGCCATTCTAGTGCGCTGTGAGCCCACTAATTAATCCAACAAGCTGAATATTGGAACAGTTGAAGCCATCACATTGAAAGCAGCTTCCAAGTTTCAGCCATGTCAATTGACTAAATAGGGCTGGCTTTAGGGCTGGTTATGAATCTTATCAGTAATAGTGTAGATCACAGGCTAGCTTGAACATGTCTTAGCAAATGGTATAAGCACCTCCAGATGGGCTGGTGTGACCCAGCAATCACGAACACACCATCCCCTCTTCCCCTTTCAAGGCCATCGAGGTGGACAAATCCCAATCTTAGAACCCCTGGCACATTTTTAGAACACTAGTTGGGGAACAAGAACTCGCTGAAAAGAGGTGTGTTCTGTCCACAACCATCCATCATCCATAGTGGTGCATTCGAGGGTGCTGGTTCACTCTGGCCCTCCCAGCTCGATGCTACTCTTAGATTACATCTCAGTGGGAGATGGTAGATTATGATATTTCTGGATAATGATATTTCTGGATAATGATTGAATGCCCAAACAACTTGCAAAACACTAAATACAGTGAGCTAGTACATGTAAAGTGGAAATCAACTGGTGGGTGGGCTCCCATTACTCTTAGCGAGTAGGTGCAAAATATTGATGCCTCCTCTTTTGTGGAAGACATATTTGTGCATAAAGGGTGCCCTCCAAATATAGTAATCTCAATTTCTAAGTTTCTAGCCATACTGTGCCATGATCCCAGATAGAGTTGGGCAAGGTGGGCTCTGTTGTCTGGACACCGTCTGGCTACTATCTTCGTCTATAGTTAATTAAAACCTGATAATTAATATTCAATCCTGTGAATTTGCTGTAACTTACGCAGCTTCCATCTGGTATATTTGGACGCATGTATGAACCGTCATTGATCTGTGACCAATGAAAATCAGTTTGTTTGGATTTTTAATACTACAGGCTCGTTGAGCTCCGATTGAATCCTATATTTGGAGGGCACTTGGATACGCACACAAAATGGGGCACTAGGTGAGAAACCATTTTTAGCACCACTGCCTAATTTAGCATCATCAAACAACCAGCCAGGTATACCATGTTTGACAGGCTTGACGTGCCTGCGTTTTTAAGTGTTTCTTTCGGGAATTATTTTTCGTTTGTAGCCAAAGTGGCGATCATCCATATGAAGATGTAGGAAAAGTGGTGATCATCCTTGGGAAGATTTAGCCAAATCTGGCTAGAACCCAGATCTTTAAACATCCTAACTATATGTTTGGCTACAGAATGAAAACCAAGTACCTTACCCTAAGGTCAGTTTCATCATTAAATAATTCTCAAAATAGCGAAATGAATTTTTGTGAAGATATGAAGTTGACATGTTGAAAATCATCACAATTATCGTAGGCTACACTCTGAATAATTTCACTACTCATCTGAGAATATCATAATAGATCATGGAGAATTCAATAATTTTAAATTTTAAAAAAGGAATTAATTTTTTGAAAATAATAATAATTCATTTTGTCAATGTCGAAACTGACCCTACTAGGCTATGGTATATAAATCTGTGATTCTTACTTTTGTTCTTTCCTCACTTCTGGCGACTGAAAACCTCCACAATCACCTTTCATTTTTTTTGCAATTTTTAATTTTGCTGCCTTTTTTACATTTTACCCAGCTCCTAGACCGGGCCCACACTTTGACTTTGGAATTAATTACGGTATTTTGTCACCTAGCAGAAGGCAAGTGTGTTCCTAGCAGATTCCATATTTTGGGATTGAGACAAGCCGTTTTTCTCTTAAAGTCATCACTCCGAAAGTCAACTCTTAAAGTCCAGATCCTGCTGGTGCTGGTGCTGCTCAAGAGGACCGCCGTCCAGATTCTTGGAGTGAAAAGAGAGGCAGAAAGGTAGATCTGTGAGAGAATCGGTGGGAGTCGATGGCTCCCTCGAAGACGTGTTAAGAAGTCGAGGTTCAGGACCCCAGATGAAAATCAGGGAACAAGTAAGTACCCATGCCTTGGAACTAGATGAGTGTCTGAGATTAGCTGTTGCGGCCCCGGATTGCAGCTGTACAGCTAAGGCGGTGTGCAGCCAGCCCCTAGCTACCTACAATACAATCAATCTGGTCTATTAGGAGTGCGGCCGTAAGGCTTGTGACCTTTGTGGTCACACTGCTCCTGCACATGTGGAACTCCTGATTCTTTCTTACATAGGTATGGGTTTTTCAAGCCGGTTAGAAATCCATGACTTTGAAGTTCTCACCTGTAGCTCTTTATCGAATTTTATGCATGCCTGAGATAGTTTTCCTTACTGCCTGCAAACATATTTCATTAAAAAATTTCTTATGTGTGTGTGTGTGTGTGTGGAACAAACAGGAAAATACCCATTGCCAAGAAAGAAGAGAACAACCTCGGGACCAAAACCAAGGGCATAACTTGTTTCGTATGCGCAGCTGCTCATATCATGCATTATTCTTTTCAGGACTCCCGCATGACAGCTGCTGCCATGGACTGCAAGCGCCGCATGGGAAATATTCGCGTCCTCAAAGCTGCAGTATCGTCGCAGTCGATCGCCTTACTACAACTGTTTACTGCGCTCATGCTATACAGTCAATCTGCATCGGCACAAGATGGTTAGTGATCAGATTTGTACACATCGTTTCTGATAACTCTGAACTAAAGACAGAATAGAAATTTGCGTTCGGCATCGAGTTCAGCGCAACAGTAGGCCATGCCCTACATGCCTGAGATTTGCTAACATGAGCGACTTTGCAAGTTTTTAAAAGTTTGACTGTCTGCAGCATGTGGAGAACTGATTCTGCAGCTGCTTGGTTATATCCAAAGAAGATGCAAAAACGCTGTATGGTTAACAAGCTTCTAGTTTTTTTTCTTGGCAGCTGCCCCATCGACTACTCTCTATATTGACTGCGGATCCACAACGCCCAGTTCTGTGGACACAAACACGGGGATAACATGGGTGTCTGATGCTTTGTATATCACAACTGGAGTAAACGCAGCCGTTGCAGCCGACGTTCCAAACTTCCCTGAACTCAATACCCTGAGATACTTTCCTGACTCTCGTGCCAAGAACTGTTACACCTTGCCAGTCTCGGCAAACACGCTTTACCTGATCAAAGCGACTTTCTTCTACGGCGCGTATGACAACCCTGCCACTGCCACGCTTCCAACTTTCCAGATGGCAATAGACCAGACTATCGTCGCCAATGTCACCTTCGAAAATGCCAATACAGGCACGTATACGGAGATTAGCTATGCGTCTCAGGCTAATGTCACCTTTCTCTGCCTTCTACGAGATTCTTCCCAATCCAACCCTTTCGTATCTGCGATATCCTTAACCAGTTTGCCGTTTTACGGTGATACTTTTCGTGCTGATCTGTACCCCAGCCGACAGTATTATCGCACACTAAACAGGGCATGTTTTGGAGGAAAAACTGGCGATGTGATAAGGTATGTAAGCTAAACCATTAGTCGAAGTTGCAAAGCAATGAGCCGTCAATGCATTGCAATGCTTGATCATTGCGTAGGGCATCTTTCCATTAGGCTGCTGTGATTACAGGAGATTTCCATCATATTTCTCCAGCTATCTAGTGACCGTGGTCACAGGTAAATCACAACTCTACCGCATGAGTAACGCAGGTCCAGCTTCCCTATAGAAAGGGCCCAGTGCATCTAGCAAGAAGCAAGGTCATCTGTCATTGGCTTTCCATTATGCTGTGACCAAAGCACACACTGTGTAACTGTGATCACGTCTTCCCAATGGAAAGAGACCCTTAAGCGGCAGGTTTCTGCCTGTACTGTGGGGTACGAAGATGCCACCAGCTTACATGAGTACTAGTAGTCTGAGAGCATCCATCGTTAATCAATATGAGTAGACATCTTGATTTCAAAATTTAGAGTTCCGGCGCAGTGGAAACTAATCAAGACGTCTGCTCATCTCGATTTCCTCTTACAGGAATCAAATTTGATGATTTTAATTAGAGTTCCTGATTGTTGCATGTATGTAATTCAGCTGCACTGCCCGGTTTCTTCGTACAGGTCTCCAGAGGATCCCTATGATCGTTTCTGGTTTTTCCGAGGCACGAACTCCACAATGCTACAAAGTACTGCCCCATTAGAATATCTGACTGGAGCGAATGGGTCAGTGCTCGTAGCAAATGATCTATACGGGCAACCTCCGGGAGCGGCGCTTGAAAATGCCGTGAGCACCAGCGGTACTTTGACGATCTCGTTACCAGGAATCTTGTTACTGCAAGATCAGAGCAGCTACACTGTGCGGCTGGCACTTTATTTTGCGGAACTGAGTCCCACTCCCAATTCCAGAGGATTCTTCGTCGAAGCACCCGTTTACGCAAACGGATCCACCTACGCACCTGACAATTACGGCATCAATGTGGCGTATGAAGAATGGATTTACTTTACGTCCAACGCCCCGACACCAATAGTTGAACTCGTGCCCTCGAATAACTCCAGCACTTCCCCTACTTCCGGTCCCTTGTTGAATGCTTTGGAGCTTTTGGAACAGATAGAGTTTACGGCCACCAGAACAAACGATGCCGACGGTTCGTATCTCTGACCATCACCGTCGTATATACCTAATTAGTCTAGTGTTAACAATATTTTTCCAGTGTTATGGAGTCCTCTGATTTTCTTTTTTTCATAACATCTGGTTCTGTTTTTTCTTATTAAGAATTCACAATCAAAGGACCTAAGTTGTAGTCAGTGAATCTGGACTTTTACAAACTTGCAGCCCCAAAGAACCTCCGGTTCTCTCAGCTTTGAATTTCAAAAAAGAAGAACCAGCAGAATTCAGGAAAGAACCTCTGGCAAACCACCGGCTTGTTTGGTGCACTTGTTTGGTGTTTTTAGAACCCTGGTTAAAGGGTCAAATTAAGACCGCCAATGGAGGTTCGTTTGATTTCTTAGAGCCATCGGTTCCCAAAAGAGAGATCCTCCCAACTTGATGATCTCCTTATGTGCCTTGACCAGTGTTGGCCGGCTATTTGATTTGATTTTTAATAACCTTTGGTTCCTGTGCTTTTGAACCTCCCTGGATTTCAGATTGAAAGAAGTTCTACCTTTGGTTCCAGCTTTTTCAAAAGCCATTAGAGACCAGTTCCTGAACCCTCACCAAATAACCAGCATTTATTACAACCGACAGCTTTATTATAGGTTATCTGACTAGTTCTTGGATTTTGTGATCTGAGGTTATATATCAGAATCCATTCCCAGATTTTGGTTTTAGAACCAAAGTTTATATATCGAAAACTAGGTATTTGAGTTTTTTAGAACTGTGGTTCCTTATCTTGGAGAACCGTCCTGAAAACCGCAGGTTATGAGGTTCCACTGACGCCCAACACTGGTCCTGACCATGTAAACCTTAGAATAGTCCTCCAGAGATTAAGCACTTATCTTACTTGTTCCAATTCCTTTGTTAAGTTCCTGATCATATTTAGCAGCTGCAAATTTAGTCATCATTTATAATATGGTACTCACAAGATTGCTGAAAGTTTGTGATTAGACTTATGCTTAAGGTAACCCTG
>Ga0116228_10005668_pt1 | contig 11131 bp, 9 predicted proteins | sample S1TSphfallax_2_FD_89694 | JGI IMG/M metagenome (GOLD analysis project Ga0116228, IMG submission 89694) | Host-associated microbial communities from peat moss isolated from Minnesota, USA - S1T2_Fc - Sphagnum fallax MG | ecosystem: Host-associated > Plants > Peat moss > Unclassified | place: USA... | reverse complement strand
TTTTTTAATAACCAAGTCTAAATTGTTGAAACAAAACATATATGAATTCTTGTTTTAAAATGGTGTTTTCTAATGAAATAGAATGGTCTCACAATGCATAAAAAGAACAACTCAAGTATTTTGACCAAGTATGTAGCAAGGTCAATATTCAAGGATTTTTAAAAATTAAGGCTAAAATGTAACTTTAGAGGAATAGAAATCTCAAAGGAAATCAATGTTTGTGATTAACTTAAATTTCCTTAGCTTAAACTTACAAAGGCCAAATTGTATGGTCAATCCTAACAAAATATGCAAGATTTGAACAAGTACTAGAGACCAAATACATAAAGCTATTAATGACGTTTACATATATGGCACATCTTTCATTTCAAGTTGGTTTGTAAGAGTGAATCCACTCATTGTTTTGTGAGCTTAAGACTAGAAAACATGGGGGTAAACATAAATTTACAATTAATTGTGAATGTTAAAGGGACAATTTTAAATTAATAATTTAATATTAATTAAATACTACATTTACCTCTACAAACTAGACACCCGAATTGGTTAGAAAGTTGCATGAAACACACATCAATAATAGTTATGAAATATCAAAAGTACCTATTGAAAATAGTTTAAAACTATCAAAAGCATTTATCAAAATTACCCACCAAGTTTGATCTTCTTAACAATTTCAAAGGTCAAATGAATTTTGATTGAAACAATTGATACAACATTGAAAAGCTCTTTGCAAAGGTTACAAAATGGACACTTAAAATGTTTAATTTGGATTTGTTTTGAAAATCTTATGAGTCATTAAAATCTCCTACTAAATTGTCTACTTAATTTTAGCTTTTTGACAATCTCAAAAGTGAAATCAATTTCAATTGGGACAAGTGATATGACTTTGGAAAATGCTATAAAATAGATTATTAAACATTCACTTTGAATGTTTTTTTGAGGAAGTTATGAGAATTTGAAATTTCATAACAAATACATTGGTTTGATCACTATTAATTAGTAAATAGTAACATTTCGATAAAAGCATTTCCCTAGGGAATTTTATATGAGAATCAACTTCTAAAGAGGCATTGGGAGTTTAACAAGGGTACTAATCTATTTTGAGGGCAACACTACCCCTACCAAAAGGGTTTGGTGCATTTATATTGTTTTGTAAAAGTGGATGGCACCAACTTTGAAACTAATATTTATGACTTGGATTCTTAAAGACTTGTATTTTCTTATCTTATTTTTGACATGTTTATGAGTAGTTTAGATGCGTTTTAGAAGATCATCACTTGAAGATCTTCAAGTGTGTTTTCAAACTTTCACACTTAGTTTGTTGGAATACCAAATTACCTTTTGCAGGAAAAAAAAACCAAAAACCAAAAACCAAAAAATCAAAATTCAGAAATCTTTGTGCATTATTTTACTACCAAATTCTATTATAGAACTTTTGATCTAGTTGATCATTTCCCCTATTTGTGGTACATACCTTTGCAATGGTAATTTGATTAAAATTTATGAAAATTTGAGTATTTTTCTACTACTACAAAAACTCACTTGAGGAAAGTGTTTTCTTGCATTTTTTTCATAATTTAAATTACTCCATGTTGCAAAAGTTTGTAGATTTGTTTGGCTAGAATATTTTTCTTAGTTGTACAATGAAACTTTGTAACAACATCTAAGATGTATTTTGCTTAGGTGAGCAAAATGGATTTTGATTCCTATTGCATGCCACTTGAATACCAAAGCAATAAAATAAATCACCATTGTCAATCATGGCAAGTTCATTGGCCAATTTTGCCCTGGATTGTTCTTGAGTTACTCTAAGTTGAAATAAACACAAAATCATCAACATACAATTCGAAAAGGATAAAATTTCCATCCATTGTTATTCAATATAAACATTAGGATTTTCATGACACTTATTATATCCTATATGTAAAAGATGAATGTTGAATTGTTCATACTACGTATGAGGATTTTATTTCAACTAATATATGGTTTTCAATAGTTTACACACTTTGGTTTCCTAACTATTTAAATATTACATATTCAAGCATGCTTGTTGCATGAATATTTTTTCATTTGACACCTATTTGATGTATATGATGATCATAAATTACAACTAAGGAAATAAAAAAAGCATAGTGATGTGATATTGACCAAAAGAAAAAAGTTCACCATGTTTGAGCCTATCCTTTTGAAAAACCCTCTTGCCACAATTCAAGCCTTATATTTTACAAGTGGTCCATCAACATGATATTTGTGTTTGAAAAGTCATTTTCAAGTAGCTACAAAGTTGTTGGAGGTAGAATGTTTAACCTCCATGTATTAATATACATCAAAGATTCATATTTTATGTCTAAGGCATCTTGTCATTGTGCAACATCAAGTTTGGAAAAGGCATCAACAATTGAGATAGGATCACTAACATAAGATATAAAAACCTATGCAAAGGAATAATGTTTGGATTGTGCGAAATCCATATATTTGTATTTAGTGGATTGAAGGGAATGGCGATGACATATGCGAATTGACATCATCAAAGTTTGAAGCTTTTTCACAAATATCATCAAGATGGGAGATAATCTCAATTAAAAAATAACAATAGTGGAAAAGAAAAAGGTTGTTTATGAGTGTTTAGGCATGCATGTTGCAATATTGATGGGGGTGGAGGAGGTGGAGGAGCACCACCTTGATTAAAAAATTGAATAAAATCATTTTCAAAATCATAGATATGGTTTTAGTCATCCATAAGTGGCAATCAACTTGACTCAAATTCTATAACATTGGTGAAAGTTGAAGAAACATTTGCGGATGAACTGTAGATTGTTCATAAAATTTCTTATCATGACTAAAAACTGATTTTCATTAGTCATGTTATATAACTTATAATCTAATTCACACTAGCTCTTTCTCAATATCTAATGAACACACAACAAATTTATTTTGGTTCAAGTTTTTATTATGTGTCATTACATTCACATGCATATGTAATGTAGTCAAATATTTTGAGATGATAGAGGCTTTGATTCTTGCCCCTCCAACATTCGTATGGAATAACAACTTGTCTTCTAAGCATATATGTGTAAGATTGATTTTGAAGGTAGTGTGCTAAAACAATTCCCTCCCCCCCCCAAAATTAATTGGTAACTTGGTTGAGTCCAACATGCTTTTAACAAATTCCATTAAAGTTTTCTTTTTCGTTTAGAAACTCCATTTTGTTGTGTAGATTAAAAATGTGCATATTATTGACCTATTTCATGTAATTCACAAAATGCATTAAAGTCTCTATAATTAAATTCACCATTGTTATTAAATCAAAGTATTTTGATTTTTTCATTGGTTTGAATTTTCCACAAAAAAATATACACTTGGAACTTTATTTTTAATTTTTTTTTATGGCGAATGAAATAGACAATAATAAACCTAAAGTAATCATCAATGAAGAAAAAAAAAAATACTTGGCACCACCATGAATTAATGTTTGCATGGGACCACAAGGGTTTTTGTGTACCAACTCTAGTTATTTTATATATTGACCATGAATTGGATTTAGAGGGAAACTGTTCATCCAATGTTTGCCAAGGATGCATCCTTTACATACTAGAAGACTCATTATAACCCTTTTAAACCCCATAACCATTTGAATATTGTGTATTTTCTTGATGGCATTTATATGTAATTGCCTTAATCAATGATGCCATAATATACTTTCAAAGGTTGGCGTTTTAATGGTTGCAAAAAGGTTTGAAGTAACATCAAAAGTGTTGGAATTAATTGCAAAATTAACACCAAGTGGATATAGATCACCTTATTGGCAATTGAAAATAGATTTTTAACATTATGATCCAAAGATTTAATGATCATTGAAGAATTTCATGTTGTTGGTGGTTATACTAATAGAAAGTAAGTTTTTCAATGTTGGTTCTAATCACTTGTCATTCAATATCATCCTCCATGTAAACTGTGAGACAAAAGATCATTGGTTTATATTCTTGAATCAAGTCCCTAAACACATTTTTCCCACAACAATGACATCTCTTATCCTTTTTGATATTTGATGTTTGAGCACCAAGGGCATTTGAAGAAGCATTTTGATAAGTTTTTAAAAAAAAATCCTTTGAACTTGGCTTTATTCCCAAACAATTAAAGTAATTTTTTTTGGTCTCATGGTGGATTCTTGAAAAATCATGTCAAATGATTTAGTAAGAATTTGATTCAGTGCAATACTTTGAGTAGTAGATGGCCCAACAAGAAGGGGGGACACAACACAAAGAGTGATGTGATTTGTAATGGTTCAAGGATTATAAGTACTACCATGGCAACTATGTCTATTGCATGTTGCCTCTTTTCAAAGAATTCAATCACAAATTGCAAGATATATAAAAATAGGAGAATATGTATCTATCCATCCCAACTTGTGATGAATTATGTTTAGAAGTAGATTTAAGTTTGGCACAAATTTCTTGAAGTGTTTTAAGAGGTATAATCAATTTAATTTGACAAATCCACAATGGAGATTTGAGTTAGAATGTGTGAAGTCTTTAGACTTCCAAGCATGTTGAGCTATTGCAAGATATGTAGTTCTTGGGTTAGGGTCAATTCCACTTAACACTCCCTAAAGAACAAACTGACTTAAAGGTGAAAACCTAATAAAATGGACAATCAAATTATTTTGGTTGTTTGTTTTAAAGTAGATAAAAAGGTAGCAATAAAACCCATCATAAAATTATTATACATTATCAAACACAAGATAATTCTCATTATTATGCATTATAAAAGTAGGCTTTTAAAATGCAATTTGTTTGTGAACACTACCGTTGGTAGTGAAGCCTTTTCTTCAAGTACATGAAAATATATTTTAACAAAGAGAAGAATCCAAATGTTTTAAGGTGTACCAAAAATGTTGTCACACCATCATCCTTTTGGACTCCTTTCATGTTTCATCATTAACATGGACACAAAGTGAATGATATTGATGTTTCTAAGTATATGGTGGTTTAAGCTAACATATTTCAACATATTATATTGTTTAATTCATTAATATATACAAAACTCAAAATACACGACATAATTATAAACTACATTAATGATTGCCTTTACTCCATCCTAGGTGGTACACCTAATATTGGACCTATATATATGTGTGTATATATGTTAAATTTACTGTGATTTTCATATCCTAACATAATATATATGTATTTCAATAAATTTTTAATGTAAACATACACATGAACACATATTAACCAATTACTTTCAAAAGTAATTTTAATCTATTTTTGAAGTTCATTGTTAATGTTTTTGAAACTAAACTAAATTTTATAAAAAACTGAAATAATACATTTTTTAATAGGAACGCCATTTTTTTCAAAAAATATATATAATATATTCAAAAGGATTAATGGGAAGGAAGTTGAGGTTGTATCCAATGATTTTGTAAATTTCTTATTATTAGTTTGTGAAAACTACTACACTAAATGGGCATGTCAAGGTGACATGGACACTAATGGCCAATTAAAAGTTGTTTTTGTACATAGTAGCTGCCAAATCTCCTTGTTGAAACATTAGTTTGTGGTTGCTTAAACATTTTATGGCCATTGTGCCCACTACCATGCACCAAAGTTGGGCTCAACTTCAACATTCCATACATCAATAGTGCAAACCTTGTAGGTACCATTCAACCACCTCCCCCCACTTGAAATTGTTTAAAATGTTGAATCATATATGAATCACAATGCATCCATTGAATGTGTTTTCATCCATACAAAACAAGGATTTATTGGCCTTGAAGTTCTCTTTTATTAAGTATGAAATTATGATGTCGAAAAACTCATGATTCATGGTCCATGAAGATATAATTCAATGGCTTATGTTGACAATGGCAACAAAGGTTTTTTTTGTGCCATTGTCAAAATAATGCAAAGTGCTTGCATGTGGGGGCAAACTTGATTGGAACTCAAATCTTCTTATGCATTGGGTTGACAATTTTTTTACCAAACCATTTTTGGAGGGACTCTTCCTCCTGTGACCAACTTGGCTAGTTTAACAATTTGATAAAAGAGGAGTAACATCATAATTAGCTTCCTAATTTGATCTGTGAAGCAAAGCTTAGATTATCAATGAGAAAACTAAGGCTTGAGATTTAGGAAGGTGTGATTGGGTTTTGGGTTACCTAAAAATGGCCTGCCCTACCCTTGTTTCACAAAATAATCTTCTACCTTGCAATTACATGTCTTAGAAAATGGACATCGTGAGTGGAGTTGTTTGTAGTTGGCTTTGGATTTGAAGCTCTTGTTCAAGAGTTGCATTAAGTGACCCTTGAATTCATGTTAATTGGTTTGGCCATGATGATTGTGAGCAAAAGCATTTGTTGTTGAGGAGGAGGAGGCCTCGAGTGCAGTCCAAAATACTGCCACGTGGTGAGGCCACATCATCTTAGTTCTTCCTTAAGGCATTCTTATTTTTAGTTTTTGAAAGTCTAGTAGTTCACATGGAAATTGAGGATAGTGGTGAAAGTTTCATTTCCAATTGCACAAACTTTGATCTCACCAGAAATTCATGCAGTTTTGTGCTTTTTAGTACTCATTGGCAGTGTTTTTGTCTTGGGTGGAATTTTCGCCAAATGGTGATTTTTTTCCTTTCCAAATTGGCAAAATTTTAGCGTTTTATGAGTTTCTTGGTTGCCAGATTCTATCCTAAGCTCAAGCAAGTAGCCACAAATATAGAAGGGTACTAGATGTTTTTTACTTCAATATGTTCTTATCACCAAATCTGGCTAAATCATCTTATGGATGTATCAACACTTGAGCTGCGAGCAAAGTCACAAAATTGGAAAAAAAAGGAAAAAAGTTCAGTGCACAAGCAGCTTGTGGATGATGGCTGGAAAACTACAGAGATTCACACACTATACGAAACCTTTGGTGGGTTTGGGTACAAATTCTTCCCCTCTGTTGCCAGTACTGCTGATGCATTCATTCTTGTCCAGATTGTTACGAATGAGAACTATGCCAAGCTGGGTGAAATGGTTCCAATTTGAAGACTTTAGTGGGCTTGGGTGCAAATTCTTCCCCTTTTGTTGCCAGTACTGCTGATGTGCTTTTGTCCAGATTGGTACAATTGAGAACTATGCCAAGTCTGGCCCAGTTTAAAAGGTTTAGGAATTCTCAAAAATCAGATTAGGAATTGTCAGGATTGCACTTCTTCAGCACATGTTTTCTTCCACTTTTAATATGTGGGTTGTGGTACACCCAACTCATCTACCTCAGTATTTCGCACTATGAGGCATTGGAAAACAATTTGTTAGAGTTTCTGTAACAGGCGAAGCATGGGCTTCTAATTTGTGGGTTGTGGTACAACCCAACCCATCTACCTCAGCATGCACTCTGAGGTACAATTGGAAAACAATTTGTTACAGTTTTCTGTAACAGGCAAAGTATGGTCTGGTGTCATTCATTTGATAAAGCAAAGATCAATTGTTTCTTGGGTCCCTTACATGCTTATGGAATTGTGCCAATTATACTGCTGGGAAGGGCAGTGGAGGAGAGAGCATGGCTGAAGGCCAACGGTGCTAAAGCCACTCTTTTGAGAATTTTCTGTATGTACAGGCACATCTAATCATGGGGCAAAATGCTGGCTACCCAGCTTCAGTTGCAGTCCTTGTCATATCCTTTCAACCCTGCTGGGATCTCTGGATCTGTGCAGTAGAAAATAAGTCTAGTCTCACAGGAGAACCTCTGCATGTGTTGAGGCAATCAGAAGTGTATATTGGTTTCTCTTCCGTCTTCCAGCATAATCTTAATAGAGGTCTTTTCAAAAATATGGTCACTGCTTTGATGTGTATTGCATCAGTAGAAGAACTTCCTGAGGATTTCATCATCATCATCATCATCATCATCATAATCATTTCACAACCCATCCAATGATACTTCTTTGCAGGCCAAAACCCAGGTCAATGTTGCTTGGGACCAACTGTTCTTTGTATAAAAGGAAAGAGGGAGAAAGATGATGACTGATATTCAGTCCACAATGGCAAGTGATAGAAAAGCAAATGAAGTAGTGACAAAGGAGAGAAAAAACAAGGAATCCAAGTGACATTTCTCTAAGTTGGCCTGCTGAGGGGTAGGCCACCACACAAAACCCCAAGTGCCATTTATGCTTCATCCTAATATCATAGCGCACTGAAAGGTTCATAGTCTGAATAGGACATATACACCCCCAGTATGAAGTTTTGCTGCACATGTAACCAAACTTCAGTGTACATCAATCACTCTAGATGTTCTGTGATCTGAATTCAGTATCAGTCTCCTCAGCAATGCCATTCAATGAAACAAAATGCAAAGAAACTGAGCACAATCACCACCTACTACTTGCCATTCAAGCATTAAGTCTTCTTAAAGTAACTTATATAAGGGCATTTCCCTGTTCCTAACACACTATGATCAGTAACTGTGGCCTTCCCATCAATGCAGCAGCCAGAAGTGAAATCTCCAAAAAAATTGTTGCATCATAAGTCAGGCAAAAAAATCTTACTTACACAGAGGCATTGTTGCAACAAATGTTCATGGGAACTATCCTCATCAATAAATGTTGCTACCTCACAATAATAGGGATTTGCAAGGTCCCACAGATCTCCCCATCTGATTATCTCTTTGCAGATAAAGCATCTTCCAAAACCAGACATGCATTTCCCCTTCAGCCAAATTCAACATCTATAAAGCTATTTTGCCCAGAAAATACCTCTTATGGAATGGCCATGGAAACAACAGCATGATCATATCAGCAATCAGCACAAGACACATAAGTCTCTGAGTCAAGAAGGAAAACTCGATTCAGCATTGCTCAACATATTATACAAGATAGGTGCTTAACATGGCTCCCTGAAAGAAGCCTTAGGATCATCTTACAATACATGAAATCCAAACTACAGAAGGGCAAGTCCACAGTATTGAAACTTGGATCTGGATTCCAAGTTTCAAAGACCCTTTCAGAGATGGTTTCGCCCACTAGATATGATACATTCCCCTCCATCCATTTGCAAACCACAGGATGTCATTTGTTGCATACAGAAAGCTGCAAGCAGACTAGACATGCACCAACATCTCTCCAGGTTCTTAAATCTCTCACTTCTACAAAGGAGATCAGTGAAGGATGGCATGCAGGAGTGGAAAAAACTATCAATCTAAATAATTCTCTAGTAGGAACTACAGCAAACCCTAACCTATTCTTACTTTGTTCTTACTTTCATGCCTCAACTGCACAACAATACATTGCAGCAAATGACATGTTTTTTTCTTCAACAATGTACAAAAACCCTAGACTCAGATCTCCACAGTGCAAGAAGTTTGAGCAAGTCCTGAGAAGTCCTCACTGAACTCAATTGCTTGCCAAACCCCAGTGTCACTGTTTTCTTGAAGTCTGTAGATCAGACCTTGGCACTCAGCAGCTTTAGAGCTCAGAACAGATCCCATTGCAAATATAATATCATTCACCGATGTGGCACATGGTGGATTTATTCGAGTAGCCTCCGGTGGAACAACAACGTCTACAGAATTCCACACATTCTTCAGCGGACAATAACGGACAAGAGATTGCCTGTGGAAGGAGTAAAGCTCGCCTCTCGCCACAACTACGTAGCCATTCGGTGGGGGAGAGCTCCCCCCGCTCATCGTCCACATCTGGTTCACTCGGCTCCAGCTTCCAGAAGAAGGATCGAAGACATCAGCACTGCTTCCGAACTGCCCTTGAGAGTTTGTTCCATAGCCACTGATAACAAAAAACTTACCATCAAGCACAACGCCCGCTCCTTCGTCTCTCTCCTCGCTCATATCCGGAAGCCGCTCCCACCGATCAGCGTCAAGGTTATAGACATCCGCCGTCGCGAGAGCCGTCTTGTTATCATCATGACCACCAGCCACGAAAACCGAGCCATCGATGACGCCACAAGCGAAGAAGGAACGGACACGAGGCATGTCCGCTCCACGGCTCCAAGAATGAGAGGAAAAGTTAAAGACAAATGTACAACGGAGAGCTTCCCAAGTCGACGGGTGCCATCCTCCCAACACGAGAAGCTTGCCGTTGAATGACATAATGCGACAAAAGAGAGGCAATCCTTGTGGAAACTCAGGGATGTTCGGAAGCCATTCCCAAGTCCGCTGCTCCAAGTCGTACATGCTGATACCATAGACAACAGTAGCATCTTTTTCCTTATTGCTGCTGCTGCTGTTGTTTCCTCCTCGCGGACCTACCGGAAGCGCCTGCACCATGCACACACAATGCCTGGTGGTACCCGCCTTCCGGCGCTCCAAGAAGAACACAGGATCCGTCACCTCTTTCTCCCATCTTCTGCACACCTTCCGCAGACACGGATGGGATCTGTAGGACACTTTGAGCAAGCACTCCCGTGCTATGTCTTCCGGCAAACCGGGGATCAAAAACTCGTTGGGAGATGAAGTATGGAACTCACAACAATCTATTTCCATGTCCGCAACTTCCCATCCCATTCCACGGATCAACGCCTCCAACATTTTGCCCACACTCCTGTTCTCGCCCTCCTTGGATTCCGAACGAGCTCCAAGCTCGGATCAGAACTGGGTACCAAACTCCCCCAGAACACCACTCAGATGCGCAGATCTTTCTCCTACGAGCTCCAAACTCCGACCTTGGGCTCAGAACCGGGTACGCAGCTCCCCGAGAACACCACTCAGATGTGCAAGTCTTTCTACTACGAGCTCAAAACTCGGCTCAGAACTGGGTACCCAGCTCCCCCAGGACTCCACTTGGATGTGCAAATCTTTCTTTTTCACCACTTGTACACGCACACACGGACGGGCTTTCTCGGGGGCGGGGACTAAACAAAGAAAACGAAAGTGCAGAAAGCTAGCTCAGGGCAACCAATAGCAACCAAAACAAAGCTTTAACAAAACATCACTCCCAAAGAAGAAGGAAAAAAAAGACACTCAAAGCTCCCAGAAAAGAACACAACTAAAAAGCACAGAGGGGAAAAACAAACCACACCCCCACCACAACAAAGTGCAGCAAACCAGAAAGAAGGTAGTTCACAAGTGATCACAACAGAAAGAAAAGCAAGCTACCGACCAAAAACTACAGGACAGATTTCCTGAGAGCGGGGTGGGGGGGGGGGGGGGGG
>Ga0116228_10005667_pt1 | contig 11131 bp, 11 predicted proteins | sample S1TSphfallax_2_FD_89694 | JGI IMG/M metagenome (GOLD analysis project Ga0116228, IMG submission 89694) | Host-associated microbial communities from peat moss isolated from Minnesota, USA - S1T2_Fc - Sphagnum fallax MG | ecosystem: Host-associated > Plants > Peat moss > Unclassified | place... | reverse complement strand
TTTTTTTTTGTGGATTTCATGAAACATAATGACTAAAATCTCGACGATGAATGTGAAATAAAAGATTAATTGATAGAGAAGGTATGATAAAAGACTAGGATTGCTTGAAATACAATTGCACTAGAATAGGTCATGGCAAATGTTGTATGGTTCTTATTTTGTAAAAGAACTTTTAGTTTCAATTCTAACTTTTTCTTTTAATTTGAAAGAACCCCCAATTCTGTTTGAAGGAATTTTTCAAATTTTGGCACAACCTCTAGTTTTTGTTGCAGACTCCATTCTTCACATGGTAAGACTCCCAGTTCTTGGTTTTTCAAAAAACAATTCCTAGGCAAGTCAGTTCCAACCCAGATCCCATTCTACCTACCTATACATAGCCCAAAACTGATTTTGTAGAACTAGTTACTAACATTGTATGACCAATAACCAATGACCACCTATATCAATTACATGTCTAATGCCACCACCCCCTTCCCCACCCAACCCTAATTTCATTATTCAAAAAATGTATACCTGAATTTTTTTCTCAAAATAACATGTCTAATCCTAGTTGGAATTTAAAATTTAAAAGAAACGTTCTTCCAAAAAATGAAGAACCAAAACCTATATAAAATTAAACAGATTTTAGAACCAATTTTGATCAAATCTAATTTTGGTTGTAATCGAAGGTCAATTTCAATTCTCATTCCGATTCCAAAGCTTTTTTCTTCAAAAGAAAGAAAGAAAAAGAAAAAACAAAAACAAAACAATGCTTTGAGTACCTAATAATTGGCTCAAGAACAGAAACCAAAACTAGTTCAAAATTGGAATTGGGCAACACTAGTCACGACTTATGTTGATGAAATTGAGGAGTGATGCTCACCTTTGGCTATTTATACTATCCTATAGAACCATCCATGGATTCACCAAGTTTTTTAAACCTTTTGTTTTTGAGTTGAACTTTATGTTTTACCAACCTCTACCTACTACTATAGTTTTTAGCCTCTATTGATTTGAGAATAGCTCTCCAAGGTCAACCTTATAATTGCCACATGTATCAAAGTTGGGGCCAAGTAATACCCTAGTCAATTTGCACTTAAACATTAATATTTATAGTTCAAATCAACTTGAAATCTTTGCCAATACTCACTTGTTTTGTGAAACCCACCCAACACCAAAATTTGAAAATAACTTTCAATTTTATCCTTAAAAAGATTTCAAAGAACGTTTAGGTTTCTTGATATTTTTTTAAAAAAAACCAACAATTCAAGTTAAGTTCTTTGACCAATGCTTTGATTTTTTTATTAAAAATGGCTATGGATCAAAATTGATTCTTTTAGTTTTTTGAGAATCACCAATAAAAGGTCCATAGACTCAACCCTTACTTGTTGATTCTTTTTTGAAAAAGGATAGAACTGCCTAACACTGGTATAGACAATATTGGAATAGACCTGTGTTGAGATTGCAAATTTATGACCTTGATATGTGTTCAATTATATCACAAGGTAATATATGGTTGGTAAACAATTTTGGTTATGAAGTTATAATCATGGTAAAGTATGTTAAAAATAAAAATTCAAACAATAGTCACAATTCCAATATAAACATTAAAAATATATTATAAAAACTTTTAAAATTTTCTTTATGAGACCATGGGACCCTCCATTGGGTTTATGTTAGCTAAACTTAAAGTTTGAAATATTTTATTAGAAAAAAAATAGATGAAATATATCTGATTGTTTTTTCAAGATTTAAAAAACATTTTTACATTAGAGTATGATAGATTATGACTATAATATGAAAAATTTGAAAGCATATTAAATACATTGTAAAGCTTCATCAACTTGAAAGTATCAAAATTTTAATCAAAGTCCTACTTTTGTATATTTGAAATATAATGGAACAATATTTTCTTATACTTGACTATCTAAAAATGTATTTAAATACATTTAAAATATACAATTCTTCAAAATTAACCAATGATTTTTTTTAAAAATATTATTGAGCTTGAAATAAATAATATTTCTAAATATATATATTAAAGCATAATTTATGATTTTTTTCATTTGTGCCAACAAAAAAACATCATTGGCATACTTTACCATGCCTGGAACCTACCCTTTTAATTACCTTACTCAGCTAATAAATATTTCATATTTACTAATGTTATCTAACAAATATGTTATTAAACAAATATTGCAATTTCATACTATGCAATGCACGTGATTACAATGGATTTTTTCAAATTTAAGGCCACTAATTATAGAATATTTGTTTAATAACATATTTCCAATAGTTACATTAATAAACATGGAAAAAACTATATGTTATTCAAACACCATTATAGAAATGGTTCAAATACATTTTTAATGGTTTTGATTGATTTTTGATCATGTCTGTGTGAACCTTTTGGTAAGATGTTGGAAATTTTCATGTGTAATGTTTGCAATGCTAGTTGCACAAGACATTAACACACTTCAATGTAAAATGTGCAAAATTTGCTTCCATATTCTTTTACCCTCCATTCACCACATACACCATCCAAATGGTATTTATGATTCGTGATTCAAAATTTGGGCCAATTATATTTCCGGAGACCTTGCCCTGACTCCTATGGGCTTCCTTTTCATTGGATGCCAAAATTTGAACAGCATTAGCAGATATGGTGCAGTGGAAGACTGTCTTCCTCCATTCACTCAATCCATTGAATATGGGATATAAGATATCCCATGTTTACCTCTCCAGGAGCTGAATCCTTCAACAGCTGTAACATTTTCCAGTCAACACAGATACTCAAGTCCTGGCCCAGGACACTGATTTCATATCCTATTGCAAGGATTGCTCAACCAGGTCCATCCAACAGGTACTTACTTGGCATGCTTGTGTTCATCACATAATTCACTGAGTTACTCTTTCTTAGAGAGGTAGCACTTAACCCCTGAAAAGGTAAATTCTAGTGTGAGAACTCCACCAAAACAAACAAATTTAGCTTTCACATTAGCAACAGGAGAGTGTTGGCCCTATTGTTGGCTGTGCACTTTGGAGCTTAGGGTTTAGTCCATTCTTCACTATGATTGCCAAAAAACCTGATGGAGATCCTAGTGATGTTCAAAGTATTTCTGGTGCATTGACCCAAGAGCTGATCCAACCATATGCCCCATTGGAGCCTTTACCATGTCCCCCTAACCCTAGACCCTAAACCCAATCATCGATTGTTTCCCCAGCCTAAGCCATAAGCATGAAAAATTGAATGGTAACAACATTTGCCTTCAATTCTTAATGACTGTTTTATAACTTGCCAACAACTACCCCTATTGGTTAGGTGAGTCTTTTGTGGCTTGAAGTCATTTATGAGTATTGAATAAACAAGGTGTGTATATTTGACGTGCAGAAGTAATTTCTCTTCCTAATTGTCATTCTCTACTAATCAATTGCAAGTGCACCCCAACTTTCTCATATATTTTTTCTAATTGGCATACAAGGAGGCAAAATTTCTGGAACTAAAGGCTGGAAATCTTTGGGGAAGAATAGAAATCAGCTTACAAACTGATAAAGATACTTGTGATATTCAGTAGGAAAGCTTAATCAAGCAAGTAAGTACTTGAAAGGAGTGTACTTAGATGATCTTGGAATTCAAACTTGCATAGCTGCAAGTTGTGCAATATTCATGGGTCGAACATAGTTGGTGTCTCCATAGTAAAATGTGGTGGCCAAAAGAACATTAGCTTTGTCAGATGGATGATAAGGATCCCAAAACACATAATTTGCTCTGTCATCGCACATGCTCACCAAAGGGGTGCATGAAAGTGCACCCCTGTATTCTCCTCCAGCTCCACAGCAAGCAACATCAGAAGTGGTAAAGCCTGCACAAACACAACAGAGGTGTACGTAAATTAACAACTTAGGCACAAACCCAACATAGAACTCTGTATTATTTAACAGGCTAGTCTATGATACAATTGATCTCAGGGCATAGACTGGTACCCACCAAATTCTGTTGGGTTCTGGATCATCTCGTAGAATTTGTCATAAGCATTAGCATATACGAATTGAGAGCCACTGAGTTGAGAGTTCAATTGATTAAGAAGACCTTCCAGTCCAGCATTGAATGATTGAATTTGCAGGTTCATATTCTGATCACACTCCCCATTCTCAGCGAATGTAAATGTGAGTCGATAAGGTATGCACCCTAGAGGCCCTACTGATGCAATCACAAATTTTCGAGCTCCCAGCGAGTATAATCTCTGTGACAAATCACCACACACAATCTCAACTTCTTGTCATGAAGCTCCATACAACTTAGAACTAAATGCAAAATTGCTGTTGCATTAAGGAGGGGCACACATGACACTTTCAAGAAACCATCGACAGTTTATCACACTTCAGCCAACAAATCTGATTCCCAGCTTAGATTCTCAAGGTTTCCTTTCTGTGATACCAGCAACCATGTAAGATGCATGAGTATACTTGGAAATACATAGAGCATCTACACATGATGCCCAGGAGATTCACTTACATTTTCACAAAAATGAGAGTCAGTAAATTAAGGTGAATTTGTTTATTTTGGATGTAAATTTCATAAAAATGTAGAAAACTAATTAGATCCCCAGTAAATTTCTGAAAACATTTATCAAATAAAGATCGATGAAGTTGCAGAGAAATCTCCACAACAACAATTAAAGGTAACACGACAATGAGTGCAGTCATAACCTCATGAGAGTCGCTCACAAAGTGACAGACCATCACCTTCATCACGAATGGCAGTGATGAGCTGCCATGACTACCCACTGAGTTCATTAGCTCCCACCAGTGGGTGTAGATAAGCATATAATAATCTTCCCAAAAACTTGGGCAAACCATTATACACAATCTGCATCCTGAGTTTATCAAATAAACAAGACATTTGAAAATATTATTAAAGATATTCATTTCATTTACAAATCAGTATATATAATTCATCTATTGCCAAAACTACTATGTTTGTAATTATACGTATAAATAAACAAGGGCAGAATCTAGATAGTAACATTCATCCCATTTATAATTAGGTAGCAAAACAACAGCCTTTGAACCAGTCTTGGGCAGGTACCTGCTTTGGCAAATCAGAACCACTGGTTTCAGATAGCAAGAACCCAACCAGAACAGGGTTTGATTTTCAGAACCAAAACCAGATTTTATGTTTTGAAGAACTGGACCCAGAATCAGATTCCCAGTTCCATTTATGTTTGGAATCAGTTCTAATGTATTTTGGAGCACTGGACATTCTTCATGTGAGAACCATTTGCAACACTGCTCTAAACACAGGGTTGCCTGGCAAATACAGAGAGAAACCCAACACCCTCCCCACCCCCACAGCCCCCAAAAGCATGAGTTGGGAGTACAGGTAAGCAGTTACCGTGAGTTGTTGTTCAAGAGTACTAAGAATCAAAGAGTTGACAGATTCAGCAGAGAGGTTCCCAATGGGGGAGAGAGGAGCGAAGTAATTGTTCAAGAAATCATTTGATCCAATGTTCACAGCAAAGAGGGATTTTGAAATAAGGTTGGCTCCTGCTTCTGGACCAAGAAGTTGCATAATTTCAGCTGAGGTATTGGCAAATTGTGCCACTTGTTGATTCATAGGAATGCGCTCAATCTGTGCCATAACCAAATCATCATGTGGAGGAAAACAAAATTAAGATTTAAAAAAAAAAGTCAATTGAATATTTCAACTATTGTTCTCAAAAACTCACACCCATTAAGTGTGTGCGTGCTTGCTGCAGGAGGTTCAGTGGAAGTTTAAAAGATCATAAAAAACTAGATTTGAACTCTGGAGAAAGATCAGTGTTTTGTTGGAGGCAGGTCAGGGAATGTAATTTTACAAAGGCATAGCCACTGGAGTCCAAAATGCCTGCTGCTCCTGATGCATAATTCACACCATTCAAAATGGCAGTTCCTGTGGTGCTAGGTGCCATAAAAGGTGGCAAGTAGTGCTCGAGTCCCAGGAATTCGCCTGTACATGATCAAGTCACAACCCAACACGGATTTTCTTAATTAGTAAGGAATTACATTCTTAGACTAACAATTTAGGCTGCTTCTATGCAATCCCCTTCTGCCATAACTAGCGGCCCAGAAACCTAAAACCTCTAAGGACATCTTTCCATTAGGCCGATGTGTGATCACAGCAGCTTTCCATTATGTTCTCTCAACTAGATATCCTCACAGTCATCTCATAGCTCTATAGGTCAATGCTACTGCAGGAGCCGTAAGTCAAAACTGTGATTCGGCATACATACGGTGAGATCTGCTCTTTTTTATTTCCATGATAACTTGTGTTCCCATAGTTCCTAACATGATTAATTGCATATCTTGCTACGCACTTGTGACTCTCCAATGGAAAGAGACTTTCCTTGCTGCTGCAGCAAGAAACAAGGCCCTATATCAATGGCTTTGCATTAGGTTGCTTTGATCAATCCACCACAATGTGTAACTGTGATCACAGTAGCCTCATGGAAAGAGACCATAACAATGGGCGTGCTTGTGAAATCCATGAAAACCACGGAAAAAGAGAAGGTAGAGAGATGCGTGCGAAATGTGTTACCAACTATATCAACAATAGTTCGACCGTTGGTGAAGCGACCGGTAGGACCAGCGGGAAAGTCGATACCATTATGAGGGTAGTTTGCCTTTGAGAGACTATCAATATAGTTGTTATTGCCGGGGTCTCCTAACGAGTCTCCGAAGGCAAATGACGCGGGGACGGCTTGGGAAGCCACCGGTAACATGGGCCACACTTGAGCCGCAATACACAACAACAAAACGCTAATCAATCTAATGAACCACGAACTTTCTGCATCCATAGCTGCTGCGGTTCTGCGCGACTCCCCAGTTCCCAAATCACCCCGCGTCATGAAGTCAATGAGTACGCACGTACAGTGAAAAAAATGCAGATCAATAGGAAGTATTATATGCAACAATGGTTACTACAGTTTCCAGGATCAGAATCGACTAATGCAGAAGAAGTGTTGTCTTTGCTACAACTTCTTGGTTCAAGTATTCCGATCGAGCAGAACCAGTATAAGATTAAATGTGTAACTGACTCCATCATTTCTTCCCTCATCCTTTCCCTTGGGAAATGTATGGGGTCACCACTAAGCGAAATAGATGAGTGACAGGCGTCAGAAAAACAAACCTTGACATGATCCGTTTGACGAAGATACAACTTCAGCTGCTCACACTCTTAAGAGGTGTTGCCTGGTCGTCACAAGCAGTAGCAGTAGACGAGGAAAAAATACTGAACAAATCAGGCCCGCACGATACTGTCGTGCTTCTTCAAAACACATTGCATCTTGGGATCATACATTGCAGTATTGAAGCTCAGCTGCAGTCCGAAACTTTCAGATGACATACACAGCAAGAGAGGGATTTTATTGTAGCTCCCTGTAAGTAGGTCTCCAGCGGACACAACCCACATAGAGTGAAAGAGAATGGAAAGGAGCTTGGGAGCCGGTATTACAATGTGATCAGCGCCAGGAAACAATGAGTGCTCACCTCCTGTACGTGACCTACCACACTGCCGGCATTTAAAGCACGCATTTGGTCTGGACTGCAGGTACAGCTACAACTGGGCACCGGTGACTGGGGCATATGTAACTATGGAAACCCATATGGAGCAAGCTTAACCAGTCTCCAGAACATCAAGATATTGAAATATATAGATGTCACTGCATTTAAGTCCTTGCTCTTGTTTAGTGCTTGCCTATTCATTCATGGAATCTACTGAATCAATGTTGAGAAAATGAAGATTGATTAAAATACACTTGCACTCATTACGACTGCACTGCAACGGAGTCCGGACTGTCTGTAGGAAGACCATTTCCATGAGATGGATCACATCATCTCTTCAAAGATGATCTCCCTAATACCGCGTGTTTTTTTGCAGCATTCTCATCAGTCACATCTTGCACCTTGTGGACAACTTGCTCACAACGCGATTTATTGGCTCTGCTCAGAGGGGACAGATAACGTATCTATGTAAGATTTGCGCATCAAAATTTGGTTTTAACTCAACCCAATGTGTGAGTGTCATCTGGAGTGTGATGTGTGCATATGATGGATGGATGGGCATGTTCCATGCATCTAGATGAAAAGTAATAAATCCAATAAAGCAGGCTTTTTATAAGTTTGAAGCTGCTGTAAAAGGCACAGTCATTATGCAATTACAGTTTGTACTCAAGAATGATCAAGCCCTTACCCATTATGTCGGGCAAGGCATTAGGCGATCACATTATGGCAAGCTAGGTGACGCGCCCGACAGAATCATCAAGCCCTTGCACATTATGTTTATGTAAGGTGCTAGGTAAGCTTGTTGATGCACCCAACATAATCATCAAGCCCTTCCCCAATATATTTGATAAGGCACCAAGCAAGCCCATTAGGGCAAGCTTGGACATCCACCCAACAGAATGATCAATCCCTTGCCGAATATGTTGGGTAAGGCACCAAGCAAGCCTGTTAGGGCAAGCTTGGACACCCACCCAACAGAATGATCAAGCCCTTGCCAATGTTGGGTAAGGCATCAAGCAAGCCCATTAGGGCAAGCTTGGACATCCACCCAACAGAATGATCAAGCCCTTGCCGAATATGTTGGGTAAGGTACCAGGCAAGCCCGTTAGGGCAAGCTTGAACATCCACCCAACAGAATGATCAAGCCCTTGCCGAATATGTTGGGTAAGGTACCAGGCAAGCCCGTTAGGGCAAGCTTGGACACCCACCCAACAGAATGATCAAGCCCTTGCCAATGTTGGGTAAGGCATCAAGCAAGCCCATTAGCCCAAAGCTTGGACACCACCCAACAATATGATAAGCCCTTCCCCATTATGTTGGGTAAAGCGCCAACCAAGCCCGTTAGGGGCAAGCTTGGACACCCACCCAACATAATGGTCAAGTGCTTCCCCAATATGTTGGGTAAGGCACCAAGCAAGCCTGTTAGGGCAAAGCTTGGACACCAGGCAACAAAATGATCAAGCCCTTGCCCATTTGCTGGGTAAAGCGCCAAGCAAGTCTGTTAGGGCAAGCTTGGACACTCGCCCAACATAATGGTCAAGTGCTTGCCCAATATGTTGGGTAAGGCAAGCTTGGTGACACACCCCACATAATGGGCAATTGTGAGACCATTCCATAGATTCAACCATTTTTAAAACAAATTCTTGTTCAGCATATATGTTGGTCACTATTATGAGTGTATGAACATCACTGGAAGATTATGTTTATAAAGTGGTCCAGAAAATGACATCATCTGTTAACCCAGAAACAGTTTGTTAATGTTTTAAGCCAAAAACCACAGAAACGGTTGTCCACGCACTTTACTACTTTTGGAAAGACACTAAATACCCGACAACAAGAGCTGTGTCCGAGCATCAGTGCGTCTCCCATTGTTGGGGAAACTTTTTGATGAAACTCTCCCACTTGTTTGTGTCGTCGAATGCGAATTGGCTTGGAGGCAAGAGATTTAAGAGGCGGCCGCGGACATCCTTACAACAAAGTTGGTCAGGACAAACGCTTTTGTAATTACTAATGCGCACAAGGGAAAAGTAGACCTAATTATCTGCTAACCAGGCAGGCACACACACAGACAGACAGATGGCTCGTACTACTATTGAGCACCAGCTTTTTATGACAACGTTAAATTTTCTCATTGACATTTGTGTACCCACACGAGAATTGCTTTTCTAAGTTCTTGAAGAACCTGACAGAGTGTGCATCATTGTGCATGCTGTGGGAAGCAGTGTTGTTTTCTTTTAAAGGATTCTGATAAATAGCCTTAATGGCGACTTTGCTCCTCAGCAGGCAGCCACTAACACTTGCCAGGACACCTACTGGTTCAAGTATACTTACTGTGTGTGAGTCTGGCGAAAGAGCAACTCTGATGAATTTTTTGCCTCAAAACCCTCCCTGAAATTTGTAGCTGTGTGGTAGCCAGTAGCCAGATCCAAATCAAGGGCGAAATCTGGCGACATTCGCCACTTTAAAAATCTCTTTGAAGGAAGGAAGGAAGGAGTCCTGTTGTGTTGGGCAAAAGCCCCAGATTCCGGGCATTCCCAAAACGAGGGGTCTTTGAGAGATGGTAATTGGTGGGTGGCAGTGTTTTTCTCTTTCCTTTTGCCAATTTTTTGATGTAGCCAAAGTGGCAATCATCCAGAAAAAACACAGCCAAATTCACAAGGCACAGGAAGCAAAGGCCCTTTCGCCAATAAGTAGGCGTAAGATCCCTCTCCCTCTTAAGGAACAAGCATACGATCCTTAAAGGATGAGGTGTTATGTACCTCTCAAGATATTCCCATATATAAGCTACCCTTCAAATTCACTAGGAATTTGTTTGAGAGCATCTCCACCAGCCTGCTCCGAAAGCCCTTCTGATGGGAACGCCTATTTCCTAAAGGTTGTCATTGTGAAAACACAACCCCACCAATGATGAAAAAGGTTATTTTTATGCAAGTCCCATGAAATTTTGGGCCAAGCCTCCAAACTTGGTGTACAATACAAGGTTTCATACAGGAGTGGCAAAGGTTGGCAATGGGTGGTGCGATGTCTATCACCATGGAGGTTTGCATGGGAAAAAAATGCGAGAGCTTGGAGCTTCAAACTCTTCTCAAGATTGAAGTTTAGAACTTGCAAAGCTTGAAAATTTCAAGCTTGGCAAAAGCTCAAAGCTCTTGCAAGTACAATTGTGATGTGAACTCTTCACATGGTCAAATGCAAGCTACACTTCACCAACATGTACATCACAAATGAAATTTTTGTTATGTGGGTATAATTGATCAAGGTAACATGTATACTAAATCTTGGAAGTACCAATTTAGGGACTTGATTTAATGTTATTAATTTCAATATGTGTATGATGCATGTATATTTATTCTATCACTTATGAAACTAAATAAATAAAAAATCTTCAAAATAAAAAATTATGGACTATTATTTAATTTCAAGTTTCTTTATGGATTTCAAAATGGTAGAACCATTAATACGTATAGTTGTTAGGGACTCACAACTAGTTAAATAATATATCAATGAATACAATTTTCAAGGATTTCACACCTTGAATGTTATTACATATTCCATGGAGACAATTTTGACATGTATTGGGTAAATGAGGAAAAAGTTTTGAAAAATGGAA
>Ga0116228_10005666_pt1 | contig 11132 bp, 7 predicted proteins | sample S1TSphfallax_2_FD_89694 | JGI IMG/M metagenome (GOLD analysis project Ga0116228, IMG submission 89694) | Host-associated microbial communities from peat moss isolated from Minnesota, USA - S1T2_Fc - Sphagnum fallax MG | ecosystem: Host-associated > Plants > Peat moss > Unclassified | place: USA... | reverse complement strand
GAATTGAGACCGCCAAGGACGGTATCGTCTGGACCTGCTGCCCGGCATGGCTGGGCGCGCCGGTAGGCAACATGCACCGCATGACGTGGGAGGACGCCTGGAATTCCGACCAGGCTGGCCTGGTTCGTCAATCGATCCTCGAAGGCGATTTCAAGTATTGCAACAAGGGGGTATGCCCGGTCATTCTTGCGAACAACCTGCCCCGCAAAGCGGAAGTCACTGATCCGCACTTCCGGCACTATATCGATAACAAGGTGGTCAAGCTGCCGCAGGGCCCGCGCGAAGTCAGCCTTTCGCACGATCCGTCCTGCAACCTTGCGTGCCCGCAATGCCGCAACGATTTCATCCTCGCGGACCGTGCCCAGAATAGCGAATTTGCCGCGACCATTGAGCCGTTTATCAAGCCGCTGATTGAATTTGCGCATCACGACAAAAGCGCGATCTTGATGTCAGGCGATGGAGAGATTTTTGTCAGCCCGCATTACCGGGAAATCCTGCGGCTGTTTGATGCGGAAAAACATTCCGGTGTGACGCTGAACCTGCTTTCCAACGGGCTGGTATTCGAGAATGGCTGGAGCAAGGTTCCGAATATCCATAAGCTGGTCAAAAGTATCACGATTTCGACGGATGGGGCATCTGAAGCGGTATTCCGGAAGATACGGGGCGGCAGCTGGGAGAAACTTTACCGCAATCTGGTTTTCGTTTCAGGTTTGCGCCGCAGCGGCCAGGTCGAGCGATTCAGCATCAACTACGCGGTGCAGAGCGGCAATTTTAAAGACATGCGAAGAATGGTGGAGATTGCACGTGATCTCGGGATTGACCGTATTGCCTTTGCAATTCTGCGCAATGGCGGTACCTACGAGGCAGCGGAATACGCCAAGCTGGCAATCTTCGAGGTAGCGCATCCTGATCATGGCGATTTCATCCGCGAACTGAATGATCCGATCTTTCGTAGCCCGCTCGTTGATATATCTCAATTCGCCGGGTTTCTTCTTGATGAGAAACATCTGCTTTTGCAATGCCATGCAACGCAACAGGTCAGCCAGCCGTGAACTACAATCATTGCTTCACTGGCCTGTTTTTGCTGGCCGATGAAGGAAGTGGTTGTTTCAGGCAGATTAGCATTGGGGGCAGTGATTCCGCACTGCGGCCATTGCCAACTCAAGTACAGGGACTAAACTTTGTGATCGTTGCTGCCCAGGATGGGTGTAGATGCGCTGTTCATCGGATAAAGACGTTCCGGAGCTCAATATGAAAGGCCAACAAGGCAAGAAGCTGTTGCGATATCGCACCGACATTGACGGCCTCAGGGCTGTTGCCGTTCTAAGTGTCGTTTTATATCATCTAGGAATATTTGAAGTGCCCGGCGGTTTTGCCGGCGTTGACATTTTTTTCGTTATATCCGGTTATCTTATTTCGAAGATCATTTTTAGCGAGATATCAGAAGGTTCTTTCTCGATTGTCCGCTTCTATGAACGCCGCTGCAGGCGTATCTTGCCGGCGTTTTTCGCTGTCTCGATCGTAACGGCTTTTGCTGCGTATCGTCTATTCTATCCGCAAGAGCTTATCGACTTCGCCCATTCTCTTTTGGCCGCCGCACTTTTCTGCGCCAATATTTTCTTTTTCGCGACATCAAACTACTTCTCTCCCGCAGCGACCCGCCTTCCGTTGCTTCACTACTGGTCCCTTGGCGTGGAGGAGCAATTCTACCTTCTGTTTCCAGCCGTTGTTCTTGGAATTCGAAGACTGCGGCCTGGCGCTCTACAGCCTGCAATTGTTGTCAGCCTGGTTTTGTCGCTTCTTGCTTCTGGCTTTTTTACTCAAAGTCATCCTGCAACTGCTTTCTACCTCCTGCCATTCCGGGCCTTTGAACTTATGATGGGCTCCGTTCTGGCGTTCCCGTCTTTGCGCGAACCGAAGGACGCGAGGATGGCATCGGCCGTTACAATGGTTGGAATGGCGCTGCTCGCCGTTTCGATATTCTGCTTCCACGATACGATGATCTACCCTGGTTTCGCTGCGGCTGTACCGTGCCTCGGTGCCGCCTGCGTTCTCTGGGGAGGCTCCGGCGTTCAAACTTGGGCGTATCACGCTTTCAGCATAAGGCCGCTACGCGCCGTTGGCAAAATATCATATTCTCTGTACTTAGTTCATTGGCCGATCATCGTCTTCGGAATGCAATTGACTCAAGACATGAACCCAATCGTCCGCAATACAGCCCTGTTCCTCCTCTCGATCGCCGCCGCATCGATCTCCTATTATCTAATCGAGCAACCGTTCCGCAAAACAACAATTTCGTCAAGGTCTCGGATATTTGGTTTGAGTTCGCTTGTGATCGCAGCAACAGTCGGTGTAGCGGCTGTTATCGTCGCAAAAAATGGCTTTCCAAACCGTTACAATTCACAAGTCGCCCGGGTTCTCGACACCATGAATTTTGACTATCGGCGTGCTTTTCGTCTTGGGCAATGCTTCATGAACCCGAATGAGCCAGCCACTGATTTCGATGTCTCGAAGTGCGTGCCGGCGGCCGGAAAAAGGCGTGCCGTTGTGTGGGGGGATAGCACGGCCGCCGACCTTTATGCCGGACTCTCAGTCGTGTCTAAATCATATGGGTTTTCTGTGGGACAGATAAGCCATTCTAACTGCCCTCCGGTCGTCGGCGTTTATATTAATGCGCCCCTGCCCAGCACCTGCGATGAGTTCAATGAGCAGGCGATAGCTGAAATAATGAAAGATCGCCCCAACCTCGTGATCCTAAGCTCGCTATGGTGGGCGTATTGGGTGATGAGCGGCAATAATCTGATACATTTTCAGCAGACCGTTAGGATGCTACGAAATGCGAACATCCCTGTGATCATCATCGGGCCACAACCGTACTATGACATTGCGGTTCCCCGCATCGTAGCTGACAAAATGCTTAACAAAGGAGATACAAATGAACGAGCAAATGCTGACTCATTTTCGGACGATACAGCTATGGCAGACGTCGCAAGGCAAGAGGGCATACCCTATATCTCAGTAGTCAAGACCATCTGCATTGGCGGCGAGTGCCTAATGACCAGTCCGGACGGCCTTCCCCTGGAATGGGATCGCTTTCACCTGACTACAGAGGGTTCTCAGTTTTTTGTAAGGCGGGTTGCTTCAGATATATTTGATAACCCTGCGCTTCGTTCGGATGAGTAAGCGTGCGTCATATGGATAAAGCTGGTTTTTAATCCGGATTTTGGTCAACGGCCGCTGCCGGAAATCGACGACATTGCCAATTTAGGACGTCCGGAAAGCCGCAAAGGCGTTGGCGTACCGGACCAAATCAGGCCGACGTCGGCGTGTTGGTACACAACCGGCGGATTGCTTGGCGCGGCCATCCCAAGGGATAGCGTCGCCCCAGGATCGCGCGGCCCAATCCGGACGATTCGATTTTGCATTGACCAACCCGGGGGCATGTCGGACCTGCCAAATGAATTGGTAAATTTCACGTGGACCCTCAGATCGCCGGCATACCCTCCCCCTTCTTCGAACACGAATTTAATCGCGTCCAGCCGGTTTCCCCTAATATCCTCATACCAGAACTCGCTAAGCCGATCGCCGATATCGGCGCCCTGCGGCGCCAGAAGAAATACCGTGTGGACAGGCGAATCAGGCCCGTTCGTCAGGACCCGGTCCGGATCGTCCAGTCTGAATCCTGGTTGGGCAGAACCCAACAGCCGCCAGGACCGGTTCATCGCGAGAAAACTGCGCAATGCATAAAAGACGCCGGTAATCTCAGCGTTGTCCACAGCCAGAATGCCGCCGGGGCGGATACGTTGCGCACTGAGCGTCAGGTCGAACAGCGCGTAATCGTGGACGTGATTGCCGTCAACGAAGATCAGGTCGAATTCGCGCCGGTTATCAAGTGAGCCGAGATAGAAATAATCGCCGCTCGAGATCTGTTTGAACGTGGTCACTTCACGGGACGCCGCAGGCCAGCTGCTGATCGCCGCGATCACCTCATCCGCGGCCGTCGCCGGATCCAGAGTCACAACGCTACCGCCTGTGGCACTCACTGCATCGGCCAGCAATTCGGTCGTGCCAGCCAGGTACGTTCCGATTTCCAGAACGTCGCGAAACCCCAAAGTGCGGATCAGGAACCACAAATGCGCTCGCGCAGAGGCGCTGATCAGCGATCGTGTGGGCCAATTCGCCACCCTGGAAAATGCCTGCTGATAATCGGGGTACTCAAAAATTCTATCGAAATCGGTGACGATGTCAAAAGATGTATGGCTCCCCATTATACGCTCTCCCTCGCCCGCTCGCATGCTGCTTCTGAGATCATGCGCAATCTTTGTCTCTTTCTCTCGCACTTTATGTATCGCAAGAAAAAACAAATGGCAAGTAAAGCCACGACGTAGAGACTAGGTTTCGCCGGTGTCTTTCCCCTTACCTGTTCCACATGCCGGTTGTGCGTGTTTACGCCGATGTGCTTACTTGACTAGCGCTCCGCCCCCAACTTACGGTGGGATATTGGCTATTGAGCCGATGTTGGTGGGCGCTGGTGTCTTTCGTCACGCTCCAGGAGATCGTATCATGAGTTCGACTCACGAGCTAAACAGGCAACGGCTGGATCACCTCAACGCTAGAGACCGCAGGCCGACCGGTGTGATGGTCCAGGTTTCGGCAAAGTGTAATATACGCTGCGTAATGTGCGGTTTCGTCGGCAGGACACCGAATGTCGGCTTTATGGAGCTTGAGCTATTTCAACATATTTTGAATGACTGCCGGACATATGGTGTACAAAATATTTTTATGGTGACCGCATGGGGCGAGCCTATGCTCCACCCGAGGATTTTCGATTTGCTTGAAATGGCACGCGATTTTCGAATCGTTCTGTCCACGAATCTGACGCCATTAAATCTGCGCCGGATCGAACGCCTCGCCGAGCTTGGTTTGGATTCCTTGCAATGCTCGTATTGCGGATATGATCAGGAAAGCTACGAGGCTACGTATGTCGGCGCAAAATTCGATCATGTTTCGCAAAATCTGCGGGACATTCAGCGTATCTTCAATTTGCGCTCCAGCGCGACAAAACTGATCATCAATGGTGTGGTGCTAACCCAAGACATTAATTTTGTCACGCGTACCATTGCATATCTGACGTCGCTCGGCTTTCGCGAGGACCAGATGCAAATCAAACTTCCAAATAATTTTGGCGGTCTTTACAAAGGCAGTCCGAAGGAGGAAACGCGGGGCATTCATACCTATAAAGACCTGCAGAACCAAGTTCCTGATTTATGTTCAGTGCTTACAGACAACCCGGGAATATATGTGGATGGGCGGGTGACGGCCTGCGGCTGCCTTGACAACGCCAGCGCGCTAATTATTGGCGACGTTCGGAAGGAGTCACTTCGTGAAATGCGCTACGGACCACGCTATCAAGCGCTGCTGGATATGTTTATGGGCGGCGATATTAGCGGCGTGCCTTTGTGCGCCGAATGCGATGTTCCGTATTGCGACAGCCGAATGATCAATTACGTGTCACCTGATGAAACGCAGCCCTAACATTACTGCCCATCTCGTTCATCGGCCTGAATGAGATCGGCAGCAGCCAGGAGGAAGCAGCTTCGTTGGAGGCATTTACTTCAATTTCGCATCTATTCGAGGGAAGTGGCCGCGTGAGACTGACGCAATCAACCGTGGCGCCGGCATGCGACGACCTTAACGATGCCGGGCAGGGGCGGGTATGGCAAGGTCCGGCAACCATGCTGCGTGCTCAGTTTGGCGAGAAAGTTGGAGACTATTGCTTCAGCCCGCTGCGCAAAGTTTGTTTCTTAGAAAATGGCATTATGCAATGGTATGCGCCCTGCCGGTACGTCTCGCCGCATGAGACCGGGTTCGCCGCGCTGAATCTTGATGACAGAGCCGCCCGGTACGAGGGTTTTGAAATCCCAGCCCGGCAATTGGCCTTGGTCGCCCAGCCATACGAGACAATGGCGGCGCGCCTGCATTTGGAGCAGCCGGGCACGTACTTCGTTGCTGTGTCGTTCCAACCCCTATTATTCAAGGGGGCATACCTGGTGGCAGTTAGCGCGAATGGCCGGCGGCTATGGGAGTTCCGCCTCGCCAACGCGGAGGAAGGTGCTCAATTTTCGGGTTGGCTAGAGGTAGCGGCGGCCAGTTTCGTCGACCTGGCCATAAACGCGGAAAAGGCCGGGCAAGAGGTCGCGTGTCGCTGCGCCGTCCGCTTTGCCGTGTTCCGCTGCGACAGCATCACCGGCGACCCGGTGGAGCGATTGGACAACCGCATATCAGATCTTAGCGGGGAAGAGATCAAGAAACTATACGCTTATCGCGGCCCCTCCCCCATCGCCGTTCCGGCCGGGGTGTTCGGGCTGCAAGAGCGTGCGGCCATGCTTGAGGCGGAATGGAGGCTGCCACCGCAGTATCTCAGGGTCGGGTTCAATCGTTCTGCTATCGAAGTTACCGAGATGATCGAGACGAACAAGGGCGAGGCGGAGATCAATTATTGCATCTTTGTGGTCGGGCGATCGGGCTCGACGCTATTGTCCGAAATCCTGGCGGGAACTGGCAAGCTGGGTTTTGCACAGGAGTTTTTTATTCCCGAGATCGTTCGGGCCTTCTCGCTGTGCTACGCTGACCGGTTCGCTTCCTATGAAGACTTCATCAAAACAAAATTGAAGACCGACAACGGCGTGTTCGGGATAGAGATCGAAGGCATGCGACTGTTGGAGGAGCCCGACTTCTTCGCCAACACAGCCAACTGGCGGTACGTGTATAACTGGCGGGAGGACTTGCTGGCGCAGGCAATTTCCATGATGCTGGCAACCCGGACCGGTGTGTGGCACCGCTTTGAGCATAGCGTTGACGATGGCGTCGTGGACGGTCTGATGACAGCTGAGCGCGGCGGCGTCATGCATTGGCTCAACTATCTGTTGGGCACCGAGCGGACGTTCCGTGATTTTTTTCGCGATCACGGGATCGAACCCCTCTGCCTTTCCTATGAGGAGCTTCTGGCCGATCCGGCGGGACAGGTAGAACGTCTGGCCGAGCACATCGGCGTGCCGAAGCTCGATTTGTCCGAACTCGATCTCGACGGCATGATCCTGAAACGCACGGGCAAGGCCCATAACGCCTTTTTTGCCGCTATGGTGATGACGGGCGGTGGACAATTCTGGGGCTACGACCTTCTTGAGATCGACGGCCGCCATGTGGGTGTGTTGCACGGGACAGACCTATCCTTGATATCCACCGAGGTGGAACGGGCACCGGTCCTGTTCCTAGGCGGCAGCCGTCCGCAGTTGTGTGAAACGGTTCTTGGCGCGATCATTGATCGGGTCAAAAAACTTCCTTGAGAGCCGAAGGTCAAGTGCCACTCAATGCATCTGGGTAAAACGGAAAGATGACCGAATTCAGCCGCTCGCCTTATTTGCGCCAGATCCGCGGATTCAGCTTCAGGCATCTGCGCGCCATCGTCTTCGACCATATGATTCCGCGCATTGCGTTGTATTACAGCCGTGACGAGGCCATTGCCTTGCTGGAGGGCGCCGGTCTGACTGAGATAGGCGCGAACTGGACGAATAAGATGTCGTGGACCGTTATCGGACGCAAGCCGCTTTGAGTTTCAGGTTGGCCAAGGCCAGTTGCTCGAGACTGCCGTACAGCGCGAAGTCTCTAAATTTTTGGATATGAAAATGGCAAAGGCCGAATCGGGGACTGAGACGCTCTTGGCTGTTCAAGTCTTACGAGCCTTCGCTGCATTATCGGTATGCGCTGTTCATTTCAACGCGGTTTCCTTGATGCTTGCGGGGCGAGGAAATGGCCGGCTTGTGCTTTACCCAATGGCCGGCGGGGTTGATCTGTTTTTTGTTATATCGGGTTTCATTATGGTTTACGCGTCCGAAGATCTGTTCGGCATGGCGGATGGGCCGGAGATTTTTCTTGGGCGGCGTCTTGCGCGGATTGTCCCGCTATACTGGGTGATGTCGGCAATCGGCATCTATGCGGAGAGCACGCCGTTTAACCTGCAAAGCCTTATCGAATCATATTTTTTCTTCCCGTTCATCGCGCCGTCCGGCGGGATCGATCCGCTTTACGGGGTGGGATGGACGTTGAACTTTGAAATGTTCTTCTATGTGATATTCGCGGGTACGATCATGCTTCACCGGCGTGAGGCCGTGTTTTTGGCCGCCGGCATAATCCTGGCCGCCGTGATGATTGGCCAGGATGTTCAGAAACTCCCGGTGCCGCTCCGTTTCTGGACCGACCCGATCATACTGGAGTTCGTGTTCGGCATGATCATCGCCACGGTTTATCGGAGCGGGCTGCGCGTGCCGCGGTGGATTGGTATTGCGCTTTGTGTTTTCGGCGCATTGGCTGGCTGGCATGGCGTCCCAAGCCAGCCCCCGTCAACCGGCCGATGGATCACATGCGGAATCCCGGCAGCCATTATTTTTTCGGGGCTGGTGCTGCAGCCTCCCTTAACCTCTCGCCTCTTGCCGCTAGGTAAGATTGGAGATGCGTCTTACGCGATGTATCTGGTTCATTCGATTGTGCTGGCGGCCGTAATCATTCTTTGGCCGAAGGGTTTAAATCATTACCACAAGCCGCTTGTGTTTGTGGTGGGGATGCTTGTGACTATAGGGCTGTCGCTTTGCATCCATCGCTGGTTTGAACGTCCAGTTACGAGGTTCATCCGCAGGGTTTGCACGATTCGGCAAATCAACAGCCGGGAAGGATTGCGGGCTTGATGTTGGGGTGTTCGAAGGCCAGCCTGTGTTGCTACGTGGCGGCCAGAACGCGGGCCAGAAACGCGGTGAAGGCGCCGGGCTGAAAGGGCTGGCGCGGGGCTGGCGCCGCCGCCCCTGTACGGGTCAGAGCCGCGACATTGCGCGCCGGCATGGTGTGGCCCGTGAGGAAACGCCTGCCAAACTCATCGGAAATTTCGGTCATCGTCTTCTCTAACAATGCTGGCAGCCCAGCGCCGCCATCCGGCCCCATAAGCCGGATGCAGGGGATGCCGCAGGCTTCCAGCCGCGTCTGCGTCCAGGCTGCTTCCGGGTCCAGCCCGTCGATCCAGGCCGTTGCCCCAAGCCGGCGCAACAGGTTTGCTGCCGCCAAGCCGGTCACCCGTGCGATGAGAAGATTTTCCGGCACCGGCGGCGTGAATTTCTCGATGACCGGCGCCAATTGCCCGCCCACGGGCCCGGCCGCGTTGAAGGGCAGCAGCACCACATAGCCCGCGTCGCCTCCCAGCACCCGCAGCAATTTTTTCGCAAGATCCGGCACGCAACCCACCGGATTGGCGAGGTTCCAGGGCAGCAGAACCAGCCGGCGGGCCAAAGACAGGCTGTTCGCGTTGAAATCCAGCATCAGCCGGCGGGCCTGAAACGGGCTGTTCCAGCGCGCCGCGTCAAAATCCGCCGCCCCGCAAATTTCCAGCCCGTCAAAATCCGCGGGGCGGAGCGGCCGGGTTTCGTCCAGCGGTGCCGGAATGCCGGCGGCAAGCAGGTCCTCGGGTACCGTGAGGCGCTCAATTGCAGTCCCATCCGGCCGACGCAACGGGCCAGCGCCGCCGCAAAGGTCGAGCATGGCCCGGATCGCTTGTGGCGCGGTGTCGTGGTTACGAAACGGATGCGCCCCGGGCGCCATGATGTTGTTCCAGCCCGCCTCGGCCACGGCCAAAAAATTCGGCACCCCCCGCAGGACACGCGCGAATCGCCCGCCGCCGAAGCGTATATGCACAATCTGCCGCAAATCCGGCACCGCAATCCCGGCGCTGCGCACAGCCGCCGCCCACGAAACCGGCGTGAAAAACATCTCTGGCGCCGGCGTCACCAGGCACGCCGCCCCGCATTCGCGTAGCGCGGCGCCAAAGCCCAGCAACTGCGCGTCCCAGCCCAGCAGGCAGTTCAAGCCGCGATATGCCGCCAACGGCCCCAGCACCGAATCCCAACTCTGGTTCAAAGACGGCGCGCTCAAAACAATCATCTTCGGCGGACATCAACGGTTTGGCACGTCATCTTATAAAGCGAGCCTTCGGCGGGTGCTTTGCGCAGAGTGCCGGTTGCGAGGGTTCCGGTCAAATTTCTCGCTGGCCGTCCCCTCGGTTGAAGGTAAAGCAGCGTCCGCGCAGCAGGCCAACGCGGAATGAGCGTGTTGAAATTGCTAACAAAGTGTCAGCGCTTTACGACAAGTCCCTGTCCCGTTGGCAGTTCCAGAATATGGTAGCCGCGCGCCGCGAAGAAGGCGTCCTCAGCGTCCTTTTGCCGATGGAACACTTTCCAGCCGTAATCGTCGAACAAGATGATCCCACCCGGGACGACATTGTCAAACAAGTGGTTCAAACAAGCGATCTCCACCGGCGCCACATTGAGGTCGATATGAAGATAGGCAATCCGGTCAGGGTACCCGTCACGCTCAAGCGTGCCAGGCAAGAAGCCTTTGTGCAGATGAAAATGACCGAGGCCGCGGAACCGGGCCTGTACACCTTCCCACAAACCGTCTTTATTATAGATGTTATTTGCGAAATCAAGAAAGCCGGGGAGGTCGGGGAAGTCTGCTTCTGTTGTTTGCGACGGATCAAATCCCTGGAACGAATCGTACAAATGGAACTGCCGGCCGGTTGCCGCAAAATTCGTTGCCTCGCCGACCACCCATGCCATGTCTCCCTGAAAGACCCCGCATTCAACAAAGTCACCCGCCGGCAGAGCCAATGCCGCGCGGGCGGCCCAGACCAATGTGTGCAACCGCCATGCAATGGTGGCGGACGCGTTATACTGGTCGTATTTGTGAGCCCCGCGGATTTTTTCGAAGGCTGATCGGAAGGCTGGATCCTGAAGGAATCCAGCTGATTTGTCGATCGTCAGCATTCGATCGCCCCAAAAGATGCTTCGGTGATCGCGTGGCAGAAGTTGCGTGATGACGAAATCAACAAATTCGGCCATCGGTTCCGGCGCCGCGAGGGCCGATAGGAATGTCTTCGCCCGGTCCGTATCAAACGGCGGAAGCAGGAAATCCGGCGATGCTGGTAACGATTTGGCTGGGTCCCGCGCTGACTCCCGCGCTGCGGTTTGCACGACGGCTTCCTGCTCGAAAATCATGGCCTTGACCCGGGAAATTGGCGCCGCCGCCGTATTTGG
>Ga0116228_10005665_pt1 | contig 11133 bp, 4 predicted proteins | sample S1TSphfallax_2_FD_89694 | JGI IMG/M metagenome (GOLD analysis project Ga0116228, IMG submission 89694) | Host-associated microbial communities from peat moss isolated from Minnesota, USA - S1T2_Fc - Sphagnum fallax MG | ecosystem: Host-associated > Plants > Peat moss > Unclassified | place: USA... | reverse complement strand
CTAAGACCTTCTTGAGGTCAATGATTTCATTTACCTCTAAGCTACACCTTTATTTGTGTAAAGGACTACATGAATTTGAACTTGCAAATGTGTTCTTTTGAAATTAAAAAAATCTTAACTTTCCTTTCATGCATGGGCTATAACCTAGTGGCAATTATAAAGACCATGATATCTCTTTTGAAGGTCTTGGGATCAAGCCTTCTTGAAATGGTAATCAAGTGGAAATTGATTTTGGTTAAAATTGACAATTACCTTTTGGGAATTTTGAATATCAACCAGTTCTTTAAATAATTTTTAACAAATGTTTATTAAAAAAATAGGGGCAATTCTTAAATTTAATTTTAAAAATCAAAACTAATGGTTCTCAGAAAAAATGAGAACCACCCAATATTATTCCTCACCTCCACATTAAAACATGAAGTTTTTCACCATTGCACCACCATTTTCAAAAGACGAATTTTTTAAAAAAAAATTTAAATGAATGTGTTCAATTTTTTACATTGTTTACGCAGGTAGAGGTAGGTAGGTAAAAGGAAAGATAGGAAGGTAGATAGGAAGGTATGAAATTTACAACCTAGGTAGTTAAATTACTAAACATATTAGTTACGTCACTTAGGCTAGGCAAGTTTACCTAGTACCTAAATATATTATACTAACCTAAGTTCAATGCAATGTATTATTAAATTATGCATAAGTAGCCTAAGTATAACAGGTTTATTATTGTAGTTGACTTAAATGTATATTAGTTCAACTATGTTTTAGGTATATTAGCCTAGGCTACCTATGTTACTTAGGCTAGGCTATTTCTGGGATTTCATAATTTGGGATTTAAAAAATAATGCCCAAACCAATAATTAATAATCCTTTTTACCTTATCTAACAAGTTTATCCTACCTTACTTATCTTTCTACTTACCAAATTAACCTAATAAATAATGTACTCTCTAGTACTCACTTTCATTCTTGTCAAAATTTTTAAAAAAATTCCCCAATTTTTTTATTGCATTCACATGCTGAAAGTGCTTTCACAAATTCCATTTCCTTCTCTAATTTAATATGTTCTATGTACATTTCTATAGACAATTTTTCTTTATGGGAAATTGTTTTCATGTGATGGCTAATATTGTGCAAATAGCCCAAATCAACATTGATCTAATCATGGAAAAGGAAATGTAAGCAAAAGGTTGGGATGTTGGCTTATAATCATGGAATAATTTATGCACATTCCAATCATAATTCCAACATATAACACTTCATGCAATGTTCACAAGGATATACATGATAATAGTTTTTTGGGTCTTTAAAAAATTGTGCACATGCACAAGGTCTTTACATTTCAAGGACAAAATGCATTGGGATAAAAATAGGGAATAGGAGCCCATCCAAGACAAGGAATAAGTCCTTAACGATGCATAATATCAAAATATTTTGTAGAATATGCTTTAAATAATGATTTAAAATTAACTTTTTGGATTTTAAAAAATTCTTATGACCCAAAAGAATGTTTTATTATACTATAAAATAAAGGTGTAAATAAAAATTTCCTATAAAAATGTCATTTTCAAATCACTTCAATACTTTTTGAAAATACTTTAAATAACAAAAAACATTGGTTACATAATCTTTTAAATGTTTTTGAATACTCCACACTCATTAAATGCATTTCAAATTTTACCAAATATTCCCACAATACATAAATATTGTTGTACAATTTCATCCAAAATATTGAACATTAACTTAAATAACCATTTATTTACAATGGAAATTAAGTAATGATTACATTATAAATAATTGCTCCTTTTATGGTGTTTTGACTCATTGATAAATAATTGAAATAGTGTGATTGTGAAGGTTCATAAAATTAAAAAGTAAGTCACAACCCAACCACAAAACAAGGGGTGAAAGAAATCAACATTGTACAAACAAGTGTGTCGAAACATTTTAAAATGGGTATGTTGAAAACAATTTCTCATTTATTAGACCTGAATTTGGAAAGAAACATCAAAATAATCATTTGAAGTGGGATGTTTAGATAAATAAGCATATATCAAACTTATCTCTTTTGACAACATGATTGATGACTAGGATAAATATACATCAATTAATGAAAAATACATAGGATTTAGATTGGTTGCTTATTTGAATATTTGTGTTGATGTTCACCTTAGGATGTTCAACAAAGACTAATTATCTATTTAATAAAATGATTTTTTACTTGCATTTATTATTTTATTTGGGGTTTTGGATGTATGGGGCTAATAAAGTAATCAAGGAGCCTAGAGAGTGTTATTCCTTGGTTTTCCCTTTTTTTTTTATTAAGGAAATTGTGAACTAAAAAAAATTCAATGGCAATGAAATGAATTTTGATCACAACAAAATTTCAGGAAAAGAAAAGATTGTATTTTTTATTTGCAATTAACAAGAATCAAAACTAGAGATTTGAAAGCTTCATAATATATTACATTATAGGAAGGTGCATTAAAAAAATGCACTAGGACTTTCCCACATGCCCATAATAATGCAATACCTTTTGCAAAGGATTGTAATAATGCTTAAATGCCCCCTCTATTGTTTTGACCATGTCAAAAAATCATAAAAATTTCATAGGTGTCCCCTAGGACCTCTAGATTTTTATAAGTAGCCATATACATACTTTTTATGTCTTTTGAAAGTTGAAAAAAAACCTATAAATTTAATTTTTTTCCAAATTACAAACAAGTTTATAAAATTATCAAATGATACCACACAAATATTTATTTTAAAATTAAATTAAACTAAGCTACTTAGGCTAAATTAAGTGAAATTTAGTTACATTAGGGCTAAACAAAGCTACTTAAGCAAAACTAAGTGAAACTAAATAATGTAGCCCAATTTAATAATGTTTAAACTAGTTTAATTTTTCATAATTCAATTTTGCTTAATTTATCCAAATTTTGTATAGTTTTGTTTAAGTAGCCTAATTAAGATTAATTTTGGTCTACATTCACCAAGTTTAACCTAAGTAGTATAACTTAATGAATGCAAGTATTTGGGGTGGTGGAATGTCCAAATGTGTGGTTGTGCCGATTTGCAATTTTTTTGAATAATTTGGCAAGATGGTTGATATGAAAGTAGACATGGTGCCTATGTGGCACTGATGTGACATGTGTAACAAAACACTAATGGGTCACTAATGTAGCAATAATTTGGCACATCGGTGATGTGGTGCTAATGTGGTGCATTAGTGACATGTAATTGGGTGATGTGGTGCTGATGTGGCACACTGATGATGTGGAATCAAGTGACGTGCTAATGTGACACATTAATGACATGGAATTGGGTGACGTGGTGTTATTGTGATGTAATTGGTGACATGGAATAAGATGATGTCGCACAATAATGATGTGGAATTTGTTGACATATGTTGATGTCGTGCATTGTTAACATGGCATAGGGGTGACATGTCGTTGATGTGGCACAATAATGACGTGGCCACTAATGATGTGGAAATGGTTGGTGAATAATTGAGACTTAATAGATAGGTTCGTGGAGATGATGGGGCAAACCAATAGAAATGGGTGACGTGGAAATGACCTAAAACTTGGATTAACATCATGTACTATTTCAAATGGTTTGGGAATGTTGTGTGCCAATAATGGGAACATAAGTTCAAATATTACGCAAACTATTATTTTTGGCACATTCATGTAATGATTTTCTTTTTCAAAATTTGCAAATTAGTTGTGACCTTTTCAATCATTTTGAACAAAGATTAAAGTTTGAACTTTAAGCTATGATTTCAGACTTATTTGTTGCCTATTTCATCATTTTTATACACAAATTTGCAAGGTTATAGGTTTCAAAAGCTTGTTGACAATATCAACATTACTATTGTTGGGATAATTAAAGGTGAGAATGAAAAATCCCCCATGATTCAAATTAGGGTTCATTCACTCATATTCATTATGTGTCTTGGGTCTAAGCATGGTAAATTAGCTCATGTTCCTTGCAACTTAAATGAAAAATAGTCATTGAATAGGCTTCGATATACTAAACTTAAAAATATTATTTAATTCAATGATTAATAAGAACATTTTTTCCAATGTTGTTAAAACTTTAAATAAAAATTACATGTTTAAAGTATGTTTAAGTATACTCATTAAAATTCAAACAAAGTTCACAATTTATTTTATAACATTTAAGTAGGTTGTAAGTAGATGAAATTTAAATTTTAAAAAAAAAATTAATGGGTTCTTAAAATTTGCTTGTGACTTTCATTTTCTTCACATTCTAATCAAAATATATCTAACTTGTAGGATAAAAGTAGGTTTGGAAAAAAAAATTGCTAATTAGTTTCACACATACTTGTTACCTAATTTTATTATATTAAAATTCTTGAAATTTTATTTTCAACTTATCGTAAACCCATGGAGGTATATATGTTTCCAAAATGAAGCATGAAAAAAATTTCAATCCACTTTCTTTATGTTTATATAAAAAATTGTCATATTTTAAAATGGGATTTTAAGCAGACACATTTTTAAATTTAATTTACCATGTTTAGACCCTCCTTGAATTGTCACATTTGGACGTTTTTGGTTTTTGCTTGTTATATGTCCATATGTGAAGTTCTAGTGGAACACAAAGTCATGTTATATTTTAGAGAAGACCTTAAAACAAAATTATTTCAAGTAGTTTGAAAACAACAATGAACCTTGTATATTGGGTATGCATAACACAAGTTGTGAAATATCATCTCAGCAATTCAATCGTTTATCACTAAAAATAATGCTTTTAAATGTTTATGCCATGAGGTAGCATATTGAAGGTTTGGTCTTGATGAAGTTTCCTTTTTTCCCACAAGGTTCTTGTTTCAAATGAATTGTCTTTCATATGTTTAACTACCATGTTTTCTTTATGGCAAACCTACAAAGATTGCAATTTGACTTTCCTTCTTTTTCTCATAGAGCTTTAATGACATTTGATTAAGTTTACCATGGAATGTCATGTAGTTTAGGGTTTTTTGGTTTGTTCATTTACAAACAATGTAGTTCAATGTTTCGTGATGTGAGCAAAAGGTTGTTTCAATTGAACTTGAAACCATTTGCAAAGTTTTCAAAGTGTTGTTAGTTAGCCATTTGTTGTTGTGGGTGTGTAGTACAAAAGGTGGCGGTTCAAGTCTATCAAAACATTAATCTATGAGGTTTGGTTTTTCCCATATATGGTACTTTCTGATGGAGTTTGTTCTTGACAATAATCTCATTGAACTCCCATGCATAATAAGGTTGATTTTACTGGGTTGTAAATTGAAACATAAGGTTGTACTTATATGGTGTAATATGATATCACATATTTGAACATTAAAATTCATCTAGGGTGAAATGTTTAAAAAGTAGACAATTTAATTGAAAATTGAATAAATTTTTATTCATTGTTTCAAAAATTGACATTTTAATAGTTGATAAAACTTCATATTTCACAATCCCCTTTTTCATGCAATTTTGGAAATGATTTGTATTTTTTCCATTGAAAACATAATATACTATAAGTAACTAATAATGTGTCCATGCTTGTTGGAATTGAGGGTAAAAATTGAAGCTTTTAAATTCAAATAAAAATTGGTCACCTTTTTTTAGGACTTAGGGTTTAAGGACTTCAATGCACAACTAGACTTCAAAATACCAATATTCACATTCTAGAACAAAAATATGACAATAATTATACATGCACTATGCTTACCAATCAACAAGAATACAACATATATGGTGTATATTGTATGGTGAATATAGTGTACTATATTGTCAACACTTAAATGACATTTTAAATCCTAGTGGCCAACTTGAAGCATCTTAGAAAGAATATAGAACACAAGTGGAGGTTGGTCGTGGGGTGCATGCCCAATGTTAAGAAGAAAACAAGCACATGGGGAATGATTGATTAGGAACTTGGGTAAGCATCAAATGATTCTTCAAAATCTTCAATGTCATATTGTAAAGAAGAACAAGGAAATTTGATGTTGCAAGTGAGTGCATTAGAGCATCTCCAGCAATGTTCATTATGTGATCCTACACAAAAAAAATGGATGAAGAAAATCCAACTTGTATTGGTTTGACTCAAGAAAATGGTTTTGGTTCAACATAATTGCATAGGTTATCGTGGTTGGTACGAGGCGCAGCAACATTGTGCACCTACAGAAAAGAGTAATACATATGATCTAACTATTGTTTAGTGTTTTTGATTGGTCCATCATAATGATTGGTCCATGTGGTTTGCTATTAATAGTCCCCCACTTATTTGTTACCCCAATTTCAATTTTATTGGTGGGGTCACAAAAGAGTACAAACCTATACTTGGATGTGAAAAATATTTTCACAAGGTCACATACTAAGCACCACTGCTAGAAATGCTCTTAGATGTCCCACATCAAGTTTCATTAATGGACCCAAGTTTGAACTATCACAACTTATTAATTAGGAAAGGAAAATTTGGTCTTCTTTATTCTTGTTGATCGTCATTTTGTAGCCTTGGGTCCTATTTGCATAGGGTTTTCTTTTGCTTATTTTTTGTTGACTGTTTATTTTCGTTTTTTCTTTAAGTTGTCATGTGCTTTCATTTGCCTTATACTTTTGATGGATGGGTGTTCATCCTTGATTTTTTATATACAAGGTTTTTCTTCTGATTTGGTGGAAACCCAACCCAAGGTTAAAGGCATACTCACTATACTTGAATGTTTGTTGCATATCTTGCTTGTAGTTTCACACTAGTTGGCACCCTAACACTCCCCTTTTTCTTTTTCTTGATTTTGACACAATGAACTAAAGAAATTCATTGCCATAATACCAAATACAACCACAAACATTCCCCCTTTAAGACACTGCCCAAATTTCCATAGAGATATGGTTGAGATGTTGTACATGATCAAATGTGATGTTTAAGGTAGCAACACCCATAAACAAGTGTGTACCCAATGGCATCTGCTATTAAAATCTTGAAAATCCTAAGCAAATTAGAAGATGATATGATTATAAGGATGTACACCAACTAAACATAGATCCTAGGGGTCGATATTAAGTGCAATTATAGTTGACATTTTAGAAATTCATAATTAATTCATATGGTGCCCGAAATACGCTTAAAAGTGTGTTGGATTTCTTTTTTTCGTATTACAATGATCCCCTAAATTTATTTATTTATTAGTAATAAACATGTTCACATGCTTAGAAAGGATGATTATGGGTGTCGTTACCACAAATATTATACGAATAAATGATTAACTATTTTTGGAAAATAAGGTTCACCACCCTAAAAAAAAAAAACTAATCCCCAAAACTAGTGTAGAAATATTTTTTAAAAGTTGATAAAGATTATTTTGTTTTCATTTTTTTGCCCTCATAATTTTGGAATGTTTTTGCTAATTATTGTTAAATTAAATTCTAGCAAACTTGTTATGTAGCTACGGCATATGATCTTGTGAAATGTCATTTCATTTATATCATTTGCCCAAAACAAAACAAGTTGGCCTACATCACCGAACAATGTTTATCACTATTATCATCCCTATCCCTATTGATGAAAGGAGAGATTAGCTAAAAATAGTTATCGTGATTGATATTAGAGTGTTGGCATGGTAAGGTGGACCAATTTTGGCATCACATGGGTACTTTTTTTATAGTGGGTCTGATTGCAATTGTTATATCTTATTACATATGTTGGGTTTGGTTAATAGGGATTCATTTTCAAATAATAGACTTTAATATTTACATGGTGCAATTTTTTTAATGCAAAAAACATAGAATCCCAAGAGCTATGGACTTTTGAAATTTAAAAACTAGGGTGTACTGCCATTGCAATTAAGTTAATGGACTTTAATTTGGTTCAATGATCTAAAACTTGTTTAGGGAATTGGTTTCAAGGTGTAAATGTATTAATAAAAACAATGTAAAATAATTTTGCATCATATGAATTGGAAGTATTACACTATGGACTTTTGATTGCTATAAAAACACACCTTATTTTTAAAAGTCCATAAAAAAACTTGAACCCATCAAGAGTGCATGCAGAGCCTTCCAATTGGTTGCATGAACTCTCTCTTTCCAAAACTATTCATCACCATTTTTCAGTGTGACATGCCCTTTTGCTTAAGAGATGTTTTAAGCGAATGTAGGGTTCATATCGGGACCACCTTAGTGGGGCACTAAGGTGATATGATAGTTAGGCCAAAAATGATTCCATGAGGTTCGACTCCTCTAGGAGTTGGGATACATTTGAACCTCATGTTTAAATGGGTTAAAGCAAAAGCTCAGGCTTTTGTTGGCTAAGAAGACAACTAGTAGTTGGTTTCGAGATTATACGAAGGGCACTATCCCCTTAAAACCCTTAACAAGTGATTAAACAATGTCCTAGGTTGCCCAAGGGAGCAAACCCACTAAAACCCCTAGGATGATTAAAAGTTGTCCCTTTAAAGTTTTGAGGTTGCCAAAAGAGGGTTGGCCCTAGGACAATTCAAGTCATCCCAACTTAAGTTTTTTAGTCCAACTTTAGCAATTGGTCTTAAAAAGCCCTTGAGTCAACATGGGGCTAATTCCTTTCAGACCATGTGGGTTGACTCTAGGAATCAGGCCTTAGCTTGCTCCAAATTAAACAAAGATTGAAAGCTTCAAGAGTAGGATCTAGTGAATCTAAGTCTGTCCAAAGTGGTCAAAACTTCTAGACTAACCAAATATGGTGTGGGGTGCGCAAGTAGTCAAAAACTAAAATAGTCAACGTGAAAGGAGTTTGGTGAAGTGCGTGGAACAGAAAGCAGTAAGCGAAAAAAGGCATATCATTTGGTATTAGAACTAAACTTGATTTAACAAATGAGGAGATGGGAGAAAAAGTGGTTCTTGCATCACAAACTTCATGGGTCACAATTTGGCAATAAAATGGTGCAAAATTTGTTTTTCATAGGTTTGTATGGAATAGACATGGATGTCATTCATCTATTTGTATTATTTGAACATTGATGTCATGTGCATTATTTATACATGAATGTTGTGTGTCTATTCATATTGTTTACACACAAAAGTCATGGACACAACAACAACTTCCGTGTTTAAATAATGTATGACAAATGTACGTATATATAAATTGAAGCTAAAGCAAGATGGTAGTCAATTTGAGGTCAAGATGTATGAAATGGGGTAGACCATGAAAGAAGTGAAGGTTGAGTTGACATGACAACGACCAACAGAAATGGACCTAAAGAATTGAACTCGAAAGAAAAGCTTCTAAGAGCTCAATTAAGCAAGATTGTGGGAATGATGCACGTGCATTAAATGGCATGTCCTTGAACTGAAAATAAACTTGTGGGAACGAAGTTTCCAATGCACGGAGTTGTGAACCATGTCCTTCTAAGGCAAAGGGGGTTTGATTTGGCTACACTAAAAGAAATTTTGTCATTTGCAACCAAGAAATATATGACTACAAGTCCTAAATGATTATGTGTATGACTTTTGTCGTAAATTATTACTTTGGATCCTATGTGTAAAAATTTATAGTCATATATTAGTGGGGCATGTGATTTGTAGATGATGAGATGGTAACAAGATGAAGGATGTTAGTTTTCATCACTTTTATTTCATTATATGGCATCCATGATTAACAACAAAGTGACATGGATGTCCAATTCTCATTACAATAATTAAAAAATAACTATAAATCATTTGATAAGAACATAAACAACCCTACCCCCACCCCCCACCTACCTACCACATACCCACCAACCCACCCATCCACCACCTACCTACCTACCTACTACCCATTTACCTACCCGCCAATCGATCCACCCACCCACCTACCCACCAACCTATCCACCCGCCTACCTACCTACCTACCTTTTATTTTCTATTTTCTATAACCTACCCACTTCCTACCTATCATCCTATTACTTACTACCTACTTCATAGTCTTAAAGTGATATGAAATAAGCATTTGACTTTAAAAACTTGACCAAAATTGGACACCTTTTGATGCTATAGTCCATTGGTAAGGACTTGGTTTATCATGTGAAGATGAAGGGTTCAATTCCTATTATTTGCAACCTATGTGCATTCTTAAGGGGCTAAGGTAAGTAGGCTAGACTAAAGTAGTTACATAGGTTAATTACATAGGTCACATAAATCAGGTTAGGTAGATTAAGCTATTACCTACCTACTTGCCTTTTTCAACTTACCTAAACCTATTACCTACCTACCTACCTACCTATAAAAATATTTTATGTCTACTAATCATATTTGAATCATTCATTATATGACACCTTAGAATTATATATGGTTTGTCCTTTACGACTTTTCGTTAATGACTATAGGATGAAAAATGCCACTTCAAACATTAAACGACTATTTGTCCTTTGCTACTCATCTCTTACAACCAAGGGCCTCTAAGTCATATATGTTTGATATGACTACAAAATTAGTCATATATGGAATCATGGATTTAAGAATTTCTTCTAGTAAGCACAAGTCAACACTATTTATTGGTGTGTTTTATAGTCACATCCTGGCATGGTTGCCCAAGGTCACCGATAAAACATGCCTAGGCATGAAACTTAACCTTCAAATGTTTTTGAAGGGGCCCAAAGAGGGGAAATGTTGTTTGGTAAAAGAAAAAAACCCAAAAGTGATGTAATGTGATTTAACACTACTAGAAATTTTGGGTTTTGCAATTGCCTTTTGCAACTAAAATTTAGTTGCATGCGACACATGCAACTGCAAATTTGTGTATTTGCTTAAGACAAGTTGCACATGACATTTAATTACATGCGACACTACATATGCAACATGTATATACGGTGTTAATATACATGTTCATCCATACATACTTATCCAAATGTAGTTGCACCTTATGTGCAACTCTCCTTGCAACTACAATACAACTAATAAAAATATGACATGTGTTTAAAAATTGGACAACTATTGACGCACTCCCAATTTCTTAAAGGACTCAAATGTGAGTCCAAGTGAAAGACAGCGGAAGAAGGAGAAGTCGGGATGCACTCCCTAGCTCACAACACTTGGAGGGGTAGAGGGGCGTGTTGGAGCTCCGGGATGGGACTAGGAAGAATTGATAAGCTTATTCACTCACACGGGCCTGCACACAACCCACACAAAGTGGTTAG
>Ga0116228_10005664_pt1 | contig 11133 bp, 14 predicted proteins | sample S1TSphfallax_2_FD_89694 | JGI IMG/M metagenome (GOLD analysis project Ga0116228, IMG submission 89694) | Host-associated microbial communities from peat moss isolated from Minnesota, USA - S1T2_Fc - Sphagnum fallax MG | ecosystem: Host-associated > Plants > Peat moss > Unclassified | place... | reverse complement strand
GAAACCAGATACTAACTTAGTTGACATTCATCCACAGTTGAGTCATAATGGCCATCCAGTGGATGGTGCACTGGTGGGTGCTGTTTCACCTCTGCCTAGCTAGCCAAGTGAAGCAACAGCCCCATCAGTACATCATCCATTGGAATTTGGAATCTTGTTATGTGTAGGCTTATTTGTGAAGCTTGTTATGTCTGAGGAGTGAGTGAGGTGTCCACAAAAAATGGGGGCAATGCCAAATCAACTAGCCAACAACAAACTTCTATGAAATCTCAAATAACAAGTTATGACTAGTCATATAATGAACTAAACAATAGCTATGAAACAAAAACTATGAAACATGAAGAATCAGTTCACACCGGTCTCTCTCTCCTAAACCCACCAGTTGGACTATGGCATTTTGAAACTCTCAACTCATATCCCCAACACATAAATCCTTTCCACGTGCCCATTACGTCTCAAGAAGTTTTACAAAGAAACAACAATAACCCCAACCATCAACTACAATTATGCACCAATAATCCCTTAGAGGTTCAGGTCACAATGATTCTCTTAAGAGCTCCCATTAAAATGAGTAATCCTTTTACACCCCAAATCAATATTTAATCCTAAAAATGCATCATCTTACCTTCCCATCACAAATGCCACAATCCAACCGGTTTTGACACCCCTTGTCTATTCATCATCTTCTTCAAATGTTCCCTACTCTATATGACATTCTTCAACCCACACAAAAGAAAAGGAAATCGTGCAGCAAAATTACAATCCCCTCAACTCAAAGAACTTCCTAGATTTTAGGGCATTTTTCCTTCATAAACTTCAATTGTCTGAACAATACCATTTCAAAACCTCAACTCTTACCAAATCATAAACAAAAAAAACAATCAAGTAACACAATGCCTTTCTCAAATCTTGGAACTTAGTTTTTCAACTACTCATATATTGCCATGCCCGCACTCCCTCCATAACCAACACCATATAACACAAGATTTTCGTCAAATCAATGGTAAGCGCTATCACCACCATGAAGAAAGAAAAACCAATCCCATTACCTGCAAACAACAAATCACAAAAAAAACAAAAAACACAACAAATGCATAATAGCGGCACCCTTCACGCTTCATGATGCTCAATTATCTTTTGTTTTGGACCTGTTGGCAATCCAAAACCTTAAGGCTCTTCATCACTAGGTCACTCTATCCAAAATTCCATTTGGGACTTGTTCACACCAACAACACCAGACACATCTTAAGGTCACATGTGTCACCACTCCCTTCTTTAAAGTCTATGACATCATAAATCCTATTGCTAACCTATAGAGTGGTATATTTGTAGGTCTCTTCTTGCCTTTTCCTAGTGTTTTTCGTCCATGTCTTTTATGATACAGGTTTTGCCACCTTCATCTTGGTCGTGAGAACCCTTCCCATCCTTGTATGTGACAAAAACATAAGGCCCTTCGCAACTATTCGCAAGATTTTTCTTCTTGCCATGTTTTCACATCTTGACCTTCACTCCTTTTCCTTCAAATCCTTCAAACATTTGCAATCCCTTCCTAGAAACATAAAATTTCTTCTGAACTTGTTCAACATTCTTAAGCACAAACTTGTGAATGCATGAGAGAAGCTGTATCTTTCGTAACATCTATTCAACCATTACTTCTAAATCCACATGTTCATCATCTACATCACACAATCCATTTAAACTATTGTCAACAATAAGTCTAGGACTACATCTTATCATTACCATGTAAGGTGAATACCTTGTATTGGCCTACACACCATAGTGGTAACCAAAGAGTATCCTTGGGAGCTAGGTATCCCATCCCTATATGTGTGTTGAAGACAACGTAGTAAGACCATGCTTGATGGTCTGTATCAATTGCTCCACCATTCCATGCAGTATGGCCATGCCGTTGTAATGAACTAATGAATAATTCCCCAATCCTGACAAAGAACATCAAACATTTTCATCCATTCACTATCATTGTCAATGAAAATATATTTGGGGACTCCAAAATGACATATGATTTTTTCTTCAAGAAATCTAACCACTATTGCAACATCATGTTCTTTTACATGACGCACTTCACACCACTTAGAATAGTGGTCAACAACAACAAGTGCATGTTTGTTGCCAGTAAACATCTCAAGTAAAGGTCTTGCAGTATTAAGTGTTACATGATAAAAGAAGTCACAAACTAGTATGCTCTTCATACCTTCAACACCAAATCTTAGGTTATCAATTTGTTTAGCCAATTGACATTTGTCACAAGCTCTAACAAATTCTTTGATAGAGTATGTTCTGTCATGCTAAAAGAACAATTGTTTGATCTCAGAAAAGGTTTTTGCCTCTCCAAAATGGCCAATTTCGTTATGCATCTTTTCTATGATCTATGACATGCGTTTTGGCTTTGGTACCATTAGGTTTTTAAATTATAATGTGTCTTCTTGCTACTGGTAAGGCATCACTCTTTTCTTTGTTCTTTCAATGTCAACTACTTCATACTCATCATGTACCAATGCACCACCAATAAGCAACCTCATGCTCAAAGCATCTTCCCATATGTCCAAATGGCGGGTTTGCACATTTCATTGTCATCATGTTCTTTAATGATCTTGCTTTTATTCTCATCTATTAAGGTTTGTGTCTCATAGGCTAAATCCCAATGACTTTGTTGATTTTTCCTTACAACAAGTCATTGACCAATTTCAACCTGTGGTGGTGTTTTTAGCTTTGAAAGCAATGAACTTTTCCCCTCTTTCGTAATGATCAACATCATGGTCTTCTTTTCTCCAATCAACACAATGAATAAATTGATAACATTTTCATTGTCCTTACGAAAACTTGGTTTAAAAGCATCTAGAGTGATCCCTGTTAAATCTTGTATCTCATTTCCAAAATCCTCATTTACCTCATACCTATCCACTAGATTTTTGCTTAGAGCATCCACATTTGCATGCTTAAAGTTTGCACTATGAACAATCTTGAAATGAAAATGTTGGAACATAGAAATCCATCTTCCCCTATGTCCGTATGCGTAAAAAACAATGGCAAGCCACTCAAGGGGTTTATGGTCAATCCTCAAAAGAAAGAAGGCTTGGTGGAAATATTGCCGGAAATGCATTATGCCCCATATGAAGGCATAACATTTGCCTTCCATAGAGGATGGAAACACTTCTGAATTAGATATAATCCTTTGTTGGCATAGGCAATAACTTGTTCCTATTTTTCAAACTTTTGTGATAGGATGACTCCCACCTCCCTTATAGACCAATCCACATCTATAACAAATGGTTGTGAGAAATCCAGCCTAGTTAAAATTGGATTTACTATCAAACATCTCTTTAAAGTAACAAATGCCCCTTGGCAAATGGGTGTCCATACAAATATGCATTCCTTCTTGGTCAAACTAAAAAAAGGTTCTGCAATTTTTGTATACCTAGGAATAAACTTGTGGTAATAACCAATAAGCCCCAAAAAGGCCCTAACATTGGTTATTGTCTTGGGTATGGGAAAATTTTCCACACTAATTATTTTCTTGCAGTTAGGGCAAGATCCTTTAATACTCACTACATGACCCGGGAAAGTAATGCTTTAAGCCCCAAAATAGCACTTGCTAAGGTCTAACTTTAGATGAACCTTTCTCAAATGGTGAAGCACCATTTGGATATGTTGCAAATGCTCCCTCTAATTTAGGTTGTGGATGTTGCCATCATCAACAAAGACTTTTATAAACTTGTTTGTCCAATCTTTAAATTTTTTGGCCATGGTTTGTGAAAAAATATTAATGGCGTTTTCCAAGCCAAAAGGCATGACACTCCAATCGCACAGGGCTGAGTTGGTAATGACTACAATTTTTTTTATGTCTTTAGGTGCCATGGGTATCTACTAGAACCCAAATTGAAGATCTAAAGTAGCAAACCAAGCAAATTCTCCCAATTGATCTAACACATCATTTATTAGTGGCATGGGAAATGAATCCCTCCATGTTTGTGCATTAAGTGGCCTGTAGTTTCCACAAAACCTCATGTTGTCCTCTTTCTTCATTGACATAATCACTTTGCATGCATATTTTGATGAGCTCTTGCGCATTTTACAAGGATCAACTAAAACATGTATTTATCTGTTTACTTTAGCCTCTTCCCAATAAGATAATATTATAGGATTCATTCGACAAGGTCGTAATCCTTGTGTGTTGATGATATGTTCATCAATGGTATAGTTGCCTAGCTCTCCTTCGTGCCACACAAACACGTCTAGAAACTCTTCCAACAAGAGCCATAATGCCTTAGTTTGTTCTAGATCAATATTAACGTTGAGCTTAATATTAACCTTGATTTTTGTCCCTCTCTTATTTCCTTTAACTTGTTCCCTTTCTCCTTCAACTTGAACAAGAAACAAATGGGATACATGTTCAAAAAGTTTGTTTGTAAACTATTTAATCCATTGGTCTTTTTCCTCTTGAACATACCGAATCTAGTCTATGTAATCATCATCCTTAGTGTATTGACCTTCTAATAGTTTTTGTTGTTGCTCTTGTAACACTAAATTTAGCATCTACATTGGAGCCTCACAATCCAACACCTAATTCATCCCATGATCACTTAACTTTTCATACTTGATATTCTCTGTTGGTAGAACCCATAAAGGATTATAACCTTCCTCTTCCTCTGATTCATTAGTCCTTCTTTAAACACAAAGTCATCATCGCAATCCTCAAAACTAAGATGGATGCATTGTAGAGGTACTACCTTTTGCAACTTCTAAAAACTTATACTCTACTTGAATGTTGTTAAAGTTATTATTCATCCTTTTAACACCTACATATGTTGTTTCCACAATCTTTTGTAGCATGTTGACCACATTAAGGGGAAGCACTTCAATTGCCACTCTTGGCCCATTCCTAACTTGTATAACCCCCTTTTCCACATCAACCACGAGTCCAATCTTCATAAAAAATCCAACTTCAAAAGAAGGTCATAATTGTTAATATCAACAACAATGAAAACCATTTGGTAAACCACTTGCCCACTATTTTAAGGATCTTAGTGATCCTTCCAAGTGCTTGTGTAGTTATGCTTGAAGCAATCTTATAGGTCCCATGCCTTGAAACCAAATGCATGACACCAAGTTCTTTAACCACACTTACGACCATGATCGACATTGACACCCCAATTTCAACCAAGCCTTCAAACAAAGCTTGATTAATTTCAACCACAAGATGTAGCATTTTGCTATGATTGGTCTTGTTAATGCAAACCTTCCTAATGTTTGGTGTAAATATGATTGTAGCACTTATGTTTTAATAGTTTCAAGATCCTTTTTCCTTCTTACCAACTTGACTAATCCTTCAAGGTATTCAAGGTTTTATCAAAATAGTCTGCATGGGAGTTTTTAAAAAAATCCTTTAGTGAAATGGAAAAAAATCTTTGATATGATGTTTCCATTGGATACTAGGTTTCCTATCCACACATTCATTGTCAGGTGATTCTTCTATTATTCCTCCATATGTAAATGTTTATACATGCATTTTTCTTTTTGGCATCCAGATGAAAAAAAAAATTGTGTCTGACGCCACATAATCAATTCAGCTTTGCAAGTGTAGTTTTTTCGTCATTGACCATTAATTCTAAGAAGTTTGCAGATGAAAAAGGACCCTTCCCATAATTTCTCCAACACCTACCTTCAATATGCCCCATGCTCAAACAAAAAAAAACAGTTTAAACTGTAATTCTTTGTCTTATGCCCCCTACCACACTTGGCACATTTTGGCTTCAAATAAACAAGTTTAAGACATGCAAAGACAGTGTGTTCATTCGATCTACATAGTTGACATTGGATGGTGCTAACACTTTTGAATTATGACTTACTTTCCAAAGTAATTATCCAATGTATCATTCAATGCCTGAAGATGTTTGTCAATGTTGGTCTCTCCCATTATTAGTTCCTCTTCCCTTTCTTCCTGCAAAGGTTCATAATGAATTTCTTCAATCTCCCCAAGGACCTTTTCTATGTTAATTATGACAAGCAAATATCCATGTCTTGGTATGTTTTTACGACAAATAGTTTTTAAAATTTAGGTTTCAATATGGCTAAAAATCACCTGTGCCTTTTTGCATCCAGAATGTGGCCTTTGACAAGTAATCTCTCCAACTTGTCATAGTACAACTGAACCCTTTACCTAGGTTCCTAACACACTGCATCCATTTTCAATCTCAATTCGTTTTCATCATAAATGCCATATTTTTGGTGAAGTAATGCTTATAGTGTTGCCTGGTCATGTGAAATAGGATCAAGCTAATGCTACCAATCCCATGCCTTTCCTCTCAAATTGAGTTTTACAATCTTGAATAGCTTTTCTATCCAAATCCTTGACTTCAATAACCATTTTTAGCCTTTTAGTCTAATAAAAAACATCCTCCATGCTTTTGCCCCAAACAAGTTCATCCATCCCCTTAGGACTAATCATTATATTTTTTGAGAACTTGATCAAACACATAATTAATAGGTTCACTCTTCTAATGTTGTCTCATTTTCTAACTTCTCATATGCAACAAATTGAAATCAATTGCTTCCATTATGTTGTAATTTAGGTCATTCGTACCAATGTATCTCCAATTTAATCTTCCGTATAGATCAGTATAGAAGACCCAACATAACATATGATATTCTCTTCAAGTATAGGCAATCCTCAAAATGTGGTCTCCTTCCTTAATCATATTGTCCAATTTTGGCCTATAAAATTGTGCACAATAATGTTTCACATTATTTTTTATTGGCACCCATACATCTCCTAACCTAAAGACTAGAGTAATCCTCTCTCTAGAAACACACTAAACTTCAAGTCATTTCAAAGGGCTAAGAACTTGTGAAAAAAAACCTGGTTTCTAAAGTTTGTAGGATTAACCATTACCTTCCATTAGAGTCTAAATGGGTTTTTAACCATAAGGTTGCCTTCACGAAGTAACCTAAATTTAATACTCCTATGGAAATATCTCCTAGTTTAGAAACTGCTAGGTCAAATCCTACAATATTAATGTTGGCAAATCCTATGATTTTAAAAACTAATGTTTCCGTATTAAGTTTTGTAAGAAAAGTCGCTTCATCAAATACAAAAAATCTAGATTGAATTCTCCTACTCATGATTCATAATATGCAAGGGTATTGAAAATGCAAGGAAAATTTTTATGCAAAGAAATCAACTTGTCTACCTTCTACTATTGGGCTTAACATATTAGAAAATTGGAGCAAGTATGATTGCTCATCAAAACTTTCCAATTGCCATTTGAGTTCTTGATCCAACTTCTGACATAAATCTCCAACTTATAAGCCTAGACAAACCTCTTTTAGTTAATTCATAAAACTTTGTCTCCAACTTGCAACAAATGCTCAATCCCCAATATGAATAAACAAATGAAGTGACTAGGTGAAGAACATGACCTAGGTATCCAAATGTCACCTATTCTTGGGATAACATCTTCTTCCCCAAAACCATAGTTGTAGATGTTAAGCGAGGTACGAAGCAAAAAAACTCTACACTAAAATTGTGCACCATTGCTCCATCCTCCTGCTCCATCATGGATCTTGACCCATATATGTGCGTTGGCACCAAATCCACTATGGTTGATTTTAACAACCAAATCACCAACCTATGCCTCTTTTGGGTTAATGCCAATGATATGCACAACCCTAAATCCAAGCATCCACAATATTAGAGACCTTAATGAAGGTGCTTGTTCAAAACTAGGTTTGTCAAACTGACATGTTATTTGCTACTCAAAAAATTCATGAGTGGTTAGTTTTTGAGTAGAGTTAATGTTATTGGATTCTAACATTCTTCTATCATGTTTCTATCTTGAATTTGATGATAGTTAAAAGATATTGATGATCAACCATGTTCTGATACCAAAAATGGGGGCAATGCCAAATCAACAACCACTAGATAGCCAACAACAAACATTTTGAAATATCAAATAACAAATTATAACTAGTCATATAATGAACTGAATAGTAGTTATGAAATAGAAACTATGGAACATGAAAAATTAGTTCACTCCGGTTTTTCTCTCCTTAGCCCACTAGTTGGATTATGGCATTTTGAAACTTTCAACTCGTATCCCCAACACATAAATCCTTTCCATGCTCCCACTAGGTTTTAAATTTTTTTATAAAGAGACAACAATAACCCCAATTGTCAATTATAGGTATGCACAAATAATCCCTTGGAAGTTTCGGTCATAATGATTATCTTTAGAGCTCCCATTGAAATGAATACTCTTTATGTTACTTAGATTTGGTAACAGGTTGATAATATAAGCAAGTTGTCATAACCTATTATTTAACTTAACTTGTAGTATTAACCTAACCGTTTAACTAAGCCTAGTAGGTAATGACCGGGTTAAGAAGATAGGTTGACATGTTAGTCAACAAGTAATCAGTAGAACTTATATTTAACAAAATTGGTAGTTGGACATGTAGTTAAGCAAGGTGTACTTTTTGAAATTTTAGACTATTAGTCTAGGTACTGGCTAATGACTATTTATAATGGTCAGTTATGATTGTTGTATTTTGAATTTGTTAGTATAAAACTAGGAGGACAGACTTGTTGAGGGACTTTTGGATTTCATTAATGATTATGTTTTTCATTTTTTAATTATGGAACATGGATCATTTTTCTTTCGACCTATTTCCTTCAATAATTTGTGTACATGTTAGTTTATGATTTGTAGTAGTTTAAGTTTTAGTTTGTGTGTTGTATGTACCTATTGCTATTTTAGGAACTTGTTGCTAAAAAATTCAGAGGTGAATTACCCTTAATGGGAATAGAAAAACCTCGTTAACACCTTCTTACACCCCAAATCAATATTTAGTCCCAGAAATACATCATCTCTCCTTCCCATCACAAATGCCACAATCCAATTGCTCTTGAAACCCCTTATTTGTTCATCATCTTTTTCAATTGTTGCCTACTCTATATGACATTTTTCAACCCACACAAATGGTGCAACGAAATTATAGTCCCCTTTATTCAAAGAATTTCCTAGATTTTAGGGCATTCTTCCCTCACAAACTTCAATTGTTTAAAGACCACCATTTGAAAACTTCAACTCTTGCCAAATCATAGACAAAAAAAAATTCAAATTTCCTAGATTTTAGGGCATTCTTCCCTCACAAACTTCAATTGTTTAAAGACCACCATTTGAAAACCTCAACTCTTGCCAAATCATAGACAAAAAAAAATTCAAGTAACATAGTGCCTTTCTCAAATTTCAGAATTTAGTTTTTCATGAGTCAAGAACTTATTCCTATAATACTATGTTCACACTCCTTCCATAACTAGCACCACACAACATAAGATTTTGTCAAATCAACGCCGAGTGCCATCACCATCATGAAGAAAAAAAAAAAAACCCCATTACCTACAAACAACAAATCACAACAAAAAGAAAAAACACAACAAATGTAGAACGACAACACTTTTCACACTTCATGATGCTCAACTATCTCTTGTTTTGGCACCTTCCGTCAGTCCAAAACCTTAAGGCTTTTCATCCACTAGGTCACTCCTTCATCCAAAATTCCATTTGGAATTTGTTCACACCAACAACACCATACACATCTTCAAGTCACAAAGGCATTCTTGAATTAAGCACCCACCTGAGTAAAAATAAGTTGGATGGCCATTTCATTTTTTGAAAAATGCCTTTGCCCTTAGTGAAGGAAAAATTTCACTTGATAATGTATTAGACATTTTCTACCAGTTTTAACTACTCAATTGTGGATGAACCTCAACTAAGTTGAGGTCAAGTTTCATCTTAATAACCTATCTCAGTTTTTTGTAAACCCCAACTTAGTTGACATCAGTTTCAACTTGGTAACACAATTCAGTTGCCAGTGAACCCCTACTAAGTTGACATTTGGTTTCAAGTCTCAAATTCGTAACATAATTCAGTTGCCAGTGAACCCCAACTGAGTTGCTACTCATAGGTTTCTCCTTGGTAATCTATGTCAATAGTTGTTGATAATACCCAATTGAATGGATTTTGGTAGAACCCAAGCTCAGTGGAAGTTAAGGTTTCATTGTGGTGACCGATAACCTACTTAAAAAAAACAAAGTAAATGAAATATGCCAACAATAAATCAATTGATTTGTCATGGTAGAGAGTCAAAATGGCGCACACAACATAGTCGAGCTTTGACTCAATGTCCTTAAAAGGAGGAAATATGCATGCGTATTTCAACAAAAACAACAAAAAAAACCCAATTTGGCTTTACACGAGATAGCCTCAATGTGTTGGTGAAATTCCAACTGAGCTGATGCTGGTGAACCCAAACTCAGATGAAGTTAGGTTTCACTGTGGTGACTGGTAATCTATCTCAGTGTGTGGATGAAATCCCAACTGGGTTGATGCTGGTAAAACCCAGACTCAGTTGAAGTTAAGGTTTCACTGTGGTGACCGGTAACCTATCTTAGTGTGTGGATGAAATCCCAACTGGGTTGATGCTGGTAAAACCCAGACTCAGTTGAAGTTAGGTTTCACTGTGTTAACTGCTAACCTATCTCAGGTATGGATGAAACCCAACCGAGAGTTGATGATGTAAGGTCACCCTAATAACCTATCTCAGTAGTTGCTGATAAACTCAATGTAGTTAAATGTGGGGTAAATCACTTTGCCAACTTAGTCTGTCCTGTAGGTAGGTAGGTAGGTAGGTAGGAAGGAAGGAAGGAAAGAGAATAAGTGGCTAGTAAGCAAGTAGGAGGAGCATATAATAATAAAAAAAAACGCACTCTCAGCAGTTAGCACAGAGGTAAGGCCTAGTGAGGTTATAAGGAGGTAGGTAGTAAAAACAGAAACCGAGGTAACCACCGTGGTTAGTTTAGGGAACTGAAACCCAATGAAAAACTGTTGTCTGTCCACACATCATCCATCTCTCACAGTGCGCGCTCTCTGGCTGGCCTTTGTTCTCTTCTCTCTCTCTCTCCTTCGCACGCACTTTCTCGCGCGCGTTCTCTCTTCCTCTCTCTCACTCGCTCATCTCGTACCGGCGGCTCTGATGAGGGTTTTTTTGTGTTTTCTGTTCCTAGTTACCGTTGCCATTAGCGAGAGCACAATCACAAGAGCAATAATAATTAGG
>Ga0116228_10005662_pt1 | contig 11134 bp, 13 predicted proteins | sample S1TSphfallax_2_FD_89694 | JGI IMG/M metagenome (GOLD analysis project Ga0116228, IMG submission 89694) | Host-associated microbial communities from peat moss isolated from Minnesota, USA - S1T2_Fc - Sphagnum fallax MG | ecosystem: Host-associated > Plants > Peat moss > Unclassified | place... | reverse complement strand
GGGATTCCTTTGTGGACTGTTTTATTCTTGAAATATTCCACAAAAAGTTTTAGGAAAAATCTTTAAAAATCATGATAATTTTCTTTATAGTACTTTGATAAGGCTTGCATTAAAAATTTGTCATTTAGAAAAAAATCAAATTATTAAACATGTCCTTTTATGCTTAAAGGCATTGTAATGTTTTATTAGTGCTTTTTCATTTTTTTTATTCATTTGATTAATTTCAAATTTATTCATAAGTTCCCATGATAAATTATGAATGTTGTCATATAAGTAAATATTACAATTTCAACACAAAATTAAATCACATTTTCAATAACATGGAACATCAAGCACTGGTTCCATTTGTTGTGATACATGATACCATGACTCCACCTGTTAGTCCATGTTTTCAGTAATTGTTGTTGCTAATCACTACTGCCATTCATGTTGAAAATGAATGGGCAACCTAGCACCTTTATGAGGAACATTCACAAGGTTACAAATGCACTCATTCTTGCTGTGTTTTATGTTGATTTGGGTTGTTGGGACTTGGGACCAATATAACAATTAGTTACTTGAGCATATATATTTCGTGTGTGATTTTCGTGGAGTTTTCTGTGCAATCTCATTTATATTCTCACTTTGCTTTTGAGTCACAACATGGTGGCTCTTCATGTCAATTGTTGAGTCTTATTGTCAATCAAGTTCTTGAAATTTATTGGGTTCCTACTTTATTGAAGTTTTTCTTTCTCTTTCCTGAACTCATTAATTATTCTTTTTAGGAGTGAAGGGTAGTAGCAAAAGCTATATAGAGCTACATATATAAGACTCTTGCTGTCTATCACACAAGTCTGTGGGCTGGGTTTTTATTTTATTGTGCAACCATATGAAGCACTGGAGGAGGAGATAAACTTTCAAGAAAGATGGTTCAAAATGGGACACCTTAAAAGAGTAGCTAGGCCTTTAGAGGTTTTTGTCTTTGACAGCGTCGAGGATGCCTCCCAAGGATAGTGTAAGCAGGCCCTGATCTCTTGCTCTTCACATTGTACTCACCTGGTCCAGGTGTCATGTCAGACCTTGACTCGGGAAACCTGCCTGCAATGGAGTATGCAACCATTTTTTCAATGGGTAACTGATAAGTGCCTGGCCCTGGTGTATTTTCACTATGGCCTGGACCTGCTCGTGCAGCCAAGCTGTAAACTGGAGCACCAGATATAATCTTTGGGGTATATGTCCCAGGTCCTGGATTCTTATTTGGGAAAGCAAGATCGTTGCGTGCTGCTAAGGTGTATGCAGGACCATCTTTACCATAGCCAGGTGTATATGTGCCAGGCCCTGGGTAATCATTCCCAGGAGGCCCAATGCCTCGTTTAGCAAGAGTGTATGCGGGTGCTCCAGACTTCACACTTGGTTCATACTCACCAGGACCAGGACCAATGAAGCTTTGTCCCTGCCTGAGATGAGCTGCAATGCTGTAGGCTGGGGCACCCGAGCCTGTGTTTGGTGAGTATGCCCCAGGACCTGGTTGTCCCTCATTGTGACAAATGTTCAACCTCTTTGCTAAACTGTATGCAGGGCCTTCTCCAGTTGATGCCTTCATGTCATAAGTCCCTGGGCCTGGGGCTCTATCAGAGGGTGCTGAATTGAGCCTAGCAGCAAGAGAGTAAGCTGGTACACAGTTGTGCACATCAGGATTATATGTCCCAGGTCCAGGAGTTTGATCAAGTTTGTGGTCATTTGCCCGTGCAGCAAGTGAATAGCATGGAGCTCCAGATTTCACATTAGGTTGGTATGCTCCTGGACCAGGAGTTTTTTCGCCTGCATGGGGTTCAAGCCTAGCAGCAAGAGAATAAGCTGGTACACATGAGTGCACCTCTGGGTTGTATGTTCCAGGCCCAGGCATACCTTGATCAGGCAAGCCTTTACCTCTTCCAGGAATGGAGAAACAAGGCCCACTAAATGTCGGCTTCAAATCATAAGTTCCTGGACCTGGCTGATCATCAGTACTACGCCCAGGCAACCTTGCTGCTAAAGAATATGCTGGTTGACATGAGTGAACTTCTGGGTCATAAGCTCCTGGACCAGGGTACTGATCACCTTTTGCACAAGGTAGAGCACCTCGAATGGAAAAAGCAGGGCCTTGCATTCTGTTATCAGGGCTGTAAGCTCCAGGCCCCGGATTGTCATTTATCTTGAAGTGATCAAATCGGAGTGCAATACTGTAAGCTGGCACACAAGAATGCACATCTGGGTTATATGTGCCAGGTCCAGGGTTTTTGTCTCCTGCCAATCCATGTGCTCGCCCTGTCAAACTGTAAGCTGGTGCACCTGACTTGACCTTGGGATTATATGTCCCTGGCCCTGGGTTTTTATCTAGTGCTTTGTAGGCTAAGCGAGCTGCCAGGCTGTAGCAAGGACTTCCAGGTCTTTGACTTGGATCATAAGTTCCAGGTCCAGGGTAATCTGTGGCCAAAGGGTTGATTAACCTCCCAGCAATACTGTAAGCGGGTGCTCCAGATTTTGCATTTGGGTCATACTCTCCAGGTCCTGGACCAATATAACTTGTCTTGTCTTGCATCCGTGCACTGATGCTATAAGCAGGGCCTCTCTCACTTTTGCTCATGTTGTAAGTTCCTGGACCTGAATCAATCAAGTGGTCCACAAAGTTTCATCAATAACTATTGCAAAGTTTCAATGTGGAGAAGTCTATGGATTTCTATACATTGAACATGCAAAGAGTTTTGAGAAAGAAAAAAAATTGAAGGATTCATGTGAACTGCAAAAAATCTCTAATGTTTGTCACAAGTGGACTGAACCAGGGATTTCTCTGGCAAAGAGTACTAGATCGGTTGTGTTCTGCTGCAATACCCTTTTTGGCCATAAAGAATGGATTCTACAGTCCATTGAGGGGAGGGTTTTTGGTAAAATAGATTGTAAACATGCTAAAGAACATGTGCAAGTGTCAGCATTATAACATACACACATTCTTCATGTCATCACTTATATAATGCACTGCCACTGTAGTAATGGACAAACACCAAGAAAAGCAAAAAGCGTTGTCCCTGGATTTTCTTGAAGGTTTGAATCTAGATTCAAGAAAAAACATGATTATTATTACTGCAATAATCTGCATAAATAATGGGTGATTTTGACAAACAAAGGCAATCTGCAGCTGTGCAAATGTTGTATGAACACCTGTGTCCAGTTAGCTAAGCTACACAGATGGGCAAAGTAACTCTCTAATTTCAGAAGGAGACATTGGTGAGAGGGTAGCCAAACTGGAGCAGAAAAAGGCTCCTGGAAAACACAGAAATCTTGAACTCCCATGATGATCTGAATTGGCTTGGAGGTTTGCTTTCCGAAGGATTGATTGAATCTCTGCTACCAAACTACATATTTCTTCCTGGGATTTCTTTTGTTGAATTCCACAAGCAAGGATGGATTCTCTCCTACCAAAATATCAGATCTTCCTGGGATTTCTTCAACATTGCTACCCGAGAATATTTTGTCTTCAAGAGAAAACTCGCACACCACATTTCACAATGAGCTTCTTCCCATGCCCCTCCCTACAAGAAACTTTCTATACTTCATTTGTACTTTGGAGTCTGGAAGAAAATTGAATGCAACAAACAAACAAATAAATGTTACAGTCTACAGACACCAATGCTACTGGTATTACTTTGATGATTCTCAGTACAGAATTGAGGAACTACAGATGGAAAGAAAACGATAGACAGATCTCTAGATTACCTATGCCATTGACGCAACTACTTTGATGTATCTGAGCAGAAGGAGAAAAACAACAGCAAATTGTACATACTTTCTCCAACAATTTCTCAAAACCTTTACTGGAACTACGAAAATTGCAAGAGAAGTACAACGAGAATCTCAGTTGCATTCTCGCTGCAAAAAAAGAAAAGAGACAGACAGACAGACAGACAGAAAAGAACACATAAGATTATTGTTGCAGCAGATTTCGTGGTGTGTGGAAGAAAGACAAAACGACAGCCCAGACGAACGAGGGAACAGGCAAAAGAGATAAGGAAGGAAAGCCCACGCAGAGCAGACCTGGATTGTTGGGGAGGTGGGCAGGGTCGAGGCGCTTGGCGAGGCTGTAAGCCGGTACACAGGAATGCACGCTGGGATCATAGGCACCAGGTCCTGGTGAGTCTTGGCTCTGTGATTCCTTGGTGCGCATGGCCAAGCTGTAAGCAGGCGCACCCGAGGGCGTCATGTTGTTGTAGGTGCCGGGACCTGGCGTCTTGCTTGCTGCCAAGTCGCGTCCTCTGGCAGCCAGACTATAAGCCGGTGCAGCGCTTCTCACCCTGGGATTGTACGTTCCTGGACCCGGATTCTTGTCCAGCGCTCGGTTCGCCAAGCGCCCCGCAATGCTGTAGCAAGGTGGAGCGTTTTTGGTGAATTCCGTGCTCGCTGTGTAGGTGCCTGGTCCTGGATTGTCGCTGCCGAGTCTCTTATCGCCGCGGCCTGGAATGGAGTAAGCTGGGCCGTGGTCGCTGTGACGCGGATTGTAAGTGCCTGGACCTGGCTGATCCTCTCTCATGTTGGATCTCAATCTTGCGCCGATTGAGTAGATAGGTGCTTGCGTCGCAATGGAATTTTGTTGGGGTGTGTATGCCCCTGGTCCTGGATTATCGTTGCATATATCCATTGCTGCTGCTGTTGCCAACTTGAAATGGCAGATAAGAAGGATCCGCAGGTAAAGTGAACGAATACTAAGTGCTTGAATTCTTCTTCATGGAGGAGCTGATTGCATCCAGAAAGAGCTGCTGTAAAGCGGCCAGAACTGTGGCACACTAGTAAGGGAAGAAGGAGAGAAGAAGATGGTGCTTGCAAGAAGGGATATAGAGAAAGAGGCTTCCGAGATGGCAAAGGGGGAAGAAAGGAAGCACATTCAAGTGGCACACTTTTGATCCAAGAGACCAGCTAACATTACCATCTCTTTCAGGTTTGAAGAGCTATGGAACCAAGCCTCCATCTTCATAGTTTTCTTTGCAAACCAAGACCCTAGAGGAGAGGATGCTAACCTTTCTTCTGCTGCTGTTCTGCTTCTTCTTCTTCTTCTTCTTCTTCTAGTGCAAGATGAAAGAAAGCAAATTCATTCCTCAGAAACCAATCTAAACCCACTTGAAAATGAAATGCTCACAAGTGCCTGATTGCAACTGAAAAACTCAAATCCATCATTGCTTGGCACAATTTAAGGCAAAATTTACCAGGACAGCAGGTGATAAGCAAATTCTGGATTCAGAAACAGAGGATTGAACAAGCTTTGAATAATAATACTTGATGGGCAGAAGAGGATGATGAGAGAGGGAAAGCTGCAATGTTTACAATATAAGGAGCTGTGGCAGCACTAGTGTGTTTGTGTGGGGGAGGAAGAGAGAAGAGAGAGAAGAAGGTGACTCTTCCAGGGCTCAGATCCAGATGGGAAATGGATGAGATGGCAAGGGAGCAACACAGAGATGCCAAGAGATTAGCAACCTTTTTCCAATACACGCTCTCCCCCCTCCTCTCTCTCTCATGCTTCTTGTTCTGAAACAAAAAAAGTCCTACAATTCAGGGGTTTAACCAAACATCATGCCAATATTTACTGGTTGGCTGCTGCCCACATGGATCCCTTCATCTCCTGATTGAAGATCATACCTATGAGAGCACAGAGAAAACTCCACCAAACAACACCTTGGAAGGCAACACAATGATAATAAGTGTGGTAATTACTTATGAGAGTTGCTCACCAAGTTTTGGACCGCACCTTCAGACCCCAGCACCCTGTTCATCATGAACAGTGGTGATAAGCAGCCATGACTCCCCCACTGACTTCATCAGTGATTGTCGAAAGATGGGTAGAGATAATTATTTGATACTCCACCCAAAATTTCAGGCACACTGGTATACAAACATGAGCATCCTGATTCTCTGATACATTTTCAGAAGCAGCTTTGGGAAGAGTAAGTTATGACACAGGCTAGGAGGACTCAAGAAAAATGGCCAAAGATCAATGCTATTGTATCAAGATAAAAGACCAAGGCATGGAAATGTTCAATCTACATGGCACTTTGAGGTGAAACAGGGGGGAGGAGGTGGTTGTTCCTCTGATACACATGTTGGATGCTGCTCCTTCCCTCCTCTCAAGTTTCTCTTTGACTCCATTCTCATTGCAATGTCCAGACAATAATAGTCCCTTGTTATTGCAGTCTCTGTGCATGTACTTACAACTTCCTACCTTCTAGGCTTCACCACCATATGGAGCATATGTGGAAAGGAATTTTGCTCTGCTCTCTGGCCTGCCATGGAGAAGTGAAGTCTTAACGAAGTGACGCTGTACAGCACTTGATTCAGAGGAGATCCCATGTCCACGTGTAGATGAAGCAGACCTCAAAAGAATCGGTGACAGTAGCATCTCCTGCCTTCTCCTCTGTTCTCCACCTCTGACAAAGCTTCAACTTGGTGTTGCAATGCTGTCTTTGATTTCTAAGACAACTTTGCCATGTGCTTTCTTTCGTTCAATTACCCTATGAGCCTCTGCAGCCTCTTCCAATGGAAGTATGTGCCCAACAGGTACTCTAAGCTGTCCATTCTTTATAAGCCTTGCTATTTCTTCCAATGCTTCTGCATCTGTCCTCATAATTGTCCACCAGTAGTCTACAAGGCCACCAACACACTGAGAACATCACAGTTGCTTGATTGCAAGAAATAATGTTAAGTTAGGGGGATGCTATAACTGGAAAATGGTTAAACCCAATAATCCAAAAAGCCAGAGGTGCATAAGAAAGAAGCTTTGAGTTGACAAACTGAGTCTATCTTTTTGCAATCCTAATGTGATGGAAAAACTCACCAATTCCATATTGTTGCCGATACTGCACTTGCTTCCTGAACAGCACAGCTGCTGCTGCAGCTCCACCTGCCACTAGGCCATACACATCTGCCAAAGCCACAGTCTCACCCTGGATCCATACAGCACTGTGAGAGCACACCATAAACTGCTGGAGAACTACAACAGAAAAACAGAGATAATATCTCTGAAGAAAACAACTTCATTCATAGGCAACAAACTCTGGCCATTGCACAATGGAACTTGACAATGTCTTGAAGTTCTGAAAGGGAAAAATCAAAGTTCCTGATTCAGACTTGGGGCCCTCAGAGTGGAGAGAGAAACGGGTTCAGCACTTATGGTTATAAGGTTTCAGTTCTTAGAGTATTCATGTGCACACCTGGAGGGTAAGGTAGTGTCCGCCTCTTTGCAGAAGTTTAGTGCCTGCAGCTTCAGTCTCAGGTAGCCCAATTGTATCCAAAACCACATTGAAACGGTCCTTGAATTGCAAGTTGATGTTCTATCAGCAAAACAAACATGGATCTGTTGATGGCAAGCCAAAAGAAAAAATGACAAGAGAAAAGCACAACAGAAAGCAAGAGAGAAGTGCAAGTGCAAAAACCATTACCAATGCAGACAAGAGGCAACATGGAACATTGCAGAAATTGCTTGATAAATATGGCACTTGCACCCACAAACAGGGAGGCTAAAACTAACCTTATGCCTTCAGCCCTAAACTGGTGACTTAATGGAGATGAAGGGGGGTCAAGTTACCGGGGTGGTGTAGTCAATGGCCTCCTCAGCACCTGCCTCCTTTACACGCTCCATGCTTCGTTTGCCACAAGTGCATGCTACATAGCATTCTGCACTTCGTGCTAGCTGGATGGCTGAAAGTCCAACAGCTCCACCACCTCCCATCACAAGAACCTTCTGCCTGTTGCACCAAGAGACATGTTGTAAATCTTGGTTATGTTCACTCTTCACATGTACAATAGATAATTGCACTCACTCATGTTGTTAAGTATGTCATGTCTGGACTGATTAGGGCTGAGTGCAAAGAGTACACATGGACAAGAAACATGGTAGAGGAATCCTTATGATTGCAGAGTTGCAAATGTCCTTTTACCCTTTCTTGATCTGTGCAGTACTCCTTAATGCCCGCCATGCAGTTAATGCAGCAAATGGGATTGCAGCAGCTTCCTGCCATATTTCATCAAGGAGCAAATTAGTTTGGAAGGAAAATATGCACAGCACAGGTATCCCAGAGCAGGAGTTCAAGAACAGAAAAAAAGACACAGAGTATTTGTGATGGGCAGTGGCAGGCAATCACACGATGTGTGAGACATTGTCAGGCTTCTGAGCCAGTTGTTCCTCATTGAGGATGGCGTAGTTGCTATATGTTCCCTGTGTTGCTGTTGGCTGCAGAGCTCCAAACACCTGTTGCCCTATTTGAAAATGCTGAACAGAGCTTCCCAACTGCATCACCTCACCACTCACATCCCTTCCGATCACTAGTGGCAACAGAGGCTCAAACAATGAGCGTCCATAACCTCCTCGCATCTGCATCCATCTTACAACTTTCTCAGGGATGACTCTACTCTACTGGTCAGTGTAACAACTACAACTACAACATCTGGAAGAAAGCTTGTCAATGGCATGAGAAGTAAGAGAAGTAACCATCTGCACAAAGACAGAAGCACAGAGAGACCTGTGCTTCCAGCTAGAAAGAACAAGGACCACCGACCACTCACTGCTGCTACCATTGCATGCATGCTCATGAACAAAATGCAACCCCACAGGTACAAACAAACAACAGCGAGGATGGAATCACAAAAGAACCAGAAAACAAAAAATGCATGCTTACCCGTAGATCAAGAGGGTTGACTCCTATTGCATGTGTGCGTACCAAGACTTCTGATGCTCCCAACTCTGGCAGAGCCACATCTTCCCGCACTTCCAAGACCTATGTCCAGCAATCAGTAGTAGTCAGGTAGAGCAACAATCAAATCCTTCTGGCTCCATAACCATCATTCAACAAGGCTGCCTCCATCTGCTTGAATCTGGAATGAATGTGGGATTGCAAAAGGATTAATATATCTCACCTCAGGGCCTCCAAAGCGGGGAAGAATTACAGCTCTGCATGTGGTGAGATAGCACTTGCCCAGAGATTCCCATACCCTTCCACGCCACACACAAGCTTGTAGTCCCTGCTGCATCCACATGATGTTGGGGTTGTCTCTTTTCTTCCTCTAGTTCTGCTCAATGCTCGTCGTCCCTTTTCCTCATACCCTCACTACTGTAGATGGTAGGTGCTTCAGCTGCTGCTGCCGATGCTGCTCCTGAATCTGCACACGAGCCAACAAGAGAAAAAAGAAGCTTCAAGCCCCCGTGTCCTTCTTCTGGCCGCAGAGATCGGAAGCTTGAAACAACAAACAGCGACTTGCACGCATTTCCTTAGGAGCTCCAAGTGTCCAATCTGATGAAAAGTGTTGTTGCAACCGACGATGCCACGATGCTTTTCCTCATCTTCCCCACCCACCACTTTTCGTCGTATCTTCGAGCGCTGGTGCATTCTTCGATGGGTGCCTGCGTGCATGCGTGGACGGGCTTTTAGGGTTTTCTTCCTGCCTGTTGTGCTTGGTGCTCAGGAGGTTTAAGGGATTTCGTTGCTGCTCACCAAGATTCAAGCTTTTCTTGCTTCATGCTCGTAAATCTCTCTTTTTAAGGGAGTTTGCTGTTCACCAAAATTCGGTCTCTTTCTTGCTTTTGACGTTCGTGAAGCTCCGGGGATCGCGTATGCAGGAAGATTGAAGAGACTATTATGGATATGGAGTCGGAAGAGCCAAAAACAACCACCGATTTATGTCAGGACTGCCAATTGATGCCTGTTGATTTTTTCCATCAGGGCTGATCGAGGAGAATTTAACAAATTGCACCATCTTTTGTATCATCAGTGGAGTCCATGGTAATACAGTGGAAGGAACTTTGGTTTCTGCAGACATGGAATTTGATGAGTTGCAAACTGACAAAATTGTGCATGGAAAAATTGTTGCAAGTTGCAGAATTGGGAGGAAGCAATGGCCAGAGGAACTTCTCCTGTATGGATGGACATCCTCCTGACATTGGCAAGTGTGCAAATTCCTGTACACTTCTTTCCTTGCATCATGGCTGGAATATCTCAAGAAACCTACAAGAGGCATCTGTTTTCCTTTTTCGGTCTAGAGATTCCCTTGCAGAATGGAGCCATGGCAAGGATATGGCCATTTGTACCTTTAGCGGCAGCAAGGTAGTAGTGGAGGCATGGCTGGACCACATCAGTACACTCTTCCTCTTCCTCCATTTCCTTATCATGCTGGTCCATACCCATTCTGAGCACCTGCAACATCAATGCCCAAGTCCCCTCAGTCTCTTCAACCCAAAGCTCCAGGAGCAGTATTAGGTTTAGGTCTAGGTTATGTTTGAACCCCGGGGATCCCCCTCCTGCTCCTGCTCAACTACCTGCAGATTCTTACCTGCAGAAAAGAGTAGAGAAGCTTGTGGAATAGGCTGAGGAAAATGGCCCCCAAATTTTAAACATTGATGAGGGAGAAGCAGAAGGAGAATCTGGCATATGCATTTTTGTTTGGGGCAGAACAATGTGCTCATTATTTGTCACAACCTTCGGCTCATGATCAATCCTCCACTTAGTTCCAACACTAACCCCTGCAACTCCAAATGCATCAGGAAATGTGCACCCTGCTGAATCAGGTTCGTGCACCCCTTGATCGTTGCATAGATCCCTCACTTGGGCCAGCAATGAAGCCATCAATGAGTGTGGTGGCAGGTGCTGGAGATTCCAGTCCTTTCCCTCCACCATGAAGGTTTCTCATCCTCTGCATCACCCTCAACCATTGTATAACTAATTCCAGTGTGAGAATGTTAATTATGCACCTTTTACAGGTCCACCTGGACCTTTTCCTCCAGAGATCACACTGGAACTCAAAGGTGTGATGGATAACCTGACCAGCACAGAAGAATCAGTCAAAAGGGGCAAAGCTCTGGTTCATGCAGACAGCAGCTTTCAGAGCAGCATTGGCAGAGGCCCTGAAGGGTAGAATCCTTGCAACTGATGGTGTTGAGCCACAACTTCACATGGTTTATCTTGCTAATGACAGCCTCTTCAATGGGGTTTGCCACATTTTCGTTTTCAGATGCAAAATTCCAGGATTTAGATGTCATTGATAAGAAATAGGACTTCATGCTTCAAAACACCCAAATTGTGCTGATCTCCTTAACAGTATCCTTTTCTTTCCATCTGGCATGCTTCCAACATGTTGCACACAT
>Ga0116228_10005661_pt1 | contig 11134 bp, 7 predicted proteins | sample S1TSphfallax_2_FD_89694 | JGI IMG/M metagenome (GOLD analysis project Ga0116228, IMG submission 89694) | Host-associated microbial communities from peat moss isolated from Minnesota, USA - S1T2_Fc - Sphagnum fallax MG | ecosystem: Host-associated > Plants > Peat moss > Unclassified | place: USA... | reverse complement strand
GTGAACACGCCGCCGACGAAGGTGAGAAGGAGCAGGATGCTGGGCAGCGCCATGCGGCGGCGACGGGTGAAATATTCCGCCAGGCCCCAGCTCGTGGCGGCAACCAGGGCCGCGCCGACGCCGGGCGCGAGTTGGGCGCCAAGCCAGGCGATGGCAATGAGTATGAGGGACGCGGCGATGGCGACGAAGATATCGTTAAAGCCGGAAAGGAGACGGAAATGTTCCTCGTCCACGCCGGGGGCGGCGTGACTGGCGGCCACAAAGTCGCGGAAGGCGGCGGCGGTTGTGGCGGGGAGGATCCCGGCCTTCACCGCGGCGTTCAGTTCTGCGTCGCTATACATGAGTATGGGCCCCCGGCGTGTCTGTCCGGAAAGCCGCGCTGGCTGGCGGGCTCCCCGCAGCTTTCCTGACAAACACTTAGCACCTCCCGTGCCAATGGATATGTGGCCAAATCGAGGCTTTTGGTTGGGCTGTCGCCACCCTGTGTGAGGCTTTAGGCCAATCGTTGGCGCGACGAGCCAAGGCGTGATCGACGTATGTTACAGGAGCCGATTTTGTTGTAGTCTTGGTACAAGTCGGTCTTCGGACCACCAGGCGGTTTCAATGGCGGAATGCACTAGCTCAGGCGGTTGGGGCGGGGAGCAGGTCGAACTGGTAGAGGTTGCTGCCGCGCATGATTTGCTTGAGGGCGGTGCCGTAGTTGGGGTCGGTGGCGTAGACGCCGGTGAGGCGGTCGGCGAAGAGATCGGGGTCGGCGGCGGCCTGCATGGCCTTTTGGTAGGGAGCGTGGCTGGCGAGGAGGCGGCCGTGTTCGGCGAAGGCGTCGGCGACCGACGGGAATTGGCGGAAGCGGGCGTCGATGGTGATGAGTTTCCCGTTTTGGACCTCGTGGGTTCGGGCGAGGACGAAGGGCTGGCCGGTGGCAGCCTTGATGCCGAACGGGTTGTTGCTGCCAGGCGGCATGTGGGCGCCGCGGTCGCTCTCGAGGATCCATTGGGCGATGCTGATGCAGGCGGGCACGCCGCAGGCCCGCTCCGCGTCCTGGGCGGCGGCCACGATGTGGTCCGGGATCGGTTCGGGGGCGCCCGCGCGCGATGTGGTCGGCGGCGCCTGCGACAGTATGCGGAGCGTTTCGCCGTCGGGGGCGACACGGCCGTCGGGGACGGCCACGCCCATCACGTTGGCCTGGAAGCGGCGGATGGTGATGACGGTGACGATGCCGCAGATGCCGTCCAGCTCCAGCGGCTTGCCGCTGGGCCGGCGGTCGTTGAGGAGCGACTGGACGAGGCGGACATCGTCCGGCCGGTTTTCGCCGCCTAGTCCGACGCTGGCTTCAAGCATGGTGCCTCCTGTTGGGGTGGGTTAGACGTCAGTTATGCTAACATACGAAGTTAGTATGCGGCAAGCTGTCGTGATGCCGCCATTTTATGACGGAGCACACCGGATTGTGGTGTTGTCGTAGGGCCGTCCGTCGTTCATTTTGCGGCGGTCGGGCGGCTGGGAATTGGTGGGCTGAAGCCAGGCCGAGGCCCACCCTACGGTTGGCAATCGTATTATCTCACATTGGCGGTTCGGCGGCATTCCTGGATTGCCACGGCGCAGGGGTGGCTCGCAACGATGAGGTCGTTTCAACGCGGGTTTGGCATTATCTGCAATGGATCGGGACGGGATTTTTGCGTTCGTAGGTCAGCGGCGGCTGGGGGTGATTTCGACGGTTCATGCGTCGGGGGCGCCGGAGGCGGCGCTGGTGGGATTTGGGTTTGATGCGGCGATCGGGATTGTATTCGATACGTCTTCGACGTCGCGCAAGGCGGTCAATCTTCGGGCGCGGCCGGCGGCGGCGTTTGTGGTTGGGTGGGAGGAGGAAACCACGGTTCAGATCGAAGGTTTTGCGTGCGAGCCGGTGGGGGATGTGTTGCAACGGGCCAAGGCGGTGTATTTCGCCGCTTGGCCGGATGGGCGGGATCGGGAGGCTTGGCCGGATATTACTTATTTCATATTGCGTCCGAATTGGGTGCGTTACAGTTGTTTTCGGGGGGTGCCAATTGTGACGGAGATAGAAGTGGGACCGTGGTAATTTTGGCGGCTGACCGATCCCCTTCCCAGTGCCGCAGCGGGGAACCCGCTGCGTCGGCTCTTGCCGACACCTCCCCCATAGGGAGGAGGATTCGCCAGGGAAAAAGTTTTTTGGTTCTTTTTTTCAAAAAAGAACTGCTTTCTTCCTAACCTTCCTTCCTCGCGCGGTCCAATTGTTTCGCGCGTGCGGCGCCTTGGCGTTCGAACATCCAGCCGGGATATTCGGGGGGAAGCGTGCTGACGGTGTTGAGCGTTTCGAGTTCCGTGGTGGTGAGTTCGACGGTGGTGGCGGCGATGTTGTCGTCGAGCTGGTCGATGCGTTTGGCGCCGATGATGACGCTGGTGACGGGTTTTTGGTGGAGCAGCCAGGCGAGGGCGATTTGGGCGACGGAGATGCCGCGGGCGTCGGCGATGGGTTTCATGGTGTCGATGCAGGCGTAGACGCGGTCGCGGTCGACGGGAGGGAAGTCGAAAACGGCGCGGCGGCCTTCGCCGGATTTCTCCTGGTCACGAGTGTATTTGCCGCTGAGCAGGCCGCCGGCGAGCGGGCTCCAGACGAGCAGGCCGATGGTTTCGTGGCGCAGGAGGGGAATTATTTCACGTTCGAGGTCGCGGCCGGCGATGGTGTAATAGGCTTGCAGCGTTTCGAAACGGGCGCGGTTTTCGCGGGCGGCGATGCCGAGCGCGGTGGCGATTTGCCAGGCGGCCCAGTTGGAGACGCCGACATAGCGGACGTGGCCGTGCTGGACGAGGGTGTCGAGGGCGCGGACGGTTTCCTCGATGGGGGTTGCGGGGTCGAAGCCGTGGATTTGGTAGAGGTCGATGTGGTCGAGTTGCAGGCGCGTGAGGCTGGCTTTGACGGCGTCGATGATGTGGCCGCGGGAGTTGCCACGGGAGTTGGCGGCGGGGCCCATTTCGCCGAAGACCTTGGTGGCGATGACGACGTTCTCGCGCGGGATTTTGAGGTTGCGGAGGGCCTGGCCGGTGATTTGTTCGGAGATGCCGGCGGCATAGACGTCGGCGGTGTCGATGAAGTTGATGCCGGCGTCGATCGAGCGGCCGATGAGGCGCTCGGCGTCGGATTGGCCGAGGGCGCCGATTTGGGCCCACATCCCCTCGGAGCCGCCGAAGGTCATGGTGCCCAGGCAGAGTTCGGAGACGAAGAGGCCGGTGCGGCCGAGCTTGTTGATGCGCATGAATTTACTCCAGGTTGCCGCTTGTGGTGGAGGCAGCGGGTTGGGGGCAGCGGCGGTGGTCGGTTCGGTCGGGCTGCTGGTCAGAATTGCGTGAGGGGATGGGATTTCCGTTCGCACGTGGGCCGAACCCGGGATACTGCCTTGCCGTTGTGTGCTTTAACATACAGGGGCTTAGGACGTTGCCACGTAGCGATCAGATTATTCCCGGAGCACGCGCATTTCCAGCAGCACGCCTTTGCCCGATGTGAGGCTGCCCGCGTTTCTGGCGGGCGATGGTGCGATGTGCCAGGCGATGCGCGGGTTCGACTGGTCGGGCAACCTGCTGGGTCACCCGGGGGGGTGGCCGCAACCGTTGCAGACGCTGGCTGGATTGATGCTGGCGTGTGCGCAGCCGGCTTTCATTGCGTGGGGCGCTTCGCACACGCTGGTGTATAATGACGCCTACGTGCCGTTGCTGGGGCGCAAGCATCCGGCGGCGCTGGGGCAGGGCTATCTGGATGTTTGGAACGAGGCGCGGGGGGAGTTGGCGGCGCTGCTGGATCGTATATGGGCCGGCGCGTCGGTGCATATGGAGGATATGGCGTTCGTGCTGGACCGTTATGACGGGCCGGAGACGGCGCATTTCTGGTTTTCCGGCACGCCGGTGCGGGACGATGCCGGGCGCGTAACGGGCTTGTTTTGTACGTGCACGGAAACCACCGGCGCCGTGCTGGCAAAGCAGCAGGCGGACGAGGCCAACGCGCGCCTGGCGCGGATGTTCGAGGAACGGACGGCGCAGCTGCTTTCGCGGGAAGCGCTGATCAGCACATTCTTCAATCATTCGTCGGAATGCCACGCGGTTTTTGTCGAGAGCGAAGATGGGAGGTTTCGTTTCGAGGAGATCAATCCGGCGACATTGCAGTTGTACAACATGACCCGCGATGCGGTGATTGGCCGCACATTCGAGGAGGTTTTCAGCCCGGCGGCGGCTTCATTCCTGAACAGCCAGCTTGGCGCGTGCCTGCGGTCCGGCGCACCGCACCGCTATGAGCGGTCGGTGGGTGGCGCGATCGTGGAGGCAGTGGCGACGCCGGTGCCGCACGAGCGTGGCCGCGCCCGGCGGGTTGTTGTGAGCGCGCGCGACGTGACCGAGCGGCGCGCGCTGGAGGCGCAGTTGCGGCAGGCGCAGAAAATGGAGGCAGTGGGCCAACTGACCGGGGGCCTTGCGCACGATTTCAACAATTTGCTGACCGCGATTTCGGGTAGCTTGGAGCGGTTGCAGGTTCGTCTGGCGCAGGGGCGGCTGGGCGATCTGGAACGTTATCTTCATGCGGCGAACAGTGCGGCGAAGCGGGCGTCGGCGCTGACGCACCGGCTGCTGGCATTTTCGCGGCGGCAGACGCTCGATCCGAAGCCGTGCGATGCCAACAGGCTTGTTTCTGACATGACCGAGTTGATACGGCGCACGGTGGGGCCGGCGATCGAAATGGAGTTCGTGGCGGCGGCGGGATTGTGGAGCATTACGGTCGATGCGAATCAGCTGGAAAACGCGTTGCTCAATCTTTGCATCAATGCGCGGGACGCGATGCCGGATGGCGGGCACTTGACGATCGAGACCGCGAACCGATGGCTGGATTTGCGGGCGGCGCGGGAGCGGGAGTTGCCGGCGGGGCAATATGTATCGCTGTGCGTGAGCGATACGGGGGGCGGCATGGCGCCGGATGTCGTTTCGCGGGCGTTCGATCCGTTCTTTACCACCAAGCCGCTGGGCGAGGGGACCGGGTTGGGGCTGAGCATGGTGTATGGTTTCGTGCGTCAGTCGGGCGGGCAGGCGCGGATTTATTCCGAGGTGGGGCAAGGCACGATGGTGTGTCTGTATTTCCCGCGCAATCTTGGCATGGCGCCCGAAGGCGAAACGTCAGCGGCCGCGGAGGATGCGGCGCGGGCTGAAGGGGGCGAAACGGTTCTGGTGGTGGACGATGAGCCGGCGGTGAGGATGCTGGCGGTGGAGGTGCTGGAGGATCTGGGCTACATTGCCATCGAGGCGGAAGATGGCAGGTCGGGGCTGGCCGTTCTGGAATCCTCGGCACGGATCGATTTGCTGGTGACGGATGTGGGGTTGCCCGGCGGCATGAACGGGCGGCAATTGGCAGACGCGGGGGTTGCGCTGCGGCCAGGGCTGCGTGTGCTGTTCATTACGGGATACGCGGAGAATGCGGTGGTGCGCGGCGGCCATCTGACCCCTGGGATGCATGTCATGACCAAGCCGTTCGCGTTGGACGAACTGGCGAACCGGATCAGGAATATATTAGCCCACGGGTAGGTAGGCAAACGGGCCGGTGGCCGAAGGGGGCGGCCTGATGCGTGCAGGCCGCCCTTTCGCGTTATTGCATGCCCCTGGTGAGGTCGGTGGGAATCGACGGCTGACGGTGTGCGAGGGCGCCTTCCTTGGTGAACGTGTCTGAATACTTGGTGCCGTCGATGACCACTGATCCGCCGAAAACGTCACAACTGCCCATGAATGTGAGCGAGCCGCTGAAGGTGCCGCAGGACTTGGTTTTGTTCTTGCCGGCAACATTGAAGCCGGTTTGGGTTTCGCCCGAAATCTTGAACGTGTAGGCGGTGGAGCAGATGAGGGTATTCAGGATCGAGCCTTTCTTACCCGTGATCGATGTTGTGGAGCCATAGTCGTCGCTGTAGTTGCCGGTCAGCTTGCATAAATGAGCCGCGTTGGCTGGGCCTGCGGCGAGCAGGAGTGTTACGGCGGCGAGCACGGCTTTTTGGATCGAATTTTTCATTTTTGGTATTCTCCCTGGGATAGAACGTGTCGTTCGTTGGACGCGTAAGGTTCCGCTGGACGACGTTGCAAGGTTTATGCCGGTGCGGGGATTCCTGCAATGGGCTAACGGCACGCGATGATACCGTTTCGCCGTACCGTCATATGGTGCCTCGCTCTTACCCATCGCGATGGACCGTAAGCCTGTGTGGGACCCTGGGTCGTGGCGCTCAACGGCGACGCGGGATGCTGCGACGCCCCGGATGAATGCAACGGCGGTGGTGGGGGTGATCCAAGTGCTTCGATACAAGGACGAGTCCGACACGAGCGCCACGGCTCACTACGACCCGCGTCAGTGGCACGATAGCTACAAGCCATTGGTCGGACAACGCAGGCTTTATCTGAAGTTCACTATTGACGACGAGGGTAAGTTTCTACGCACGCGCTTCAAGGAGGCATGATGATGGAGGAAAAGGGGAGGCTGTGCCCCCTCCTGCGGCGGCCTGATGCGCCGTGGCGTTCAAGAGGAGACGGTTACCTTTCAAAGCGAGTCGCCGAGCAACTTGCAGCCGGGCTGGCATTGCGAAAACGGTGACGATGGCGTTCTTGAAGGTGCGGACAACGAGTATTGAACTCTATGGCGATAAGCACGCTGCGAACGATCGACTTACCGACAGCGTTCGCCCCGCTCAAGGACTTGCAACAGTCGTTGCAAGAGCACGAGCAACTGCCGGACAAAACGCCCTGGGAGGAAATGGCGATCCGGTTACTCAAGGAGAACATAGCGCAGCACCCGGAAACGAAAGCGGCGGCGCACCCGGCGTCACAGGCGCAGGAGCCGGCGCGCCCGCCAGCGACCTAAACAACGCCGCCCCCCTCGCTTGTTGGGCAGGGCGCGCCTGTGGCGCTGCCGATCGGCCACCTGGCACCCGGTGCGGCTCGGCCGCGTGGTCATCACGTGGCGCCGCCGATCATGCCGCTGCGGCCGGTGCCACCTGGCCTGCAAACAAGGCCCGCAAGCTGACCAGGGAAGGGCGCGCAACCGGGCCGGCCGTTGGATCACATTTGGAGAGGGCGCGGCGGAAATAGCGGCCCGTTGAGGCGCGCGGCGCGGCGCCCGTTTCCGCCAGTTTCCGGGGTGTTGCTGGAACCTAATTGGAACCTAGTTGCGCTGCCGAACTCATCGGCGACAACCTAAGTGTTTGAAAATACTGCTTAAAATGGTCGGAGCGGCGGGATTCGAACCCACGACCCCCAGTCCCCCAGTATGTACAATAGGGGTGGCGGGTAAGGGACAATGAGGGATTCCTGATCCCCGTCAAGGACATTCGCCCGTTCTGTGCCTGGAGACCGTTCCCTGGTGCACCCTGTGATGGCCTGCTCGGGCCTATCCCTGCGGGGGAATCCCGGGGGAAGCGCCGGTCAGAAGAGGTGCCCGCGATGAGCCCCCCGGCCAGCAATCTCGGCCGGAGTCCGGTCCGGCCGCTTTGCGCCCATTGTCGTCATTGTCAGGCGGCAGGTGCGTGCCTAAAAGCGGACATTCGGCGTGAAGCACTCGCCGACGACGGACTTAATCCGCGTTGTCGAACTTTCTCACCTCAACGGTCGTTTCGTCGAATGTGTCGAGTAAGCGGGCGTTGATGCCCATTTTACCGAAATCCTGCCCAAGGGTCTGCCAATGAGTACCTCAGCCGCAGATTGGGCATTGGTGAATTCCGATCATTCGATCGCCCCAGATATAGGCTGTCGTCTTGCCTGAAATATTCACCTGCTCCGGCGGGTAGTAAGCGACACGCCATGCCAGTCGACGACCGAGCGAGCAATTACAGTCCGCCACCCATTCCGGCTGGCTTGGCAGCTCTATCCGCACGTTCCCGCAGTGACAGCTTCCACGAACGCCCATCACGACCCATTGCCACGATTTTGGAATGCCCGCTATGGGCGAGAGCCCCGTGGCCTGATAGGGGCGGCGTGACCGCTCTGCGCCCATCCACGTCGTTCCTTGGAGTTCGGCCGCTTCCCGAAAGCTGACAGGCGGCTTCGGAGTCGACAATTTGCAGAGCAAACGTGGCCTCGCGGAATTTCCTTTTGATTGGCAATTTTGTGGCATTGGCGGCAGTCGCAATTGTTCCTGTTGAAGACAGAAACTTGTTCAAGGCAAAGTAACGAGCATTATGGCGAGTGCACCAAATTCTTGCCGCGGCGCGAGTCGCCCTTGAATACACCGAGACACGGTGCGGTCCTGAAAAAAACGTAAGCGACCTTGGCTCGGCCTTACAGCCGGCCACGGTCGCTACATTTCTACGGATTTATCAGGAAACTATGACCATAGCCGCCTTGATCAACGTAGAACCCAACCATCACACCCTGATCATTTATAGAAGTTATGGTCGTGAACGGCACATTAGGATAATCGATCGTGGTGTAGGTTCCGTTGCTATAGAGGAAGCCATGGGTGTTTTCGCTGTTCTGGGAACAGTCTTGTACCGTGGTGCAATATAGCCCTACGATCTCGTCGGCATCGTTTACGCCCCCACCCGCCGTGTACGCCGAACCCGGCGGGTCGATCAGCGTATAAACGCCATTTTTCAGCAGGAAGGCATGGTTCACGCCATTGCTGTCGGTGACGATACCACTGATGTCGCCGTTGTTGTTGATGCCTCCGGGGTGTTGCTGGCTGCCGCCCGGATAATCCGGTACCTGGGTGAAAACGCCATGGTGCCAGGTGAAAAGATGGCTAGCAGCGCCCCCCGCCGTGTACCAACTGCCGACAACGACGCGCGAATCATTGATGCCTTCGACGTTTGTGCCGGCAGCTCCTTGATACGGCACATTAATTACGGTCATAACACCCTTGGAAAGCAAGAAGCCTTCGCTGTTGTTATTGAATGAGCCGACAATAACACCGGCGTCGTTAATCCCATTTGCATAAATCGAGTTCATTGCCGGTAAAACCGTCTGGTACGCTTCTGATGCGACGGAATTCTTTGTGCCAAGCCGCAGCAGGAATCCGTAATAGTTGCCGGTGTCTGATAAGGCGCCGGGTCCATAGGACCCCACCACAAGCGACTTTGCATGCGGCGCCGCGCCCAGATTGAGGTCATAGGCCCCAGTGACGGATGTTCCCGGGAAGTCGATAAAGGAGAAGTTGGGTGCCGGCATTGTTGGCGGCGCCATGGGCGCGCGAACCTGTGCGCGTCCCGGCCCCGCTTGCCGCCCAACCCCATGGGCTGTGAATGGCGCGGCGCGCGCAGCGGGAGCGAATAGGACACAGGCGGCTGCGGTCAGCACTACGGAACGCATAGCGACATCTCCGGTTGGACTGACACCACGTTATGCAACCTTTGTTCGCACGTCTTGTCAATTTGCGCAAATTTGCGGGTATTGAGTGAGGTCCGTGCCTTACGTGACGCCTCGGCCGGTGACGCCTATTGCTGACTTGGATATCGACCCGAGCACTTAATGGGCAACGATTTGTCGCAGGTCTTAACCGGTCTTCCTGCGGACGGGTCTTGAGAAGTTCTCCGGCCAGGAAGGCGCAGCCGAAACCCGCGACCAGGCGATCCATATCAAAATCTCGGCGATCAGGCCCGGCGACACCATAGCTTGAGCCATCTGGAAGATTACGGACCGGCCATGGCGAACGATCTTGGCGCCGGCCCTCACCAGCCGGCCCACAGCGTGGTGACTGAGGGTCTGCTTCCGGGGTCAACCCCCCAAAAGCAGACGGGCTGCCTACGGCCAGCTCCAGCCAGAATGTGAAATCGCGTCCAATCTTGACCCCACCGGATTGTCACCTAACTCATTGACCTAAAAATGGAAACTTGGAAGGATGGGGTCATGTTTCGCGTCCAACCGTGACCCCTGCAAATAGGAATTTTTCGCTTCAGTTCAAGGCGTTGCGCGCTTTTGGGAGTGGGGTCAGGGTTGGACGCGATTTCACAGCCAAGGGGCTCAACTCTAGGTCCTCGACGGGTCCAAACTCGAAACGGAGGGGTTTTCGGCGGCGGCATCCGCGGTCACTTGCGGGGGAATAGCGTGGGAGCGTCCCGACGGCCGAGCGGCGCCACGACGTCGAGCTTCGCAACCTTGTTGTATCTAACAGGCGAGAAGTTGGTCGGAGCGGCGGGATTCGAACCCACGACCCCCAGTCCCCCAGACTGATGCGCTACCAGACTGCGCTACGCTCCGACGTGGCGGCGGATTAGCACCAGGCGCCGCGACGCGCCACCCCACCTTCGTGCGTAAAAGTTTTTTGGTTCTTTTTTTCAAAAAAGAACTACTTTTTACACTTGCCTTGCCCTGGCCTTACCCTGGCCGCAGCACGCGCGTGTAGCTGGCGACCAGCGGCGGCGGCGGGATAATGCCGCTGCGGGCGAGGAAGTCGGCGAAATTGGTGTAGCGGGCGGGGTTGAGGGCGAAGGGGTTGGCGGCGAAGTAGGGGACCGTGGCGCGCCAGGCGGCTTGGTTGAGGGGGGTTTGGAGGTCGTGCTGAGCGGCGGCGCAGAGTTGCCAGGCGGCTTCGGGGTCGGTGCGGAGGCGGGCGGCGGCTTCCTGGATGGCGGTTAGGAAGCGGGGGAGGCGGGGGTCGGCGGCCAGCTTGTGGGCGGTGACGAAGATGAGTTCCTCGAACCCTGGGACGCCGTTTGTTTCGTAGTCGAAAGCGATCGGCTCGGCCCCGGTGCTGCGGAGTTCGAGCAACTCGAAGTTGCGGTAGACGGTGACGGCGTCGACCTGGCCGATGAGGAGGGCGACGGTGAGTTGTTCGCCGACGTCGATCATCTGGACGTCGGCGAGGCTGAGGCCGGCGTGGGCGAGCATGGCGCCGACCATGGCGCGTTCGGCATCGCCGGGGCCGTGGCCGATGCGTTTGCCGCGGAGGGCGGCGAGCGAAGTGATGCCGTTGCGGCGCAGGGCGACCAGGGTGGCGAGCGGGCGGTCGATGAGGGCGCCGATGCGGAGCAGGGGCAGTCCGCCGGCGATTTGTTCGTGGAAGTGTGGCTGGTCGGTGAGGCCGATGTCGGCGTGGCCGGCGGCGACGAGTTTGGGCGGCATGCTGGTGTCGGCGGGGGCGATGAGGGTGACGGCGAGGTTCTGGCGGGCGAAG
>Ga0116228_10005659_pt1 | contig 11136 bp, 14 predicted proteins | sample S1TSphfallax_2_FD_89694 | JGI IMG/M metagenome (GOLD analysis project Ga0116228, IMG submission 89694) | Host-associated microbial communities from peat moss isolated from Minnesota, USA - S1T2_Fc - Sphagnum fallax MG | ecosystem: Host-associated > Plants > Peat moss > Unclassified | place... | reverse complement strand
GTGAGGAGATTTGGGTGTGCTTTTTTTGGGCTAAGGGTTTAGGAGGGTCATGATTTTTATTTTTATTTTGTGGAGGGGGGGAGGGGGTGGGGGTGGGGTTTCTAGGGGTCTTAATAGGTGGAAGTGAACCAGAGTGGGAAATGCGAAGGACCGGGTGGGGGGGATCGACGGGGTGCGTTATGCACAGGGTTCACACTAGTTATATCCTATTGGTTTAGATTTTCTACTTTTCACTCACATTTCGAGTTTTGAATCCATTATATAAGACAATATTTATCTCACGAAATATAATTGTCGAAATGTCATCAAAGTGTTTTCACCGTTTGTGATATAATAAAACAAAAATGGATGTTATGATACTTCATTTGTATGATCTTATTACTAATTGTTAATCCAACCTTTTCTTATTTCCATGGATTTTTTTCATTTAACTATTTTTGGGGATTTCAAATCAAATAATGGAATTAACTCTATTTTAAATCCACCTTTTAAGAATATAAAGGCCATGTTTGGGAATGGATGTTTTGCACCTTTTATTATACAACAGGGATGCCCACATTGACATTTTGAAGGGAAAAAAATCTTTTAAATGTTCATAAATACATATTGTCCAATCTTTATTCTTCTTTTAAAAATCAATCATAATGTGAGTTTTTGTTTTTTGGTGATTCCCAAAAATTGAATTAATTGCATCTACTAACCCAATGATTTAAATTCAAGCCATGCACATTGGTGCCCTTGACTTGAAATGGGCTTTCCAATCAAAATTTCATTTGTGATAAATATTTTTTCCAATATAATATGGTTGTTCATCAATTTTGGCAAAAAAAACCTCAAGTTTTTAGAACTTTTTTTATATCTTCCTTTTCTATGGTGGTGTATTATCATTGTTGCTTGCTCAAAAGATTAAACTCCATTAATGGAATTTCACCATAACAATCTATTAATTCGCAAGCTATTACTAGGTAGTGACAAATGATTGAATCATTAAAGGTATTAAGGTTCAACCCCATAAAAGATAATTAACATTGATTTATATCCTACTTGTATGTAATTTAGGTTTGTACATTGTCATGAACTATCATTCATGTTGTCAATATGTTTTGCTAACCATTTTTTCTTCTCCATTTCCAAATTTCTCCATCTCCCTTTTCCATGTTTAGATCAAAATAATGTTATTTCTCTCCTTTCTAACAAGACGAATTTTCACACAACAATTTTTCTACACCTCCTAACTATTATTTCCTTCCTTATTTTTATTATTATTTTTTCATTGTCCTATGTTTCCCCTTGTCACTTTGGTTGTATTCCTATGTTAGGAATATGTTGGTATAATGTTTTATTTCTTTTTCCTTTTGGAGGATATTTTATGATTGCATTATAAATTGGCAACATTGAATGTTGAGGGTAAACCTAATCTAACAATCATTGTTAATGATTTTGGAATTACTTGTGTTATTAAAAATGATTGTGTGCAATGTTACTTGGAATTGTGCACATTTCCAAGGGCGATGTGTATGATGACAACAATAATGTTATTAGATTAGTCTACCAAGATCCATTTCCTAATGCACAACATGAATGGACTTTCAATGTTGGAAGATTCAAAATCGTTGGGGAAAATCTCCCCAAAAGTTCTTAAAACATTATTTTGGTGCCATGCATTGTTGCATTTGTTGCCAATGTCGCTAACCATGGTATTCATGTTAAAGACAAACCAATTGGTGTCGCTCTAGATCACGAAACTACATTCATAGACTTGTGTCATTTTTTTAATGAAGATGGGACATTGCCAATCTCTATACACCCTTCTAACTACTCACTTTTGAATTGTATTGCTTCTGATGTTCCACCCTAATCCATTCAAAATGTTATGTTTATGTTAACCCTTTATTTTATCAACGTGTTGGATTGCTTCAAGGAAATATTTTTTGCCCCCGTGCCACTTCAAAGTTGAAAGAATTGAACTATGATACATTTCGAATTGAAGATGTTGTTAGCATTCCATCCACATTTGATGGGGATGTTCTCTTTGAACTCCCACTAGTTGATAATCCAAATGACCATTCTAGCCAAATGCAAGGAATGAACAAGAAGTGCAATTGCCATTCTTGGTGCAAGGTCAAAACAAACAAACGTTAATAATGATTTCAATTTTATGCTTTGTAAGACAAGGTATTAGGTCATTTGGAACATTGAAACAAGTTTTGTAATTACTTCATTTTGAATGGACACCCCAACAAAATCGCTTGGATTGGCAACATTGTTCATGTTTTCACCCAATAGCGGTTATGATTGCATTCAAGAAAGTTATTTTCCAAAATAATAGTATGGAGAAAAAATGTTTCTATTCAAGGGTGGATGGAAACAATTTAGTGGATAGGATTTGGTGCAACAAATGTAACTTGGTGGTGACCTCCAGACAACTTGGATCATGTTTGATCATGTGAAATGTGTCCATGATTGGACAACCTTCGCTTGCCATGCGTGTGATTTAGTCTACTATAAAGTGATGATGATTACCCTTTTTGTGACATGCAATTTGAAGACATGAATGTTCAATGTGTCCTATGGTGAAAAATGAACAAGGTCATGACATTGAAAAATGGTGTTCCTAATCCAAATTTCAAAGGTTTCATTCTTGATAACATTCAAGCTATTAATATGCAATGCAAATCATGTATGGTAGTGGGGGTCCAAGTGAATCAATGATCGATAAAAAACAAACGTATTATTTCCATTATGTTCAAACTATGGACAAACACACAAAACAACAAGTCAAACCAAAGATGTGTAAACAACACACAACCTTGTGTTATGAATAGAAGAATGCCACCTTCTTGGAAGAAGTAGATGTTCATTTTGTAGCTATTTGATGCTAGTGGTATTCCTCAAAGGTTGTAGATGTACTGGGGCTTCAAGAGTTAGATAATAGGTTCAATTTTTGGCATTTTTGTGTTAAACAATGGGGAGGCTTTATAATACATGTAACAATTTCATCCTTCCCTCCCAATTTTCATCCCATCTTGTTTGGATGGCATGTTTGTAGTATGTTAGGGCTAATTTGAAAATGATGCTAACAAACATATATTAAGTTTTGTAGATATTAATTTTGGAGGAGCTTGTGGACATGCCTACCTTTAACCTTTCAACAATAGTGCATACTATATGGCTTCAAATAATTGAGGAAAAGGGGAACTTGGTTATACATTGCAACTTTTGATGACTATGTTCAAGCTTTCGAGCAAACAACATTGTATTACTATTTCAAGAAAGGTGATCCATTAGGTCAAAGGTTTAATAAGAGTGAGATTCTCCTACATAAAACAACCTAATTTGACTTGAAGTACCATGCTTATGCAATTCTAAAATATGCACTAGGCTCATCTTTCACAAATAAATCACACATGGAAGGGGAGGAGATCTTTGACTTTTGCAAACAAAATCTTGACTTGTCTCTAAGATCAAAAGGGGATTCACATAAGCACAATTGTGTCAATTTTTGTCACCCACATGTTAATGCCCAAACTGAAAAATTGCACTTGCAAATTGAATGCCTTTCTTGAAGCATTGATCAATATAAGGTTGTGGATATCATCAATGGAAGTGTTGAGGTCTTGGAAGTTTCATACAAAGATGAGTGTGGCACATTGGTCTAAACTAAGTAAGATGTAGACTTCCCAAATGATCCAAGGCCTTCTCACCCTTGATCCGGGGATCATGTCTTGAAGCCTAATTGCAACAAGCTTCCCACCTTCGGAGCTAAGTGGCAAGTCACTTCTTTTTGAAGCAACCCAAACTTAGGTTCCCCTTGGCGTTGAGGCAACCCAACACTCAGGGATCCTCTTGGCATTGAGGCAAGCCAACACTTGAATTCCTCTTTGATCTTGAGGCAACCCAACACTTGAATTCCTCTTTGACCTTGAGGCAACCCAACACTTGGGGGTTCATCTCCGCCATGAGGCAACCCACCTTGGGTTCCTCCTAGTTTTGGGGTAACACAAGGTGTCCCAGGGTGAGTCCTGCATTCCCACCACACTAGGTTCCTCTTGCGACATGGAAACGTACCTTTAGCCTCGTTACCCAAGCCTAAGTTTGACGAAGCAGGATTGCTTTGGGAACACGGGCCGTCCGAGAGCCCTTCGGCGCGCCGTGCGGCCTCAGGTGAATTGCCGCTACGACTAAAACGCTCTGCCCCACCCGTAGCGCACGGTGCATTTGTGTCTATCCTCTTTGCCGTAGTCTTTCTTGCGTGAAATTGTATTGTCGCGTGTACTACGGTTCAGTGCCGCTCAACTTCTTGTTGTGCCTTTGTGTTCGTTGGATTTGTTTCTTTCAATTTGGATCCGAATTTGCAAGCTGTGGGTTTTTGTATCAAAATTTTGCCGCTTCTGTGTGAAAGAAAATATGGAGCAAGCAGATCGTCACGCAATGGAGAGGAGGATGACCATCCTGGCAGGTCATTTGGAACAACCCTTCTTCTCCGGGACACAACAACAACAACTGGAAGCTTCCATAGTCTCCGCGGAGATCGCGCCAAGTCCCGGAGGTGGTGCCGGAACTTTGAGCGTGATCGACAACAGAACAGGCAAGCGTTATCAATTGGAAATCAGCGATGCCGGGACGGTGAAAGCCACGGATTTCAAGAAGGTAAAAGGAAAGCAGGGAAACCCTTTTCTTCTAGTATTGCTCAATTCTTGAGGAAAAAACAACTAGGGTTTGAGAAGCTCAGCTGAATTGGTGACCACAGAAAACGTTGCCCTGACCCTGCATGATTGTTCGGGGGGACTTAAGCTAGTCCGCAGATTTACAGATTTCATGTGCTGGGAACCATTCTTCACGGGAAGAAAATTTGCAGATGTTGTTGTAACATAAAGGATTATATGCTTCTTGAGGGTTTGATGCTAGTAGGCAGGCCAACCCTAATGTGCCTGTACATCATCACAGGATCCTGATTGGGAGCAGGGTAGCATACTGGAGCATGCACAATAGCAATTGACTCTAAAACAAAAGCAGTCTTATTATAGATGGGGATTCAGAGACTGTTGCTAGGAGTTTAAGAAATTGTTGTGAATCTTTTGAACAGATCACAGCTGGTGGAGATGGAAATGGGTTGAAATTGTATGATCCTGGCTATCTCAATACGGCACCGGTGCGCTCGTCCATTTCTTACATTGATGGTGACCAGGGGATTCTGCGGTATCGAGGCTATCCTATTGAGGAGCTTGCTGAAAAGAGTAGTTATCTGGAGGTGGCTTACTTGCTGCGTACGTATTGTTGTTTTTCTTTCTCCTTTGAAGAGCTTTTAACTCTTCTCTGATTGGTTTCCTTAGTATTGTGGCTTTGCAACCCTTGAATGCACTGAATTTGAGCTGCTTTTTATTGTGTGTTTCTATGTTATATGCTTGAGACAGTTTCTAGTTATGAGGATGGTAACAGTTTTCTTCTCCAACACTGCAGTGTATGGCAATCTACCCACAAAGTTGCAGCTGTCAGATTGGGAGGCCACCATTGCCCAGCACTCAGCAGTGCCCCAGGGCGTGTTGGTATGCTTTTTCCCTCTTTAATAAGCCTTGAGGTCTGCCCACTGGAGAAGTGATGCATATTAGAGGTGTGAAATGCCAGGGGGTGTAGATGGGGCCCAAAAACAAACATCAAACTGCATCCAAATAAAATTGACTTATTGAGAGTTTGTGTGGTTGTATGTGTCTAGGAAAAGAGAGATACATGTAGTCATGAGATCGGTATAGTGACATCTTCAGCTCACAACTGTGAGAGAACTGTGGAAACCAACCTTGTGTATGTGTTTGTTTGATTGGTGAGGTAGGATATAATAGCAGCACTGCCACATGATGCGCATCCCATGGGCATGCTGATTGGATCCATCTGCACACTGTCATCCTTCCATGCTGATGCGAATCCAGCTCTTCAGGTTTTACTTCCAACCCATAGGCATTGGTAGAATCTGGCTGATTTGAAATTGTTATTATCAGTCACAAAATTTTTGTAAACGAATCAGGTAAGTATTGTAGACAACTTTTATTGTTGCAAGTGTTAAGTATTTTTCCCAACTTGTCTCATGCTGTTCTTTCTCTGCCTTGGTTTTAGTTTGAAGGTTTTAATTTGAAAGAATGTTCCATGTCTCTCATCATATGTGCAAACTGAATCTTTCTTTCCAAGTCTGTTGAGTTCTTGTGTGGTGGGCTGGGGAACAAAGGGCCAAGATTTGTACAATTCTAAATCAGTCAGAGACAAGCAGATTGTGCGTATTATTGGAAAGGTGAGGGAGTCCCTTCTTTCTCTTTTTTTCCCCCCCAGGGGGATCTGCTTTTAAGTGTTTACATTGCCAGATTATTAAGGATCCCTCATCTCCTCCCCTTCAAGTGCTTTAGGCTTTTCATTTTGAGTACAGTCTTGGATGTTTTCAAATTGTGCAATTTTTGGGATTCGGTTTCAGGTGCCAACATTAGCAGCTGCAGCATATTTGCGGATGGCTGGAAGGCAGCCAGTGTTGCCTTCCAACCAGCTTTCCTACTCAGAGAATTTCCTTTACATGCTGGACTCTCTGTAAGTCCTTCCACTATTTGCTTTACTTTTGTCTGTTCTGGTGTCAGGTTGGATTATATTTTTATTGAAGTGACTATGCAAATGGACTCAACTTGTTTGGCTGCATTAATCTTACTTAAGATCTCTCTTTTAGAACAGGCATGCAGGACTTCTTGAATGACATCTCATGGAGGTTGCACTAATGTGGAGCTGGACTGGGATTGGCAGGGGTGATAGATCCTACAGGCCCAATCCTCGGTTAGCTAGAGTACTGGACATTCTGTTCATATTGCATGCAGAGCATGAGATGAACTGCTCCACTGCTGCTGCCCGACACCTTGCCTCAAGGTACCTAGTCACATCAGAAAATTTGTACATTGGTACATGCACACATTGATCTGACCAGTTACCTATTTTAGTGACCTCTGCAATTATAACATTATTAATACCCCATCACTGGCTATGGTAGGTGTGATGCCTGCAAGTTTCCTTCTCTCACAGTTACTTTATCATCTGTTTGTGGTATACTGTTGGATGGGATGGTTCTAATTTTCCAGAGGAACATCCAACCTTTGCTTTTGAGGATATATCAGAATTTTTACACATGTGAGTTGTGAGAGTAATGTATTTAGTAGTCATACCTTACTAAGTTCTGGACACAAATGTTGCAGCGGCGTTGATGTATACACAGCACTTGCAGGTGCCACTGGAGCTCTATATGGACCCCTACATGGAGGTGCCAATGAGGTAGATCTTGAATTCACATACATATCCAGATTGGAATCCTGAAATTTTGAGTACAAGGACTCAAAAGAGTGAATGTTTTGGACTGGTATTGGGTTTCTTGGAACATTGTTGTAGTGACAATTCTGATTCTAGTTGATTTGATTGTTGTGCAGGCTGTATTGAAGATGTTGTCTGAAATAGCCAGTGTGGAGAATATCCCTGATTTCATTGAAGGCGTGAAAAACAGGTCTGAAAATCATAGATATCAACACACTTTTTATCCCTATACTTCCATGTATTTGTTGCATGGATGAGCAAATTATACAGGAGAAAGGTACTAGTGGAATTTTTCAACATTTTGATTTGTGTTTGCAGAAATAGAAAATGGTCATAATTTCCTACTCATTCATGGACTGCAGGAAAAGGAAAATGTCAGGCTTTGGTCATCGTGTTTACAAAAATTATGACCCACGTGCAAAGGTAACTGAGTGGGACTTCAATTGGTGTTCTTTGTCACCCTCAAACAATTATTGTGTTGAAACACCATCAAATGCTTCAAGAGTTTGTGTGCCTAAACACAAATAGTGCGATGCAAAAGGCTGAGACAATGTGGTAGGTGTTGCAATTGACTTTGAAATTTTTTGGCGAGATACTTAAGGGATTGTTTATTGTAATGTCAATGGAGCATGACTCTAAGGGTCATGGAATGTGGCCTGGCAGGTCATAAGATCACTTGCGAATGAGGTGTTCTCAATTGTTGGCAGGGATCCTCTCATTGAGGTATGCCTGCTCTTTGTTCTAGCCAGATAGTCACCATGTTCCGTAAGGCACAGGTATCTGTGTGCATCTCTACGAAGGAAATGTCACAGCACTAAGGCTATTATTGTACAGGCTACTTTAGGCTTGGACTGCAGATCATTCCAAGTCATGTGCATGTTTTCTTCAGCTGAGAATTTGTCATACAACAAATGGAAGTAAAAGTGGTATGTCAGAACAAGATAAAAAAAATTCTCAACACTTATCAGTTCCTGGCACTATGTGGGTGGGAATTGATGAAGCAAGTGAAAACACAACCCAGCCACACAAGCAGAACTGCCTTTCTGAAGCTTTGGGTGAACGAACTCATTCCATTGTTACTTCAAGGAGCTCTCTCTTCTGTGGACAGTATGGTATAATTCTAAGAAATATGTACTCTATGTTGGTCAGGTGGCAGTTGCATTGGAAAAGGCTGCCTTATCTGATGAATACTTCATCAAAAGAAAATTGTATCCAAATGTAGACTTCTACTCAGGCCTCATTTACAGGTGCGTTTCCAAATTTAATATTGGAGTTCAATTGAAGCATGAATTTTTTCAACATCCTTCTCAGATTGTTGTCAATATATGTGTTGTGATCTTGGTTGAATCTGAAAGTAATTCTCCTGGCTATATGATTGCAGGGCACTTGGATTTCCCACCGAGTTTTTTCCAGTTTTGTTTGCAATCCCTCGCATGGCTGGGTATCTTGCTCACTGGAAGGAATCACTTCGAGACCCAGACACCAAGATTATGCGGCCTCAGCAGGTCATTATTTCTGAAGCTTAGCCTTGATTTTCCATAGCAGTTTTCTGGCAGATGCTACTGTCACCTTTGTGGATTCTTTAGTGTTTTGGTGTCAGACTACTTAGAGACCCTGAAATTTTGAAGTCCTTATGCATGCTTTTAGCCTTGTAATGCCCTCCCAATCTCTTTTGTATGCATAACCATGACTTGTTCACAGAGAGTTCAGATCTGAAGCCAGAAGGGATCTGAATGTGTTTATGTTGGATTGGTGTTTGGCTTGAACAGGTGTACACTGGGGTATGGCTCCGTCATTATCCATCAATTTCTGAGCGCAAGGCTGAAGACCAGTCTGAGGAAATGGGAAAAATTAATATTTCAAATGCCACTAAACGCCGCCTCTCTGGTATTGTTTGAAGTCTAAGTTTGAAATGTCTGCTGTTGTCCTCCTTTGGACCATTTACAATTAAATGACAAGCAAATTTTCATGGGTAAACATACATGTCACATAACTAATTGTCTTTCTTGTAACTTAACCATGTTTCCCCTGCAAAGGAGATGAATGTGTAGTATTTTCTTAATGGATAGGAACATGGCCAAAAATATAGAGCATAATTTGCACATCAAATCACCGAAAATTATCATGTTAGATGTTTCTACTAATAAGTATTTTGTGCCTCCTCATACATATATGTCTATGAATATGGGCTCCAGATCTTGAGCCTCTTTGGAATACAGTTAGAGGCAATGGGTGCAATTTTTTCTGCTCACTTTGGCCCTGCACCAGGGAGGGCTCTGTAGTGTGCCTGCCTGTACATGAGAACTATTAGCAGAGTACTAGTGGGCCCTTATGCCATTGGCCTACATTTATTAAACCTCCTGTACGGTCACCCATCCCAATACTATTCTGATAAAAAAATGTGCTTAAATTCAGAGTTCTTTGTGAAAAAACCATTCGCGAGAGCTTTCTGGCAGAACCAAAAGCAAGAGGAGCCCCACTGTTAGCATGGTCACAAAAGCAGAGAGGGGCCTGCCCTGCAGTTGGTATGGTCACATTGAACCAAACAAACACCCATCTTAACATATAGATCTTCTCTTGTGTAATTTGATAATCTGTTGGTAGGAACTTAAGTTTGATTGTGCAGATTAAATGTTTACTGCTATGCAATGACTCTGGTGCAGTTCAATAACATAGAGACCCTCAAGTTATCCACTTGCTTACTCTTATGACTGCTAATTATGAGCACCCATTTGGATATTGGGTCTTCCTGATTTTTATTTGTGATTCCAATCTGTTGAGCTTTATCAGTTGATTTTTTCCTTTCCTTTCCCATTTATGGTGATGTGGACTTGAGTAAGAGCATTTTTATTCACAAGGCCTATGCTACATTTTCAGAAGGCCCACTGCCATCACTGAGGATGAAGGAATGGCAGATGGTGCACTGTAAGAGATTACAGTAACATTTTAGCTTCTGTACTCCTGTCATGGGTTTTTTATGTAGAGTAGATCATGGTTTTGAAATACTTTGGCTTTTGTTCTCTGTTTGTGCTTCTTTCCCATTGTATGCTGGTGCCACAAGTACCAGTGATGGAGCAGGAGAAAAGCCATGCTACATGTGTTTTAGCAATCTTGGATATATGCTAAAGGAGTTTTAATGAGCTTTAAGTATGCTGAGAGGGACCGAGGCACCTAGATGAGGGTACCAGAATGAGGTGTAGCTTGTAGTTTTTCACATTTATAAGTGATGATTTAATTTGGTGTTGAAAGTATAAAAATTTTCAAAATGACATTTTTTTAAAAAAAATTACGTTAAACCTTAACATAATAATATTTTAAAAATTCAAGATTTAAAAAATAATTTGAAAAATTTTGTGGTAATATTCTAAAAAATATTTCCCCAAACTCAGTCCCCTAAATAGACAGGTGTGGCTCATGTTATCATGTTTGGCACACATTTGTAAATGTAGGAGAGTATGTTCAAGTAATGCATGCATTAGTTCTGAGCATTTTATTGGTCTTGTTTAATGAGACCACAATAACTTTTCACCTTTTTCATCCATCAATAAAGGTTGACCTCCCCCCTTTTTGTTGGTGATTTTCATTTAGAGATAAAAGTTATTTTAGACTAAAAAACGTTCATTTTTGATAAGAATTATTTTAGACTGAAAAACATTCATTTTTGCTTTAGCACGTTCACGATATCTTTCATATGTTGGTCCTTTAAATATGGTGTATGAACTTTTACGATATTATTTTGTTCTTGATGACTTTGTGAGTGGCTTTGAATTTTTTTCTTAGGTATGTGAACACATGGTCATGTTCCCC
>Ga0116228_10005658_pt1 | contig 11136 bp, 11 predicted proteins | sample S1TSphfallax_2_FD_89694 | JGI IMG/M metagenome (GOLD analysis project Ga0116228, IMG submission 89694) | Host-associated microbial communities from peat moss isolated from Minnesota, USA - S1T2_Fc - Sphagnum fallax MG | ecosystem: Host-associated > Plants > Peat moss > Unclassified | place... | reverse complement strand
TTGATCTATTGTTAGTGATGTCATGACCGTGGTGGGTAGGTAGGTAGGTAGGAGGGCTCATGTAAATACCGACCGCATGTGTATTGCAATATCCTCATTCGTCACAACACAAACATCCACAAATGGTCAAACCTTGTGTTGATGGTGTATAAGAGTGATAATGGTAGAGGAGACAAGCAGATTTTGTTGTCAAAATATTCATGTGTTATTTAATTTTTAATGTTATTATTTCTTTTTTGACAACCAAAAATTAAAAAAAAAAACAAACCGTATTTGAGAACAAGTCATTATTCTTAAAACTAATTGGCAACAAATCTATTGCCAAAATACTTTCACAATAGCTAAATCTGGAATTTGAATTTTTTTTTGTTGAGATCTCTAACATCACCACTCTGCAAGTCTCCATTTTCCCTTGCAGTATTTTTTTCACAAAACATTTTAACAAGCATGCAATGATATTTCAGTACATATAATATGCACTTACTACAATATCTATAGATGAACTCCATAATAACGATTTGAAAGTATATATGAATCAAGTGTTAGTCAAGTATCAACTTTTGAACATACCGAATGTGGACTTCTCTTGGTCCTGAGTTCTTCAAATTTCAGATCAGTCCTTCCAGAGAAACCAAAACTCAACACACCACGAATGAGTGCAGTCAGCAGCACTTGTTGCACGGTGTCAATCACACACAAACTATATAAACCATCACCATAATCCTCCTGCTGAAGAGAACTACCACTACACTAATTGCTGTACAAAGAGAAAACTTTGTGAATGAAAAGACATCATGTATAATATATGTATATATATGTATGTTTATACCTCCATATGATTGCGGCATGGAAATTCTTCATGATAGACAAAAATCAATACAAGCATGAAAATTTTGTCTATCATGAAAATTTCTATCTTTTTCATGATAGACAAGACCACTACAATCATGTCTAGATATCTGGGATCTCAAATCCAGATTTCCCCATGTTTAGGTCTCTGTGTTTGCCCTCATTGGTTGTCACACTATCCTACAAAAAGAAAAATCAGAAAAAGTCTGGTGGTTTGGCCATGAGACAATGAATGTCTTTTGATGGATGCATCGATACTGCTGGCATTCTAATGTAAATGAAATTGTCTTCTCCTGACTTGTAAGTCAATCTTGGCTATGTTATGTCTCTCGCAATGTCATAACCCCAAAGGACTCATATGTTTTTCACCTTTGCACAGCAATGTTATGAGCATATGCTGTGCTGTAGCATTTCACGTCTAAAACCACTTTTTTCATGAGGGGCAAAGCATACAAGAGGAACACATAAACTATGTGAAAAATGACCAATTCATGAAGAGGAATGCGATGCACCTCGTGGTATCATCATCTGCCAAAACTTTCCAGGCAAGTGCCCTTTCATATGTGACTGGTTGCCCCCTACTTGATATCCGGACTCCAGCTGGAAGATACACGTATCCCTGCCACATCCAGCAAATGAAATGAACACCCAAAATGTAGAAAGCTTGGTCGACAAATTGCCAAGAGCTCTCTTGTTTGTCTAAGAAGGATCCACTCAGTGCTGCACAAATGAAAACCTTAATTTAGACAAAGACGTGATTGTGATGTTGCACCTGAATATTTTTTATCATGCACAGGTTCTTGCATCATCACTATCTGGGCTCACCTGTTGTAAGACCTGGGTGAAGTCATTATAGGCAGTCTTGCGACCATTTTCATCCAGAGTCTTCTCCCATGACAAATCCTGCAATGCCCCTGATGTTGTTTCCAGCATATCCAAACCTGCCTGGTTTGCGAAAGTGAATTCAGGTAACCCTTGCTGTAGTCACATTGCAAACATTTTCTGAGTTAGCATTGCTCTCTCCAGGATTGATGAGTTTTAAGTCAACTAATCTAAAAGATGAGGAATGTAAACTGCAAGTTGAATCTTCAGAGACACAGCAAAAAGGACAAGAAGAAAGGCATGTCTGTGAATCTAATAAGTCCATTATGGTAGGTTACTCAGCTGATCATCTTAATAACAACAGTATTTCAACATCTCAGCTGTCTGACCTGACAACATGATATAAGCAATAGAAGAAGAAAATATACCTTCCAAGCACAACACATTATGGCATCACTGTGATGCCAAAATGCCTTGAATAATCCTTCATCCCCAGAGTCAGACCTAGTGAGGTCTATGCCCAAATGAAGTCTGCATAAGTATCATTTCATTGCGTAAACATACAGAAGTTGACATAATTCACTGAAAGCTTCTGATAAGGATCAGTACTTCTGTGTCATCTGGAATCCCAAACAAACCTTGAGGTTGGCACAGAACTTTTGTGAATGCAACAGATGTCACCACTAGATGGAGTCTATCTAAAATTGCACACTCCAAATCATATAAAAACTGATGTAACTTACATGGCCCTTCCAAGGATTGAGTTTGCACATGCTGAAACAAAACACAATCAAAATAGAGCAACAAAGAGAACAGGAGGACTGTACCTATAACTCTGAAGAATATGACATGTTAATGTGACCACATCTGGAGATTCAGGAGGTTGCTGGGCGCCCAGGTGCAATGGCAGGCGTGAGGGAGCAAGAGCCATTGCTACCCTCTGGACTGAGGCCACTACTGTGCGCACATACTGCCGAGCCATGTTTGCACATGCTTCACGCATATGTGCCTCATATGCAAACTGGAATGCAATGGTGAGCACTGATCGCAAGCTACTATTCAGGCCTGTACCGCTTTCACGGCTTGGTTCTGTTCCCCCTTCTAATGTTGATGCTAAATCAAGAGTACGTGATAACCCCAACCCATCCTGCAATATGCATATCATCTTTATTACTCCACTTATGATAAGTACGTTACATTTGAAGTCTAGAGAGAGTTACAGTCCAATTGAATGAGCAAAAGCAGAGAACACATTTGAAATAAGGGCACTACTCACAATAAGGCTGCAATCAAGAGGGATGACTCGGAATCCTGATGGTAAAAGAGGAACATCATCTGACACTGCAACATCAACAGGTGCGAAGACAAGCTGAGCACAGGCCCCCACTGCATTCTCGTCAACTCCACTACAAAACTGCATTCCCCATCCCACACATGCCAAGGAGTAGTTTGTCAACTGAGCCCTTTAGTGAAACCTTCGATACTAGGAAATGAAGAGGTAGTGGCCAGTCTCATGCTTTCCACAATGGCATGGAGTTCAGTATGTACTTCAACTTTCCCAAAACTTCCTTTTTATCATTAGCTGAGCTCACAAAGGCTAAAAGAGGTAAGGGTTTCTTTCAGAAATCTGTATTCATGACATGGTTGTGGACCAATTTTGTTTGGTCTCTCACAGGCGCTGTGAGAGCTAGAAATGGGATTTCACTGTTCACAAATTTATGGGCAAGAGGTAGAGACCTGTAATAAGAAATTGTCACGGGTGTGAATACCATTGGGTGCTCCTCCATGCCTTTCCAGTTTCACAACCTCCAGAAACTACACATCCAGAACCAGTTGGCCAAAACCAATCAGCACCAGAGTTTACATTTGTACTTATGAACCATTCACTCAAAAACTCTGAGACTCTGATGCATCAATTTTAGTTATTTAACTATGTGCCTTGGAACTGAAAGAGCACAAGAAGTGAAAGAACTTTACCTCTTCTTGCTCGACTGAATGAGCCAAAGGTAGGGGCAGCTGCACATGACCAGCATTTCCACTGCGAGTACTAGTACGGAAGGCGGCGGCAGCATCAGCATCAATATCACAGTCAGCCCACTCTGATCGATGCTCCCGTAAAAACCGTATCAACAGTGCTGGAGGTACATTCTGCAATCAGAATACAGTCCCATTCTATAAGAATAGGTTCTGCTGAATAGATCAAACCTTAATGGCCAGCACCTTCTGTGAATTTAAGTCCACTGAAAATTGAAGTCGATATAAACAAAATATGTAAGAAACAAAAGTCACTGTGTCCCTAAACCCCCAACATGAGATCTTAAATTGCAGAGGATGATACTAGCTAGAAAACTACGAGAGACACCCAGTATCACCTGTTGTCAGTCACTGCCCCAATCTCAGCAGGAAAGATCACCCTTCAGGACATTGAGGCCCTGGTGGGCCTTAGGAGTGGGGCATGATCTGACAATGAAAAAATGGAACAGAAAGGAAGAAGGAAGAAATTGTCAGAACAGCATGATACGAACCTGTAAGAGCATGGATGCCTTTGCACATAAGATACCTCCACCAAGGGAACAGAGAAGCCTGTCAGCGGCTACCTGTCCCATACCTTTGGCAGTAGGAGACTCATTGAGGACCACACTTACATCATCCATGCCATCACTAACTGTTGCAGCCCAACCGTCATCTGGAAATCCATTCACTGCCTGGTTGAAACCCCTGTAGGCCCATGACCATGACGTAACATTAGATGACTTTCATTTTCCAGCTGGTAGGGAAATGCTGCAGGCAAATGATCCCTGGTTCTTGTTTTCCAATTGTCCAAGTTCTGGGCACATGCATGTTCACAGCACGCTCAAGTGCTTCCAATAGGGGTTTACCTTGCAAGGCGCTGACTGAGAGCTCGAAGCACAGCAGGCTGCTGCCCACCCCGTGGTCCCACAGCACCACTTGCCTCTTGTGCAACCCGCCGCAAATGCCTAAATGCCTGCACACCCAAAAATACAGTTGAGCTTTGAAGGGTACTAAAACATTCTATGTTGCCAATAGACTGTGTTTTGAAATGTAGATGGCAACAATGTGCAAGGCTCTATAACTGCACCTTAGATTCTTTTCTACCCTTCAGCATTTCTGAACTAAACTCATATACCCAGGAATTAAAAAAATCTCTATTCACTGGAAGTACACATATCTAATTTCCAAACTCTACATCTCTGTGTGCAAATTCAGGTGGAAGTGGACAATATGCGTTGAAAGGCCTCTTTATCTGTAGGTCAGGTTGTGTGTCTTTTTATGAAGCCATGTCTTGGGTATGAGATTCTGAGTTTTAATTGGAACAAGCCAGATCCCCGGAAGCATTGCAGGTTTTTGAAGACTGCCTGAGCTGACAAAAACCATTCAATGATCCTGCAGGAAAACCAAGGGGTGACTTTCAAATTTGCAAATATCTTACCACAATTGTTGTCTTTTGTGCCAGGACAGCTGAAGACTCATAGAGGGGTCGCAGGACCTCTGGGACACTCCATGGCTGCACTCACAAGAGAAGCATTTACAGTCAACACTTAGCAGATGCACACTTCTCTGTTAGCCTGTGTCACATGCACTGAAGACAGGTTGGTTTCAACTGAAAAGAATTTCTAAGGCTAAATCTTGAGAAATGGTCTTTCAGATTGCAAGGGCCCTACAGATGCTGTGTAAAACTCATACTATGTCCAACTATCACATTTTGATGAGTGAAATATCACGGTATCATGTATGTACAAGCAACATGCCAGTCTCTTGAGAAGCCATGACAGGGTCTTTTGCACAAGCTCTACCTCCAAGTCCACATGATCAACAATGTGAATAATGCACCCCCCTCCATCACATGGCCGAATCAAGTAACCACTGGGTAACATCTCTGCCCTCACAAAGGACTGGACACGAGGCATTGTAGGCCCCCCCTGTGTTCCAGTCAATGATCTTTCACAAATCTGCACAAATTGATCAGTGCAGTTTAGGCATTTAGAAAAAAAATGTCCTCATCAAAGCTCAACTGGTTGCTTGCATCTTGCATTGGTCCACTAAATTTTGCTGTTCAGCATTGCATCCTTGAACTCTCTAAGGGCTAGTCTGGACATCCAACAGTTCCCTCTTCCACTGATGAACTGAGATGAAACACTTGCAAGCAGTCATGGACATCTAGTGTGTATGGAGAATGACTTTCATCAACATACCACCAAGCTTCCATCTTCAAGAAGAGTGGTATATCTTAAAGTACAGAAGTCCCGAGGAGGAGCCAATGTTGTGGGTGCATACATCTGTAGACAAAGAATCCAGATTTCAGTTTGTGTGTGCACTGGCAATTTACCAGTAGAGCATGGATGTTCACAATGATGCATGGTTTTCTAAGAGCAACGTTACAAACAGCAACATCTAGATGAAGTAGGAAGGCAAGTGGTTGTAGGCATATAGTTTTTCTGACCTGTGTGTAAATGAGCTCCACAGTTCCCCCATTTCCTGTTGGAAATGCACCCAATATGTCTAGGCAGCGGCAGTCCGGGAGCCATGATGGCCGATCTTTCAAAATTTCTGCCACCTGGTCCATAAGCACAGTATAACTGGTGCTTGTCAGCTTGTCAAAATCATACTCTATACCATGAAGAGTGAGTCAGAGAGAATAGTCAGTTCTGCTGGGCAATTCTCCACTAGCATATTTTCATTCAGAAATGGCCATTTGTGTAAAAGTGTTTCATACCTTGTTAGGCTCTAGCCCCACCAAGCCACAAGCTCTTGCTGCTACTCCCGGACAGCCATGAGATATGGAGACAATGCCAATGGCATCCGGACCAGGCTACACCCAAGAATCCCAATCCATTTGAAGTTTGAGTGACCATATTAGATCTAATTGGACCAGATAGTCAGTTACCATACACCTTTGTACCAGAACTCAACATCAAGATTTTCCTCTGAGCTGACAGAGGAAGCAAAGACGCACACACCTTCATACCCGGTAACTGAATCCAGTCAATTGCAGTTCCCGTGGCTTTAGCAACGAACTCTGTTACAGTTTCCTCTGCTATTGACAACAGTCTGCCATTCACAACAAATTTGATGAGAGGAGGAAGACAGTGGTTTCTCTAGCTGAGACAAACTATCTGTTCATCTGATGTGCAAACTGTCAGAGAGAAATGTCAGAATGACTCTTTTGCCAGAAAGAGCTTGCAATACATGCCCAGAAACATCACACTGATCAACCAAATCAAGAATTCCTTATGCCCAGTGTGAGCCAAAAGCACTTACAAGACCACCAACAGAAGCAGCAGCTGATATTAAAAACCAAAAAAGAAACAGGGATTGCAATGAAGACAGTGATTGACATCCCTGGTGAGAAGAGTCTTAGTGGCACAGGGCATTTCAGAACTAACCCAGCTGGGCTTGTACCACGAGGTGAATGCTGTGGAGTGGGCTGTGGTGGAAGGCCAACAGTAACCACTGAATCTGAGCTAGTGTCAGTGGAGCCCACAGCAGCCTGCACATATACCCACATACTCATGTGCTGAGCTAGCATTCCCTCCACAATTGTGCTTTGCCCCCTATAACTATGAGCTGCTGGTGGTCCCTTTCTTCCCTTCATGGGATGCTACCTCACAAAATTGCATATATCTCTGATTGGAATTGGGATCATGGAAAAGGTCTCAGATTGTAATTCAACTTAATCAAAGGTTACTACCCCTCATGAACAACAGAACTCAATTCTGTACTCTGGAGTTGCAGTATAGAGTCATGCATACCTGATCTGGTGGGCGCTTACTGCCAGGTATGGGAGGTGACTGTTGCAGTTGCTTCCGCAGGAAGTGGTTGTCAACAGTGAGTTGCGAGGTGTGCTTTGCAAGCCGCTCATTCTCCTCCATCAGGAGTTTGTTCAGTGCTGTCAACTTTGCATTCACACTCACCAACCGTGTTGCTTCTTTGCGCTGCTTCTCCCGACACCTGCAAGCATAACCATACATACATATTGCATCAGGAGCCTCCTCACCCAGCTCCCCTCTCCCAAGTTCTACTACAAGAAGAAGGTTGACAATGTGTCTCAAAGCAGGCAAGCTCTCAGATACAATATTGCCGCCATTGACAGCAGCTTTCCCTTCTCAAATACACGATGTGGAGACGATCACAGAAGTAAGAAAAGAAGATTTGAATAAAGATCTGTCTGGGGAAGGGGGGCAAGTGAGACTGTGCACCGCACCGTCTGTTCTGGAACCAGACTTTGATCTGCTTGGGTTCAATGTTTGCAAGGATAGGGCAGTCCTTGATGAGCTGCTGGCGCCTGATAGAACTGGGCTTGGGGCACTCATGGTACACACGCTCCAAAGCCTCCACTTGCTCATTAGTGTAGCGAACGTACTTCCCGGAAGCGTCCATCCCCTGCATGCTTGTACTCCTCGCTCCTCCCTACTCCTACCTCCTCGCTTTGCTTCAAAAATCTGTAACCGCAAAACCACACTTCAGACGATACCGATCTTCCTCCAGTGTGCGTTGTTGTTCTCTTGAAGCGAAGGACGCTGAAGCTGAAACGCAAATGTTCTAATCCGAAGATTGCCGAGTGTTTCGCTATTCTCTTAGCAATTTGCGACTTTGCCTACTGGAAAAGAAAGGACTGGAAACTAGATCGTGATGCAATTGATTGTGTGGTAGAGCTCTGCTTGCGATTCCTTCTTCTTCAGTTCTGAAAGAGGTAGTAGTAGGCAAATACGCAGCAGGTAAGCATCCTGGTGTGAATCCAGCTATCTGCGACTTCCACAGGTCCTGTTCCTTTGCAGTTTTTGACGTCGAACGGCTTCCAGGTTTGACGGATTGATGGCAGTGGAAAGTCTTACTGCTAAGATCGCATAGAGAGTTCTTGTCTCAGTAAGTAATGTGATCTCCTGCTGCAGCATTGTTAGCAGTGGAAGAGCCAGTGCAGCAGCACAGCTCAGAAGAATCAGTGTTACGATTCTTCTGGCCAGCCGGCCAGGAATCAATTCCCTCCAGTTTCTTCTGCCGGACGGGAAAGATCATTCGATCATGGCACATCACGCGCACATCAAGTCTCTGCGAATTACTACTACTGTGACAAAGCAAGCGTTCTCGACTCCGTCGTGCTACTGTAATTTCAACAATTCCCGGAACTCTGGACAGCTACCAGACAACAATGTCTACTCTCTTGTGCAAGAGTTAGGAGCAGAAGAGGAACTCGGCATGGTCGGATTAGAACATTTTTCGCTCTTTCCTGTCCCTAAGTCTCTCGTCGTTCTCTGTCAACTTTCTAAGACAGATATGACTTATTTGATAAGCTCCCGGCCGGAAGCGGAAGTAGTCCTGTTCAGAACCTTAGTTTAAAGGTCGTCTTGAAAGCCGACCATGAACAAAAACTTGAAGATCATCTGAAATACTTACTATGAAGCAGACAGTTTTTCTCCAATCTGATTCATAGAAACTTAGAGTCGCAAAACGCCGAAGAAGAAAATAAGTCCAAGCAAAAGCAAAACGACTCTGAAATGTTAAAAAAACATCGAAACAATTGCAAGCAAGTATTTGATGAACAACATGGCACAATGTTCTCCTTGAAAGACATTCTCCTTGAAAGATCTCGTCTCAACTCCTCCTACTCTACAAAACACGGTTTGATACTTACACACATGTATATTACACAAAAGGCCGAAGACCAAGACAACAGCGAAGAAAAAGGAAATGAACAAAAAGACCCAAGGTACATAATAGACGAAGGAAAACACACAGAGACAAAAAGAGAAAGGGGAGGAAGTAAGACTAATAATATTGCACCTTCTACTTCTTCTTCGACTGTCGGAGCTTGTCAAGAATATATTGAGAAAGCAGACTTGCTGCCGCCGTAGAAGAAGCTCATGGAACAGACTTCTTGAATCTCTGCGATCATCTTCGTCTTCTTCTTACTCCCGGCTATGTAAAAGCAGCGACAGCTACGGAAAAACAAATCGGCATTGGCATTGAGCGAGAGAGAGAGGCTATAACAACAAAATATCGACACAAAACACAGCGCCTCAAACAGAACCGAAACAACCAACCAAAAAAAAAAACAAAACAGAAAAATAATCGCAGTCAGAAACGACGAAGTTCTTCCACTACTGCGGCAACAAACAAACAAACAAACTCGCTCTAATAATCACCCCCCCGCAGAACCTCTCCCTGCTCCTCCTCGGACTTGTCCAGAGCGTCCCCACAAAACACTCTTTCTTCTCTCCTTGCGCCCCCCCCACACACACCCCACGTTGTCAGAAGGAAGAGAGAGAGAGAGAGAGAGAAAACAAAACGGGCAGAAGAAGAAAACCTGACCTATACTGCCCGGAAAAATATTTACATTGGTACAAATACATACAAACGACTGCCCAATTCCACGTCTCAAACCAGCCAATAGTTACTGTTTTATTTTTACCCCCCGCCAATATTAAATTACGGCGCAACACTACTAACCCTAAAGGTCAGCTCTAAACCGACAACTAGCTACCTACTTCTGTCCCCCCCCCTCCCCGGCCCCCCTAGTAGCTAGCTGTTGTCACCCATGCTAGGAGCAGCCTTTTTTTGGGGCGAAATTTCGGCAAAAAAGCGAAAATAAAATTAAAAATTTCGAAAATAAGTGATTCTAGAGATTTTCAATCGCCAGAAATCATTTTTTAAAAAAGAAAAAAAGAAAGAAAAAGTAAAAATCGTCAAATTTTTATAAGTGGTTTTCATTTTGTAGACAAAAATGTAGAAGAACGACTAAAGATTTGCACTTCATATTTGTTTTATAGCCAGATTTTGTTAAAATCTTCTTAAGAATGATAGCCATTTTGGCTACAAACAAAAATTCCAAAAAAAACACACTGGCTAAGCCTAGGACTAGGGTAAACTAGTAGGTAGTAGGGTAATTTGGAAATAATGAATCATGCAAACGTTGGTATAATAATAGGCACTTTCGTTGGTAGGTAGGTAGGTAGGTAGGTCGGAAAGTAAGCAAGTAAATCCAGTAAAATTTAATTTAATAATCATGTATAGTTGCTAGCTACTTTTACTGCGGATTCCAGATCCCTGAAAAGTTTTTCTACTTATTTCCAGGTCTTGAAAAAACCTTAACCTATTTCCAGGTCCTGATTCATGTGTGTGCGTGTTTGTTTTTTTGGCTTCTCTTTCTTTTTCTTTCTTTCCAGCCCCTGGATTTCTTTCACGTTATTAGCAAGTGTCGTGGGTACGTCGAGGGAAGAAGACAGGCTACAGACCGGGGGACCACGCGCACATTTTTATTTTTTTTTACCCACTGGACAGTCGCGCGCCGCCATCGCCTTTGCCTTTTCTCTCTCTCTCTCTCTCTATGTATATATAAAAGTAGTTTCCGTGCGTACATTTTGTGCTGCGCGGTGTGCTGATCGAAAACCCTGACTGATGACTCGGGAACAGGCACGCAGGCCGGCGCAAGTACTTGATCTTCTTCTT
>Ga0116228_10005657_pt1 | contig 11136 bp, 5 predicted proteins | sample S1TSphfallax_2_FD_89694 | JGI IMG/M metagenome (GOLD analysis project Ga0116228, IMG submission 89694) | Host-associated microbial communities from peat moss isolated from Minnesota, USA - S1T2_Fc - Sphagnum fallax MG | ecosystem: Host-associated > Plants > Peat moss > Unclassified | place: USA... | reverse complement strand
TCTAGGTTGCTCTATGCACAACCTACCAATATTGCATTTTCTTCTTTTTTTTAAATTATGTTTTCCATATAATTGTCAATAATTCATCATTATTTATGTTAATGTCAAATTTAGTTTCAATTAATATAAATATCATGGACATGAAAAGGCACATGTTAATTGGGTCTTTTCCCAATGTGTTGCCATCAAGTTCCCAAAATGTTCCCCAAGTTCTCAATGTGTTCCCTAAAACGTTCTCTATAAGCACCTCATTTTTTATCCCATATTGTTTAGCCATGGTTCAAATTCCATGTGTATAAATTGTAAAGAGGGGCAAGAATGAGGGTAGGGCTAGAGGGGGGTATCAACATTTAGGCTAATTCATTCACCTTGTGAATTTTCTAATTAATAGAAGTTGGGTGACTTTAAACATGATTATTCATTTGTGAAGTATATGGAAAGTGAAGGTCCTTAATGGAGGGAAAGATATAGTGGGTTTTTTTTAATGTCATTAGTCACTAGGTATTCACCAATGCCCCCAAGATGTGGGTTGCAAGCATGTGATTAAACATCCCAACTATCAAACCCCAAATATGACATAAGTAGCCTATATATATATATATGTAGCTTGAAGGAATGGGAATTTTTTTGGTTTTTTTTCCCACCAAACATGACATAAGTAGCCTATATGTATGTAGCTTGAAGGTATGGTAGCTTTTGTTTATCTCAAGTCTTTCATATCCACCCAATTTGTGAATAGTGATCCAACCTTTTTCTTCTTTTTTTCCTTCATTTTTATCATGTAGCTCAACTCGTGATCATCCATAAGACTTCTTATAAACATGATATGAAACTTTAAAAGAGATTCAGCATCCTTTACATTTTTGGCTATATCATGCAACCCAATAAAGAAATTTGGATATATATATATATTTTTCTATATATATATATCTATGAAATTTGATGAGTAGGAAAAAATAAAATAAAATAAAATTTTCACCCATTTTGAGGGATAAAATGTGACCCAACGCCCACCAGTGCATGGCCAAAGTAAACTAGCACCGGCTAAGTGAGTGTTGTGTAGGATGGATGGTTTGTGGACAGGAAACAACTTTTCATCCATCAGCACACCCATGCAAGATGAATGATATGAGAACATTAAGCACTTTTTCATCGTATTCTTGTCCCATAGTTAACCATGGTCATTAGTTATGTACTAACCATCCACATGCATCTACCTACCAAGTAGTCACCAAAGTCCATCACCCACTTGCCTACCTACATAGTAACCACTTACATTTCCTACAAACTTATGATACTTACCCACATACATGGCTAGTTTACCTAGACATTGTGAATGGGTGAGGAGGAGGGTCTACATGATAAGTTACCTAGATGGAACCTTGCTACCTTACTTGTGGTTCATTCACAATTGAGTCATGACATGTTTCTAATGGATGGTGCATATTGTTGTTGGGTCGTAACATCCTAAGTGCACCATCCATTGAAACCCTTTTTGCATTACAAGATAATGTGGTTTTTTTCACACAAAAAAAGTTGTGGTTCATAAAACTTTACACAAATGTAATTTATGTTTGCATAATTTAATGTCAAGTTGTAATTTTAATGTAACTATTATAGAGTGTGCCATTGGCTTAAGTGTGAATTGGTTACACAATTAACTGTTCCTTTCAAAACCATTTTTGCAATTTAAATGAATTTTCAATGACAAAAATTATGCAAGATTCAATATCTCCTGCATCTTATGTCTATTTTTTTTCAAATCATATTCATTAAATCCCAATTTCCAATGATACCAACAATGTGCCCAAATTCCCTTACAATTTTTCATTTTGATTTAAATAAATATTCAATGAAATAATTGTTCAATATTCAATAATTTCTCCACGATAAATTAAAACATTATGAAACCAACTTGGTGCACCCCTATTCATCAAGGCCTTTCCAATGGTACCAAGAATGTACCAAGAGGCATTGTGGTTTGGGAGATATCAACTTGACAAACACAACAAACAAACAACCTTACTTCATAGATAGATATATGCACAATAAACATCACATATTGTATAATGTAATGGAGGAAACCACGAAGTTTACCTCACATGTGTCATAAATAACAACCTTTTGTGTACCCTTAAACTTTGAGCATATATGATCTCCAATGAAGGGGAATGTATAGTGTGTACATAAATTGACCTTAGTTTTAAAACTAGGCTTAAAGGTTCTTGAATTTGAATTTTTTTGGTCAAAACTAAAGCATGTGATTACACCCAACAAAATTTCCAATTATTTATTTATTTTTTAAATGTCAACTAAAATTGGAAATTTGCTTCAAAAGGAAAAATTGTTCACATTGGTTAAATCTACTTATGTAAATAGGTAAGTATCATAAGTAAGTAGGTAGTGAGTGTAAATGGTTACTATGTTTAGGTGAATATGAAGGTTACACACTTGGTGATTACTAAGTAGGTAGATACATGTGAATGATTAGTAAATAACTAACTATTGTTGTTAATTATATTGGGGCAAAAATACAACAAAAAAAAAATTAAAAAATCTATCCACATACCATTTAACCATTCATCCTTCGTGGTGGGTGTTGGTTCACTATGGTTGGGTATTTGGTAACCCCCTTGTTGGGAGTGGTTTTCAATATTGGGTGGGAAGCCTTTTGCCCAAATCATTACCATTTAAATATCATGATAAATAAAGAACCAATAAATATATTAGATTTACCTTGATTTTTTTCCCAATTGGTTTGGAGTTGGGGATGACCTTTAAAAAAAGATGTGCATTGCAATTTGTGTACTTGATTTGAAAGAAAAGTATAAGCAAAAAGAATGAAAATATATTTTACATTCATTTTAAAGTATTGCATTACATCCAATTATGATGGATTTGTTTGGGTTAAGGTTTTTTTTTACTTAATATTTTTTTCTTTTTATAACATTGTACGAATGTTCATAACCCTAATTACATTTAGCAAAACTATCACCAAATACTTCTGAAAGTTTCTGAAAATTCAATCACAATTTGTCATTATAGGAATTCCTCATATTACAAAAGGTGTCAAAAAAGAAATCCTCACTTTGTAAACCTTCCCTCATGATGTTTTAAATGTCATGTTTAAATATTTGCATTTATATGCTTTCACAATTGGTTGCTTTTCAATTTGCTTGCCAATGCACTATACTTTTACACATATAATGTACAAATTGTGACTTATTCTATCATTTACCTTGCATATACGTATTTACATCCATTGGGTAAATATTGGATGAAAATTGTGAAAGTTTTTGCCCTACCTTTACAAGGTAAATTGTTGATCATTCACTTGTAATCATTGTGAAAAATAATAATCTTGCAAAGTTTAAATATTTCTTTTTGACTACGTAACATATTTAATGAATATTTTCATTTACCTTTATTCAAAAATATCTTACAATCAATAGTCTACCCATCACTAGTCATTTCTTTAGAAGCTTGGATAACATATGACATTTGAAAGGCCCATTAAATATTTTTGTGAACATGTCATAAAGGGTGTGAAATTCTCAATTTAGATGCAACACTCTAAACCTTGGTAGGTTTATTACTTTACTTCTTTTAATGTCATTGAACACCTATTCAATTTTCCCCTATCCATGACACTTTCACCAAAATATGAAAATGGGTTGAAAATGGAATGAGATGCAAATATGTTGGTTCAACTTTACTTATACAACCTATGCCATAAATAGAACTCATGACTTTTAATTATTTGGATATTTGTATTTTATGTTTCACCAAACTAAATGTTATCCCAAAAAGTTTGAGGATTTTTTTTAATGTCATTAAGGAGTTTTTTCATTTTTTTGATAATCATACCTATGATTGACAATTGGCACTTCTTTGTTGAATATTTATTTAGTTTAGAAAATGAGGTTTAATGGTTTCAAATTTAGTTTTTTTTTAAAATTTCAAGAGTTCAAGAATTCCAACAATATGCAAACGACACTTTGTGTTGTGTATTTGTAATAGTAAACCAATGGATGGGATGGGAGTTCAATTTTTAACAATTCATCAAAAATCAATAAAAATCTATTTTATTTAGTTGACTTGTTGCAAATTATTTGTGCCAACCTTTAGTCATGAATATGCTAGTTATTTAGCCTTCTAGAATAAATGGAATGAACACAATTATTTATCATAGTGAAAGTCGAGTGACCATGCTCAAACTATCCATCACAAAATTTGCATCTTATGTTTTGGTCATGACAATTGTGTGAAATTTGTCTTTCAAAGGTTCATAGTTTTTGCACATGGATATCATGTAATCAAAACACATATGAAGCACATATAAGTAAAATGAAAGATAATAATTTAGATGAAAATCATTCATCCTACTTATACATGTTTCATATGTGTTGTAAATGCATAACATTTGTGTGCAAAAACTATGAACCTTTGAAGAATGAACTTCAATATTTCCATCATCAAATCGTCAAAGGCAAAGTTTGTGATGTCTAAATGATTTCCGATTTTCAACTCAATATTGTTTAATTCTTTGATTTGGAAAAGAACCTTGAATTTTTTAAAAAGGAACCAATGTTTTTTTAAGGTAAAAAAAAGGTGATACAATGGCTTTCAATTTTGTGATGTTATTCAAGTGGCAATCATCCATAAGTATATTTAGCCAAGTTTGGATATGTTCAAAATGTGGAAGTAGAAAATCTTAAGCACCATTTTATATTGTGAGCACTTTGTAGTGGTTTTGGTGATTTAAAAATATATATTTATTCTGATTTTTTTCTAAATAGGGAATTATTAACAATTTTTTTCTTTTACAATTTTTTCGAAATGGAAAGTTTTCGTCACAAAAAACCCATGCTTTTAATGGTGCAATGAAAAAAACTAGGGAACTTTATTTCCAACTAAAAACAAAATGACGACACCTATCAAAAGTGAAAATAATCCTAAAGTTAATTAGTGGTAGAATAATAAATACTGAAATAGAAAGAAAAATAACTCAATAACAAATAACTCAGGAAATTATAATGAGGCCACAAGGGGAGCCATTACAATTGATTTCTAACCCCACCACAAATCATATAGTGAAATTTTAGACAATTTAATTTGGTTCTCTTTTAAGATTTCCTCTAACAAAAAGAAAAGGGGCTAGAAGTTAGAATAACATTTGTTCAAAAAAGGATTGGCCTTGATTGTTGCCCTTTTAGAAAATTTGTACACTTATATAGCTAAAAACCTAAAACTTGAACTTCAAAAGAAATAATAGTCCAATCCAAGTTTAGGTTTCAATTTTCACAAATATGTTAATTGCATGATTCTAATTTAAGTTGTGTCTTAGAAATATCTTGAAACTTCAATTTGGATACTTAATAACTTAAGTAAAAACCTAAAGTTGCTTAATACCCTAAACTTGGCAAAAATATTACAAACAATGAACTTTTTTTCTATAGGTTTGGTGCATTACATCCCATGCAAGAGGTGAAAAATAAATGTATATTCAAATTAGGTTGAGGTCTAAACATAATAGCCTACACAAGGTGTTGATTCATGTTTCGATACATGGAAATGTGTTGATTCCTATCATAGGAGAATGTCCTTTCATTGTTTCAAAATGTTTTTAATACGAAATGATTCTTAATACATTTGAGGAAAAAAAAAAATTCATTACATTAGTGCAACCTAGTTCAAAAGATGGATCATTGCAACATGTCAATAATGTAGAATTCTCATTTGCATAGTCTCATTTTGTAGCCCATTTGTTAAGGCCTCTTTCCATTGGGCTATTTTGATTACAATATTTCCCCAAAAAATTCCCATTTTCATCTCCTTAAAGATGTATTCGATATCATCTCACAAATAATCTACAAGTAAAACATTAGCCAAAAGGAAGAATTATGAAAGTTGTGGGTCAATTTATGAATCATTAGAGGATGACATTTGACATCTTTCATTATGGGAATATATGTATTTTACAATATTTTTAATTTTAATTTTTCCTCAAACACGTTTCAATGTTCTCAACATAAGTTAATTATATTTTTCAAAATAGTTGTAGCTTTCTAATGGAAATTGATTATTCATGCAACAAGCTACATGCATAATTTTAGTCGTTGTTCATTACCTTGAGGCTTGTTATCATCACAATATTTATGTGCAATTGTGAAAACAACAAGTTAATGGAAAGAGATTCTTAATCAATTCACTAAACCATGAAACCATCTCCAATGTTCATCCACACCTAGCAAACATTAAACAATAACATCAAGTTAAATACAAGATTAGTATTTGACACAAAAGTATTCATGACCACTCATGATGTCTAGGAAGAAATTAATCTTCAAAAAAAGATTCTTGTTCCTTGAGTATGATGATGGAAATAACTATGCTTAAAACATTGATATTTAATTTTGTGGCATGGTGGTTGAACCTTGGTGGAAATCACAATTTCAAATATTCTTACCATCGAAATTTTTTTCATTTGAGAATAACACCTTGGGTAAATTACAACCATGTTTTCAAAGAATGTTCATGTTTATCAAGGAACATGGATATTCCCCAAAGAAATGATTTTCCCTAGGACAAATACAACCATGTTTTGATTGTGTTGCTTGGGAAATAACTTGGGTGTGTTCCTTGGGGAAATCATGTTTTTCTTTTAGAGAACACAATCATATTCCCTCAAGACAAATGTGTTATGAAAAACCCTTTTACTACTATGGGTAGAGATGCTTTAAAACTTCTTTTGTATCTAAAATAAACACACATTGTAAGACTCATAGCCCATAGGAAATTCATACAATAATTAGGGCAAATGAACTATCATTTCAAGTCTTTTATTATCACACACTTGTTGCCCTATAATCACACACTATTGTTCTTTCTATTTGCACAACACTTGGGTTATTTGTACTAATGTTGGTCAAGTCAAAGGTTTTTTAAAGAAGAATTGTTGAAGTTGGGGCTCATGTTTTTTATAAAATGGATGTTTTATTAGTTCTAAGTTTAGGGATATTTTCAAAAATAAAAACCCATTGATTTTAGGACTAAGCATAATATTTTAACACTATTTTTTTTCAATTAATGGTTTTATGAGGCTCATTGGTTTTGGGTTCAAGGTATGGTTGGTTTGAAACTCCTATTGGAACAATTCTGAAGCTAAGTTTAGTTCTAGGTTTTAAAGTTTTTTAAAAAGTAATTGAAGCTATAATATTTTTGGGTGGTATATTTGAAATGATTTCTTTTCATTACCCATGTATGATAAAATATATTGAAGTAATATAGTGCATACATGGCATCAAACATGGCATATATGTTTAAACTTATGATTAGATTTGTAATTATAAATGCCATTTGTAACCATCTTTGTATACATATGTGCCATGTTTTTTTAAAAAGAAAAAAGGTTGAACAAATAAAAAATTGTCATGTGGCAATTGATTTTTATTTTGCTTAATAGTTTTATTATTTCCAATATTTTAAAGATTATCATTGACGCAACCCCAAGTCCCAAGCTAGGCCCAAGGTGGCCTAGTTTCAAGAATGCGGAAGTTTGGGGATTTGAGGGTCCGCTCCCAGCACTCAACACTAAGAGGGGTAGAGGGGCGTGCTGAGGCTCCAGGATAGATTAGGAAGAGGGACAAACTACTTATTTACTCAGTCCTGCATTCAAACCAACCACAAGTTGGTTAGAACTCATTCTGCACCCTTTTGGTGTTGGGACAAGCCACGGGCAACCTTGGACTCATTTGATTCACCACGACCCGAACTCGAGGGAAGCCATCACCTTCCCTCATATAATATTCTTTGCAGCTCCCCACGGAGGCTACATCCGAATGGCACTTTTTCCCAGGACTCCCAAAGAGGAGTCTCGAAATTGTCCCGGGTTGGACTCGTGGGATTTTGGGCATCCATAACTTCTTCCTCAGACCTTTGATTGGGATAAGGTCTGAAGCAATCTTGTAGCTCTCTTCAAAAGCTTTCCAACACCATGTCGCCCTCCTCCTACAGACATCGAAATCGGGTCGATTCCCAACTTTTAGTGGCAGTTTGACTCCCGGCCTTTCTTTTGCCCATAACTTGGGCTGCAAATGTCCAAATGGTTCATACGAAGCCATTTTGGACATCTACACTTCGAAACCTTTCCAACGGTATTAATAACACCTCAACACAAGGTGTTTTTCCCTCTGCTGTCGAGCTCTGAAGTTGCGGGAGTCCCAGAGGACTTCAAGTTCCCACTTTTGGGAGTGTGAGTCTCATCCTCACACTTGCCCAAAGTGGGGTTGCGACAATCATTATGTTTTTAAAAAATTAATTTCATATAATACAATCAATATACATATTACGTATGGTCAACATCTAGGTATTAACCATGTATATGTCAATTATGGGGTTTGAACCTTGGTCTCCAAAGTGGGAAACCAAGCCCTATGCAACTTGTTTCTTTTTTATACAAAGTGAGATGATTTATATTTGAAACATACTCCATTTTATATTGTATAAAAATATCAACTTAAAAATTCAATGTTTTATTAATATTTTTTCCAAATGAAAAAATTGAATATTCATTTAGTTTATTTTCACAAAAAAGAAAAAAAGTATATAATCAAATGTAAAGTCATTTGATTTTTTTTGGGAATGTTGTTACATGATAACATTTCAATGTCCATTCTTTAAAAAAAAACTCAAATACATAGTTTACATATTTTGAAATGAACTTTGATAAAATTTAAAATATACCAATATAAATATGTATAATTATAATAAAAATATGATTCAAGTTATTGTATCAATTATTTATTTATTTAATATTCTATTTATTAAAAATTAATTCTAGAAAATATTAATTAATTTTATATTTATTTTTATGAAATAGATTTATTAAATAAATAAATATGTAAATTTATTTAATACATGTAATTTATTAATTTAAATTTTGAATAATAAAACAAACCACAAATGAAAAATGGCATATATAACAATATCTATGACAAAATCAATAACATGATTAGGTTTGATCATTAGGCAAATATTGTTCCAATCATAGATATCACATTTTGATGTAGGGATAGTAATTTGGTACCTTTTTTTATTGTAATTAGCCTTCAACAATGTAAGTGGGGGTTTGAGGTTTGACATCATATGCTTACATTGGACCTTTGACATCTTAAAAAATATAGGAACTTCAAATGTATGTTTCACATGAATCCAAATTAATATTTTTCCTTAATTTCTAATTATGATTTATTGTTGTAGAGAGATGGGAAAGTGAAAGTGTTTAATGAAGAAATGGAAAGTTTTGTACAAAAAAAAAATGAAAGATGATAATGGACAAAAATATGGTGAGTTGTGAAATGAAAGAAAATACTATAATGGGAACTTGGAGTAGGGTTCTTAAACCTTAAGGTCATACCCTATACCTACATCAAAGACCTAGCCCTAAACAAAAAACACCTTATGACCCATCAAGTTGGGTCTTCTCTCATATTCAACCAACTTCAAGTTTTTTTGTTTTTTTGTTTTTTTTTTGGAGGAGGGCATGGGACCAAGTTTTGCCCCCACCTAGACCTATTGGGGTGAGTTTTCTCAACCTAAACTTGCCAAGCTAGGTACCTAGACATTTACCCCAACCCAAGCTGAAAACCTTGACCTTGACCAATATTGGTTTGTACTAGTGTTGGGTGGGTATCTCCATTTTAATATACCAATTGGATATTGGTATGAAAGTTTTTTCAATACAGACATTGGGCTTAAACACGAGTTTTCAAATCCTTTTGAAATGGACATATCACAAGGGGTTGATATAAAAACCTACATGTTTTGGGGGGATCCCAAGAATGAACATAAATAGACAATAACTTCAACCTCATATAGTTAGTATGAGATATGCATTTGGATATCAAATATTCTCATTGAGACTTGAGACAATGTTGACCAATTATTGAAAAAAATGGCTGGTTCTCAACATGGGTCCAAAGGTTGTTACTTATTTTTCAATTTTGTGATGAGCATTTGAAAACAAAATTTGCATTAAATAGTGACATTACATTTGTTAAGACCATTCAAACGGTAACCATCTAACACAAGACAAAAATATTAATACAAAAGGAGGAAAACTAATAATCCAATTTATTAACACAAAGTCCTAATTTTGAAAACCTTTAATAAACTTGACATACACAGACCTAAAAGCACCCAAAAAAAATTCACACATGATAGAGCTATCCGGAAAGTCACCTTGTCTTCACCCAGTCTTTGGGCCTCCTTTCACCCCATATTATGCCCTCTCTGAATGGTATCTGCAAAGTAAGGAAATTTTTATTAAATCTGAGTATGAAATGCTGAAACTCAGCACTTAATGCACAAAGGGTTCGAGAGTAATCATACTATGTAGTTGTACAGGTAGGAGCAGTGAAAATATATGTAACAACAGTGGAAGGAGGGGGCTCAGGAAAAAAAGGAAAGAGGGGATGAAACTCAGTTTACCACCAAAACTAGTTAGTTTGGGTCCCAGTTATTTCGTTTTGTAAAATTTTCATTCCCAGTTACGCGTTTGATGCCCTATTATGCCGAAAATGGCCGATCTCGCCCCCTAATTATGTGACTTTACTACAGACAACTCTGTATTACATGGATTAGTTTGTGAGTTTGCAGATTTTTACATAGGCATCATATTTGCACATTATGAAGATTGGGGCTCAAGGCCAAGCATAGGATTGGGTGCTGTATACCAAATTTCTTCAAGAAATTCTTCAAGAAAACATGTTTTTTTTTTGGGTATCAGCACAACATTCCAAAACATGTTATGAAGAGCTGAAGTCACAAACTGGAAGGGAGTAAGGAGTATAAGGTTGATGCAAAGCAAGTGGTCCGTGAATCTAGATAAGATCCTGGATCTTAGAGGCCAGAAAGGATCAATGGATCACAAAAGATTCTCTTCCCTTGAGTTTGATATGATTTTTACATTATATTCTGATTCACTCCTCCAAAATGCAAAACACCAACAAAAAAGATTCAACTCAAGCTCTCAAATAACAACAACAACAAAGATGCAAGTCAATATAGGTAGAACATTAGATAACAATAGGTAAGTGTGTATACAGACAAAACAGGGTTGCAAAACCCACCTTC
>Ga0116228_10005656_pt1 | contig 11138 bp, 7 predicted proteins | sample S1TSphfallax_2_FD_89694 | JGI IMG/M metagenome (GOLD analysis project Ga0116228, IMG submission 89694) | Host-associated microbial communities from peat moss isolated from Minnesota, USA - S1T2_Fc - Sphagnum fallax MG | ecosystem: Host-associated > Plants > Peat moss > Unclassified | place: USA... | reverse complement strand
AGTAGCACATACTAAATTAATCTGGACCATATCCTCCTTCCCCATTGCTCTGTTTCTTTCCTCTTATTTTTCTATCCCGCCAAGCCAATTAATGTGGACCACATCGTTCTTCCCCCTGTTGTTCTGTTTCTTTCCTTTTATTTTTGTTTCCCACCACCCTTGTTTTGTCTTGGAATAAAAGTCTAACAGGTTTACACCAACATACTCCTTGTCACTGGCCAGGCTTATGGAGTTTCCTTTTGTTTGCAATCGATCAATCGCATCCTTAGGTGAGGAGACTATATAATCACAAGGGCAGACAAGTGACAGATCGCCCCTTACATCTGCTGTCATGCCTGGGACAGAACAAGAGTGGGAACTATGTGGACGCCTTCAGGTTGAGAAAACTTCAGTGGACTCATGTCTGCTGTCTGATCATCATTTAATCTACAGTGCATTTTTAATGCATAATCGTCAGCTCTTGGCTAGCATGGCCTTGCAAGCATATCCTGTAAATAGAGAGGCACAAAATATTCTGCACTGACAATTTGTCTCATTAGTGATTGCTCTCAAACTTTCCCACGAGGATTTGGCTACCCATCAAGAGTATTTTAAACCTTAAATCTATGACTGGTCATTTGGTGTATCTCCTCTGGGGCCAATATAACATCTTCCCCTTTTTTGCCCCAAAAATGAACCTTTGAAAATGTGATCGCAACGGAGTCAGATAATGTCCTCTCCTTTTTTGTCCACTAAAAATGAATTGTTATAGGTTGATCGTGAGCAAGCCAGAGCACCTTTTGTATCTATTTCTTTTGTCAGATCCACTCTTGAAATTGCTAGATAATTATATTTAGATGAAGAAGGGGTACCTTTATACGACTCCAAATCAATATTTTGGGCACTGCAAACGTAACAAACTTAATTGTTTGTGCCTGACAATTCACATGGAGGCACAATAGGCACATCAGATTGAGCATGCAAAACTTCAGAGGTACTGGATTAAAGAAACCTATGTGAATTTGTATGCATTATAAAAGGCTAGTTTAAGATCATCTTGGCTTGCAAGTTCCAACTTGAAATGGGATACTGTGTCACTTTTTGTTCCATTTCAGGTGAAAGTTGTTGGCACCTCTAGAGTTTAGTGTACAAGCTCAAGAACGGTGCCTTGTCCCCTTCCCACCAACCTCCCTACTTAGAAATGATGACCCTAACTTTTTACAGATATTCAAACCATCTTCTCACCAATTTTCCTTCCCAGTATTTTGACTTCATGAAATTTTGTTGAAAAAACACAACTTACACTGGTTAACACAGTTTTCCAAGTTTTTTTTTCTAAAAACTGCAAACAAGTAAAATCCACCAGCAAGAAAAATCACTGCTTGTCACTGTGTTTATCAATTACAATTTGAATATTGTCACCTTTTCCTCCAATTGTTTCAACATTTTCACCAACAATTGGTTTAGACATCCTGAACTAGAGTTGTATTGACAACAATCCTTCCTTTCATCACAATGACCATCGACATTTGTACTTTTTAAGCATTCACATTTGGATGTGCCTGAACTTGCATATTATGTAAGCCACAACATTGTTGATCTTGAACTCATTAGGAGATTGCACAATAAATTTCCAGCAATTTAACACAATGATTCATGGCTATTGAACTTCCTATCCACTATTGTAGCTGAACATGTCATTCTCAGACATTTTACTAGTAAAATACCTACGGTGCACAAGTCCGTACGTCCATACATGCCACCTCACTGCACAATGCTTGTGAAAATATGAAAAAAGCATGATAATGAATAAAGCAATTGAATTCAAACAAGCATTACAGAGCCCTGGTGCCTCCATTCAAAATGTCACTCCCTTACACAAGCAAAACACATGTGCCTGTGAGACTCAAGCTTAATATGATGATCATAAAACACAAAACTCACACACATCCAGTGTGTTAAAAACCACTAATTTATACATTTCTCACATTGTTTTAACAAGATGAAATATCCAAATGTGATTTTGATTTTGAAAATTGAGGCACAAAATATGCATTATTACAGTCACCTTAATCAATTTCTACTATGGCTTGTGTTACATAGCACATATTGTTATTGAATTTCCAGTGCCAAAAATGACTCCAAATTCATTTTTGGCACTGCATATCTAAACAGCATGAAAACACCTCACTAAAGCTATACTGATGGAGGGCTTTCCACCAATACCAAAAAGGCAGCCCAAATTTCCCGCAACTTTAATTGATGATTTTAATTGAATTGTCAATATGAAAACAATCAAAATTCAATAACTACTACATTAGGTCTAAACTCTAAAGATTATGAAATGCCTCAAGGCGAAAGCCCCCTCTACTTCATCAAGGGATTTGCAGCATTACCAAGAACACAACCAAGAGCCCCATGGTTTAGGTGACTTCAAAACAAAACAAACAAACAACCTTCTTTAATAGGAGGCTGTTGTAACTTATTGAAAATAAATCACTAGCTTTGTTCAATTTAAAAGACCTGTAAATTATGTAAACATAATGTAGCCCTAGGCTTGTCAAGAGGTATTGGTTAACATTCCTTTTTGTGAAATGTAATCAAAGACCTAGGAACTTAGCACATTTTTTAGTTACTTGTAACAAGGTTCCAAAGAGTATACAAACTTCAACTCAAACCATTATTTTGCTCAAAACAATAGAAAAGCAAATTAATGGAATTTGAAACCAACTTGAAGTGAAATTTATCATGAACTCATCATGCATTCAATGCAAACTTGATCTTTGTACATGTTCTATTTTGTATATACCAATGTTGAGTGGGTATTTGATTTTCAAAATAATAATAGGACCCTCAAGGTCTTAGTCTTTAATGAAATGGATTTACAAAGAACCACTCAAGCTCATATGCCCATTAACAACTAATCAAATTAACCCTAAAACCCCATCACTAAAAATGTATGAATCCCAAAGAAAGATGCCAAAACCCAAACACTAAATATCTTAAAATGCCAACAAGTGGGACTATTTTTAAATCACAAATTACAAAATTGCCCAACCTTCAAACCTAAAACCTACCACTATAATGACTTACCACTCTAGAAAGACATAACAAATATGACACCTTTTTCTTCAATTTGAAATGTTTGCAATAAAATCCTAGTTTACAAGCTCTTATTCATTACCCAAACTCCAACCCAAAAACCTTGACATGTGGTTCATTTATCTCTTTCAAGAGGTCACATTACTTCAATTGGATACTATTACTTGGCAAATTAGAATTGATGTGCACAACGAACACATCATCAACAATTACATATTATCTACCATATCAAAGTATCCATTGCACATCACACTAGCAAAATCCATCTTACATTGTTTCATGAACCATTTCAAGTGTAGACAATACTTTTCATCTACATAAATTTGCAAACAAAAATCAACCCACAAATTGCAAACACACACAAAATTGCAAATGCAAATGAAAATGGTAGACAAAAAGTTACAAATTAAAAGTAGCAAACACAAACAAAGCTACAACAAGATATGAAAGTGTTAGAAACAAACTTGCAAAACACTACACCATATTGGCTAGTTTTGCAACTAAACTTTATAATTGTGTCACAGTTGATTCACGGTTGCAAATGACTATTTGCAACTTCCCATGATTTTTAACAACTTCATACTTAAAATGTTTGCAACAACAAGTTGCAATAAGGATTAATTACACTAGATATATTGACCTAATTATAATCCATTTTCAATTAAAATAAAAGGTTTGTCAACAAAATTGTCCAACATGGACTATCATCCATTTGTGTTCCAATCAATAATCCAACTATATTATAATTATTATAGGTTGGATAGAAAGGTAACTTGATTTAATCTAGGCCATCAAAGCTAACCAAATTATTTTCTGGGTAATTGATCGAAGATGACTTTATTAAACATGTCAACTAAGTCTAATTGGATTTGATATATTTAGTCATTTTTGTTTGGGAAACAAATCTAAATAAATGGATTGGATTTAATAAGTTTTAATTGTGACCATTCAAAAAAATAAAAAATAAAAATCAAAGGACCAATCAAGAGTGATTGGGCTAAACTAACTAGCAACATTTGACCAAATTTGATTGTGGTTGTTGTCCAATTTAGTTTTTTGGGAAATTAAGCAAAAGTGATTAGGTTAAACAAGCTAATTAAATTTTAATCCAAGTTGTCCAAGGTTGATTGGATTTTATCATGGTTGAAGTTTTTTCTTTCCATGCATTGAACCAGAAATGACTAAACTAGATAAGGCAATTGGATTTTACTCAAGTTGTCCAAGGATGGCCAAATTTGATTGTGGTTAAAACCAAATGGGCTAGAAAGCAATTATAATGTAATTAGTTTGTTTCTTTTATTATTATTTCCATTTGAGAGTGACTAGGTTCGATTGACAAACTAGATGTCATGGACAAGATCTTGAATCCTTCAAAGGAGTATGTTTTTATTATATTTTTCAAGTCTTGTCCCAAATATTATCTTGCAAATTGGAATTTCGACCTTTCCAAGCAACATTTTGAAATAAAGTGAATGAATAAAATGAAATAAAATGAATTCTTTACCCAAAAAAATGAAGCATTTCCCATATTGCATTGCCACACTTTTATCTTTTATGTTTCAACTACAACTTCAAGTAAGAAAATCCAAAAATCACGGCAACTTCACCTCCAAATTCACCCTACTACTCATAACTTTTAACTTCACATAACACAAAACTTCAACAATGAAATTCCTTCAAAATAACATTATTATAGTTATAAATACACAATTAACACACATTCTTCAAAACATTCAAGACTACCAAACAAAATATTCCTTTCTATTTCAAAAATGTTATAAAACTATATACATTGGTGCACTTGAGGTTTTGTGCAAACCTTCCCTCCACCCAAAAGCACTATTATAACATTTTTTGGGTGAGTAACTATGGTACACATGAAGACAATATCTAACCAAATTTTATGGTGGTAGCTAGTTCAATTTTTTTTTTTTTTCAAACAACCAACCAAAAACCATTGGGTTGGATAAACCAATTGGATTTAACTATATCTGATCATGGCCATTCGAATTATTTATTTATTTGGGTCATGATGAACCAAAGTGATTGGCTTGGGAGCTTTGAACAATTAGGTTGAACAAACCAATTAAAAGTGATTGGGTTAGACAAACTATCCCAATTTGACCAAGTTTTATTTGCTTGTTTAATTTTTCCTTCTTCTCAAATGACCAAGAACTATGCCAGGAATGATTTGGTTGGATAGGGGACAGGATTTGATTTAAATCATCCAAGGCCAATTGGATTTCATTGTGACCATTCAAGTTTTATTTACTTTCCTTTATGACCAACCAAGAGTGATTGGGTTGGATAAGCTAGTTGGATTTGGTTATGGTTATATACATATATATAATTTTGAAAAACATTTGGTCAACCAACCAAAAACAACTAGGCCAAACAAGTTGATTAGATTTGAAAATGATGTTTTTCATTCATCCAAGTTAAGATGTAAACATTTTTCATGCAATGGAACTCACTGATTTAATTGGAAGCCCAACTTTAAAAACAACAAATCATCCTAAAGTCATGCAAGCACTATTTATAATGTAATTACATAATAACCAACAAGAAAATATTATGAATATTCCACTTTTGAACATGTGGTCAAAGTTCAATTGACCATGGCATAGTCATAGTCACAATTATTTTAATCAAACCTTATCACTAATATGGATTTAAAATTTAAAAAAGTGGTTTAGCCGCAATTCAATGATATGTAGTAATCAATTGTAAAACATACAATTGAAATAGATGGCAATTTGGCATAGTGAAAGTTGTAAACACAAAGTTGATGACATAAACAAAGAAAGATGACAAGTGTTAATAAATAGTTACAAGCACATAGACATTCAAACACAATAGAACCTACATGGAAACTTGTTTTCACGATGTACCTTTTTCTTTCAACATATGTAGATAGATCAATTGTATCACAAACATTTGAATTTTTTTAATCCTTCATCCTCAAATTGTTTGTCAAGTTCATTTATGATGTCTAATTATGCTTCACATGTAGTTGTAAAATTAGAAGACTTCAAGCACATAATGTGCAAATTGAAAGGCCAATTCTAGTTGACAAAAATCTTTTTGTTGATATGGTTAATTTGAAGTTGGTATGCATTTACACAATGCAATTTGAGGATTCAAACAATGGAAAAGCCTTATCAATTTCAATCTAATTGGTTGATTTGTACCAACATAGGTACAATATGGAATTCTTTTTTTAATGTGCCACCAGGCCAAGGCACACTTGGATGTAGTGATCACATTAATAGGAACCACAATAAGTGTAGCTAGTACTTGGTTTTTCATGTTTTAGTGCCAAAACTTTTATTAATGTTGCAAGTCTTTAATGTTTTTAGATGATAATGTTTTTAACATATTATGGGACCATGTGGAGCAATTTGGAACAATTTTAATGAGTATATAAAGTAATCAAAAGCATTTCTAAAGCATTACAACTAATACTTTTGATGTTTGTTTTAATTTGTGAATGACTTAAAATGCATTAAAATGAAATAACCATGAACGAAAAATGATCCACACCTTTATGTTATGACACTAATTATTTCCATGAGTATTTTTTGTCACTATAAAAATCATGGATTTGTAATCCATTTGTAATCCATCGTCTTATGTAGCAAATCCCAATCCACCACATCATCCTAACAAGCAAACCCATGGTTTGCTTAAGCAATAGGTGTGGCTATTTTTATCCTATTTGCACCCACTTGCAATTTACATCAATAGGATAGTGGTAAAACCCACCAAGTATTTTTCACACTAGGCACAATGCAAAGTGGCAGGATTTGTTTCAATTATCTGAAAGAAATATTCAAAGCCCAATTATGCACCTTGCAATGGATGTACATCCATTGCATTCAACATTAATGATTTGTAACACTCCACCAATAATGGCAACAATAGCTACTCATTATAAACAATACTAAACAAACTAATATAGTCTCGGCCAATGGTTGTGCAATTTCATCTAGATGCATAACTAGTGACCAAAACTAAGTTAATTTATTAAAAGCATTTGAGGCATATACAAAGATATGACATTGTTTAAATTTGCAAACAATGTTACTCCAACACATGGGAGGAGAAGGGATTAAAATAACAATAAACACATAAATATTTTGAAGATTTATGCCACCCCAACTAACTAACTATTCTAGTCGGGGAGACAAGTTTTATGCACAATTTGACAACTTAATCACATTTGAAGATATCACTACCATCATAAAAATAATTTCCATGCCAACTCACTATCATCAACATAAAGGTATGTTTGAAATGTAAGGTTTAGGTTATTTAATGTTAATGGTGAAAAGGGCAAACTAAAGACTACAAAATGAAAACTTTTGATAGCAAACAATTCACAAGTTTCCAAAAACACATGGAAATAAAAAAGAACATGAATTAAAAATCATGTACCTTGTTTTCATTAACGTTTAGTTTTTTAGGCCTCAATTTAAAATCAATGCAAGTTTTTCCCCATGCTTATTTTCCCATACCCAACTTTTTAGGTTGGGTGATGCATTGTTTCATAATAGCTTGGGCAACCAAGTGATAGATGCATAGGGGAATTTGTGAGCCACCTTATTTGTCATATGTAATGACATATTAACAAACCTTAAATAAAACATACTTGGCACAAAATCCATCAAATGTTTAGAATATGTGTTCAAGATATGTGTAATAAAATAATTGAATTCAAAGTAATTGTACATGTCTAGAAATTAGACCAATTATCCTTCACATAAGCAATTTTTTTGAATGAATTCATACTTATTAAATAATTGTCATAGATCATGAACCATGGTAACACCACTTATGTTAGTGGCCTTAAACAACCCAATTTAGTTTCATGTGTTTAGGCTCCAAATTGCTTGAATAAAACTTATGTGACATGATAGTGCAAACATATTGTGTGCCCCTTCTCACATCCAAAGTTGTAAGGTGTAAGTTGTTAAAGCACATGTCACCAATGCATGTTATGGTATGTAATTTACCAAAAACATTTGCATTAAAACAAACAAAACTTCTCTTTAACAAATATTTTCAGGATAGGAACGCCACCTTTAGGCATATTTTCTATGCCAACCAATGTAACCATATGGATTGCATGATCTTCAGAGGCAAGAAAACCCTTGATTACAAATGATAAAGAAACCCTTTTGTGTGTGATTTAAAAATAAATAGATTAGTAATAGAAAAAAACTAGAGATGGCATTCAATGTTACATGTGGGTTTTTGTAGGTGGCTAGTTCTTGTTTGGAAGATCCTTTATGACAACTATCTACATTTTCAACATAAGGTAAAACTATGGTAAAATAAACCAAAAAACTAATTTTACAAATCCAATAAAAATGAAACAACTTTTGACATGAACATAAGAAAGTAGATTCAAAATATGTTTAAATTTCAGTAACATATTATGATAAATTAGATATAAAGTGTGTGAAACTTTAGTATAATAAACTAAGTAAATAGCAAGTATGTTTGAAACCAAAATCAATGTGGTGTTCAAAGCTACTTATACATTATAAGTTGTATATTTATTCACATTTAATTCTAATATACAAAAATTGAAAGTACACAAATGTTTTTGCTAACTTCAATAACTTAAAATAAACAAAATGCAATATTTCATCTACTTGAAACCCATTTTGAAAAGAAAGATGATCTACTTGCATCTATTTACATTTTAAAAATCTACTTGAATGCATGTTAAGCTTAGGATTTTTCAATCATTGTCATAAAGTCAAACATGTTTATATTCATCATTTAAAATCAATAATATTTTAAAGATTAATATATCAAGGCTTATTCTATGGTTATTTTCCATTTATGCTATCAAGGATCAAATTTATTCATTTTACCTTGTTTCACCCCATACATTTAAAATAATATTGTGTGCTCCATCATTGTATTTTTTCATGGTTGTTATGACATTGGCTTTTTGGTAACTAATCAAACCTTTGTGGCACTTGGTTCATAAAACTAAAATTTTAAAGTCCACACATCTTGCAATGGAAGATACATGCATCTCATTATTCAATTATGCTAAAGGTTTGCAATTTGATTATTGTTCACCTTGTAAAATGCCCATGTGGTTTGTAAAGCTTCCATGTAATAGTGTGTTTTTTCAAGTTTTCCATATGCATGTTTAATAACAAGTTCAAAACATTGTTTTCCACTATCATGCACCATTCACAATTTTTTTATGCTACTACTATTGGTACATTTTACCAAACCAAATGAAGGAATAAAATTAACTTGGTTACAATATACAAGATCCATGTTTGTGGGATTTGAAAAACCCATGCTGCTTATGATTATGAAATAGTTTGGGAACCAAAAATAGAAGGTCAACAAAATAATGCAATAATGAAACGAAAAAAAACTCTAATGCCTTAAAGCTCTAAATTTGAATTCCAAATTTCTTTTTCCACACTCAAGTGAAAATTATGGTGAAAACATAATACAAATCCCACAACAATAATGAAATTATTAAAAAACTTTGATTTTTCAAGCTTTGTTTTTTTTTTAATTTTTAAGTTTTTTTCCTTAAACCTAAACCCTCCCTTTGATGCACCCCTAGGTTTGTCAAGTGGTATCAAGGGTAAAAAATATGTTGATTCTTTATTTTGCACCATTATGTACAGTTAAGGCATGCTCCTTAACAACCACTAGGAAAGAGGGTGTGGGAGTTTTGGGACGAGATTATGACAAACTCACAAGCTTAAGTTCAAAGTCAAGTTTATTTACACATCAAAAAAGAAGGTACATATTACAAATTAAAGCCAAAATGGTGCATGGATCAAGTCATAGAAAACACACTTTCACATGATTCACCATGGCCTAAACTTGGGAGGAATCACCATTTCTTTACTTATATTATACTTCGATCATTAATAGTGAAAACTACATAAAAGTGGTAGACATTTTTGGGAGTTTTGAAAATTCTCAATTTTGGCAAGTTATGTGTCTTGTAACTTTGCAAGCTCACAATTATCGCATATGGATTTTGATTCAAAAATATTCAAAGGAAAAGTTAATAATCTTTGAAGAAAGTTTTCCAAGGTTGAATCACATGCTCTAATCAAAGGTCATTTGACCTTTCAATTAGATGTTTTAACAATCATGGTGAATTACTAATTAAACTTTTGACCATTCTTTTTCCCATAACTTGTGCTTTAAATCTTTAAATGGGGAATGCATTCCATTTTGGATATTTAATTTTCAAAACCTTATCAATGATTTCTAAAAATCCAATTTAGACAAGGGTTTGGTCTTTTAAACCTTGCTCCAAAAAAATTAAAACATTGCAAAATTTCAACTTTCAAATTGAAAATCCACTTGGAAGTGTTGGTATTGACTTTCCCATGTTGTGAGAATGTGCTTGAGTCTCAAAACACTATCATGACCCATTTCCTTGGTCATGCCTAAATCCTTGTTGTTAATTCCACAATCTACGACTTGAAAAGCTCCAACTTCCATTGGAAGTTCCATTAAAAGAACTAATTTTTCGAGAAGGACAAAAATATTGAATAATAAACAATTAAGTTTAACAACTTGGGATTGGGAGTCCCAATAATAAAATTGGTACGAAATACAAGGTGGTAGCTTACCAAGTTTTAAAAATTCCAAAGAGGATATTTTGTTCGAGAAATAATACAAAAATGACACAAATAATGTAAAAACCATAATTGTGAGCATTGCCATTACTATTGTCATTTTGTCTATTACTTGCCAACTATTGCCTTTGGTTCTACAAGGTTGCAACAATGTTTCCATTGCTATAAAAGGTCATTTACCTTGTTGTAGATGCCTTGGTTCTAGCCCAATAGAAGGTAGTTTACCCTCCTACAACCCTATATCCATAGAGCAAAATAGGATTGTTTTTAACTGCGTTTCAAAAGAAGAAAGGAAAAAAACGTCTAACAAATTTTTTTCACATCAACATACAAGCTTTCTACTCCACAATCCAAACATACATAAAGAGGATCTCACATTACAACCTCTTCTAACAACTCTTCTATATATGTTTT
>Ga0116228_10005655_pt1 | contig 11141 bp, 13 predicted proteins | sample S1TSphfallax_2_FD_89694 | JGI IMG/M metagenome (GOLD analysis project Ga0116228, IMG submission 89694) | Host-associated microbial communities from peat moss isolated from Minnesota, USA - S1T2_Fc - Sphagnum fallax MG | ecosystem: Host-associated > Plants > Peat moss > Unclassified | place... | reverse complement strand
TGTTTTATAATGTCATTTTCCTTACAAAATAGATTGAAGTTCTTGGAATTATATATATTCTTCACCTCCATCATACTTCATTACCTTAATATTTTTTCTAGTTTGAATTTTCATCAAAGCTTTGAATCCTTAAATTTATCAAACACACCAAACTTAATTTTCATGGTGTAAAGGAATGTTTTCTTAGAAAAATCATCAATGAAGGTTAAATTTTTTTTTCCTTTCCATGAAATGTTGCCAGGGGACCACAAAAGTTCATATGCACAAGCTCAAGAATTGACATTGCACGAGAACCCCCATTCAAAGGAAATGGGGTACAATGGTATTTGTTGTACATTTATTGCAGAAATTCAAGTCATGATTTCCATTACAATTCATGTTTTCAACAAAATTATTTTTGGCCATGGTTATCATGGATGACATCCCCAACATGATAATGGATGGAATTCATCTTTGAATGTCCACCTTTCATCTTTCATTGATTATACATTTATATTGTAATTGAAGATTTGACTAAAAATATAGGTCAATAACTTCAAACTACTCTTTATATCAATGACATCCAAGTTGTCTAATGTACTTTTCAAACTATTATAAGTGCCAAAACTTATCCCAAAATCACAGTGGCATTTTCTTTAAAAGAATCAATATGAACTTATTATTTTCATGGCTTTCTTTTAACTCATTATAGAGCACAATTATAATTGTGTGGCCAAATACAGTGATTGCCACTCATGTTCATTTGCCCTGAAATCAGTTTATTAAAAGTTTGAAAAGTTTTAGATTTAAACCAAATTGGTTTTGCGACATCACATAAATGAGTTTGTATGGCATTGTTACAAGAGCGTGCAACATGAACCAGGTTGCAAAGTGTAAACCTTAATACTATGACAATTCCAATCTTTTTCCTTTCCCATGGCAAGCTCTCTCAGCAATTATCAAATGCCAAATCTCACTCACAGATATGATATGAGGTTCAAAAGTCTAATTTGTGAAGGTGCCAAGGGTGTTTAATACTATCTTAAACAAAACAAAATCATTTGATATGAAACTCTTCCAAGTTGCCATAATTTTAACAAATTTTCACAATGTTGGAACCATGGTAATTGTTGCATATTGTAGGTCTAATTTATTGTTCCAAAAGCTTTAGTGCATTGGATCTCTGAAATCATAAACATTTCACAGCAGAGACAAATTATGAGATAGGTGATTGACCAAGAAGCCCAATGCCACCATCGTGTCCACCCATATAGAGCTCAAGTCCAGTCAAATTTATGTATGTGAACAACTAAACAAGGTTTTTCATTTCCAAATAAAACCCTATCAAATGTTGATATAGTAACAGTTATATGACAAGATTGCATAATATTCATCAAGATTTCATAAGGTCCTTGGCACATGTATAAGATCTTATAGTGGTAGGTAAAGTCCAAGGCTGTGGGCTTTACCACAATATGGGCCCACTTGAGGTGGAGCTGGTTGCAGGCCAGATTCTGGAAAAGCATATGGCCACGGCTTTAATGTGCATAAAGCTCTTTTCAATTATTTCTGCCAAAGCTGACAAGCGTTGCACAGGCACACATTTCTATTAATGTACACCTATAAGGGTCAAGGAATTGTGCAAAATTTCAACCGATTTTTGGAGAACATTGTCAAAGTCATAAGCCTAGAACATGGTTATAAGCAAAGGGCTCAGTAATAAGCTAGGCTAAGTAAGTCATCAGAGATCAGTAAAAAGTCACTCAAGCTAAATTTGCACAAGATAACAAAGTAATCTCCAACAACAAAACATGTGGTAAAAAACAATGCTATTACCAAGGATTCAGAATATCTATACACTAATTGGAGGAGCACAATGATGGGTTGGGTGCTCAGGAGGAAACCCTAAATTGAATCAGGGTGCCGGGGTTTGCCTTTTGGAGTGCCAAAATGTTGTGTGATAAAAATCACTGCCATCACTACTAGCAAAGCCCCAATAAGCATACTAAACAAAATTGCCCCAGGCTGCCGGGTTTGCACAAACCCATAAATGGTATTTGAAGTGACAAGGATTAAGTCAGTCAGTCCATCACCTGAGAAATCACCAATTACCATGGGTGCAACTGGGGGAAACGGTAGGCTTATCATGGTCAATTGGCTGCCTGATGGTGAAAGCACTACAGCTTCCACCTCACCTGCCACAAGAATTGCCTCTGGCTGCCTGAACTTGCTCAGAGAGATTGTTTCCAAAGTTGGTACAATCTTCTCAGGAGCAATGCCAGCAGGTGCCAATTTGTTTGACCACATTGCACCTGTCATGACTTGCCACTTTTGATGGGCCTCTTGCCCTTTTGAAGGTCCTGTCACTGAGAACAATGTCACCTGCACATGTGATCAAGGAAAGATTTAAGGGAAATTTCTGCTTCAACCTCTATGGCAACTGCAATAAGATTAATGGCAGCTCCACAGCTCTAGTGGTTCGTTCTCCACTGTTAATCGTCAGAAGTTGCCACTTCAAATTTCCTCATATTGATAGCTAGAGAACTTCCATATGACATGGTTGATCGGTTGTAAGCACATCTGCCACATATATGAAATTGCTTCATGAGCCTGATTGGTCAGAGCAAAAAGATGCTTACTTCTCCACGACTGTTCAAGAAGACTACATCCCCATGACTGCGCTTACGGTGACGATGCGCATCAGGCACAGGCAAAAAAACTGGTGTTGCAACCTCCAAAGGTGCAGAAGCATCTAGAGAGTGACCAAAAGCACGAGATGCAAATTCACCCTGTGGGAACATGGAGAATGGAGAGTGCCTACAAATGGACCCATTGAATAACTGCTCCCTAACCGGAATACCAGATGTTGCAACTGCCCAGCATGGCTTGAGAGCTTCCATCATCCCACTGGGGACCACTTGTTCTGTCCCACGGCCACCAACAGCCTGTTCCATAATCACCTCTCTTCAGCATATAAACCCAAGTATAAAGAAAAGCTTTGCCTGCAATTTAGAAGCTCCTGTATTTATCCATATGGCAGGATACGCACCTGCACATGGTCTAAAACACCATCGCCATTGACATCAGCATGCAATCCTCCTTCCGCAAGCAAGAGCTGCAAAACACAGAAACACCACATAAATTCAGGACAGCCTCTTAATTTTCTCACTTTGTACAAGCTACTATCACATCCACACATCCACACAGACTTTATCATCTCCTGGCAGTGAGCAGAGCTTAATGTCACACACTAACAACATACTGAATTTCCATCAAAATTTGGGAAGTAATGAGAAGACTTACACCATGATGCTGTCTAGCTGAACAGAACCTAAAAGACAAGGAGAAGACCCTAGGAGACCAAGAAGAAATGGGAATGAAAAAGGAAGAGAAAGGAAAAGAAAAACGAAGTGAGGAAAGAAGGAAAAAAGGAAACAAGATAGAAGCATGATCTTTTGAGGACAATGTGGGCTTTGGAAAGCTCCTGACTTAGGACAAAGAAGAAGCCCTTAAAATAGTCATTCCAAAGACAGACACACCAAACAGAAATCTTCCTTTGTTAACTAAACCTTTGTGTTGATTTAACAGAAACTGTGAAGAGTAACCTTTTTTCTTCAGAAGACTAATCAAGCTCACCATTTGCAAATAACTCTTATGAGCTACAAAAACTTTTGAGTTTTTGGGATATTGCTAGGTCCAGATTTATGTGCTTAAGAACTCTTGTTTCAAAACCCACAGGACATGATCAGTTACCTTACAAACTGTACGCCCAGTTGCTAAGTGGACTGCCTCAATGCCTTCTTTGAGATGTGCCACCACCACATTTGGAACCCACCAATGAATTGTTTGGTTGGTTATCATGGGGATATACTGCATGACCTGTCATCAACAATCAATGTGTCCCCCATAAGCCTCATCCACAAAGCCAAGTGGTGGGACATTCATAGCAACTCTTAAACACAAACGATCCATAAGGTAGTCATTCAGCAAAAGTTTATCCATTTCTGATAGAAAATTCAACAACAAATATCAAGGGTTGGGTGATGAGAGTGGAGCATTTGACTGTCACTACTTTTGGAGCTATATACTGAAATCATGAGAAGTGTTTAGTTACCTTCTTGGGCTTTGCACCAACAGCAAGGTCAACAGCCTTGCCAAGTGCATTTGAAACCTTGTTGCCAGTAGCTTCCTTGCCAGGCAATTGCTTCTCAATTGGCTTTTGAGACAGGAACGTTGCTGTATTACCTGGCAACTTCTTCACTGTGTGACGCCGATGCTTCCGGAAATGAGCTAACTCAAACCTAGTGTCCTCCCTTGAGTCCTGCAGGTGCCATGAGAAATTTCAAGTTCTGGGGTTTTTTTTGAGGGTTAGGAGCAACCTCCCAACACCCATTGTTACTTGAGACCTGTTTCCTATTATTTGCAAAAGCATGCTATCCCCGCATGGAACCCACTAGGACAGTGTTCAAGGACAGTGGAAGTGACCTCACCACCATTACTGTGGCAAACAATGTGTATTGAACAAATTGTCTGTGTCAGATCAGCCAAGACTTATGCAGCACATATATTCCATCTTGCATAGGCTTCTTGACAACACAAGCAACAACAATGGTACAAAGAAGCCCACTTACCCAACGGTGAGGCATCACACTGAGCACCGACTCACGATATTCTCGGCAATCAGCCTGCACCAAGAAGCCCTTCCCTGAGTCCTTGATCATGGAGTATCTTAAGCTGCCAAGTGTGATCAGGCAGAACAAACATTTGCCTGCTTCTCCTCATAAATGTTTATCTGATGATAAAGTTCAATGTCTCTGAAACTTTGAGCCCTCAATGCCCTTGCAATTTGCAGAAAATTTTACACCAGAGTGCCAAACTCCACTGACAGGCTTGTAGTTCCTATTCACATTTAAAGTGTACTGGTTCTTCCCCTGAGAGCCCATATTGTAATTATGGGTTGACATTTCAAGAGTCACCAGCAATGTTGTCCAAAGATTTTCAAAAACTGGGAATGTTTGGAGAAGTTCATAAGCATCTTAAAATAGTCCCAAAATGTAGAAGAAGCTGAATGCTGGAAAAGTGAACAAAAATATGATGTTCGACACGTAGAAGTGTGGCTAGAGAAGAATATTACTGAATGCCAGTACAGGAGGGAATCACAAACCTCGCCTGTGTGCCGAGAGTTGAGAGATGCTGCATCTAGCTTGTAATTGTGTTGGGGTATCGTAGGCAATGTGAATGGGTCCCGATGGAAATCCTATGCAAAGAAAACCCATCAATCTGAAACAGCCCAGAAATGTTCAAATATATGATCTGAAGCTAATGCATACCCCAATCTCAAGAAAAATTTCCAACCAAGAAAGATGAACACACATATGGCAGTAATGAACGATCCTGGAGAACTTATTCTGCATGCACCAACTCCACAATTGAAAGTTTTGAACGGATAACCTTACCTCGCTCTTATGGCTCCATCGACGCTGGCCAGTGAGCCCTGCATATGCATAATATGAGAAATGACGCTCCTTCCCTCCACCCTGCTTTGAACTCAAGTCCTCTCCATCCTGTAAAAAGATAGCCATTTAAACAGGTTTCCAATTCTAGCCCCCTCAAGCAGCATTTTGATGAAAAAGACAAGACCTATTAATGTTGTTAGGAACAACATTGATACTTTGGCAAGAGGAATTTCCTGAGATTGATGCATTGTCATGGGACACTGACTGCATTAGGTCCTGTGTATAAGAGTAGCAAAACAAAATAATATCATTAGTGTACCTCTTTAGTATTAGCAGGCTGTCGGTGGCGTTCGGCTTCCTTCTCAGTCAATATTGCTTCCTCAAAAGGATCCAAATGGAGCTACACACCAAACATGCATCATGTTTACATTCCATCTTACACATCAACCAAAGATAAACTTGATACAATTCTAACAGCAACCAAAGCAAACTGAAGCATGGACTCACTCATTGCAACATACACTTTTCACTAAAAGACACAAAGGATGCAAAAGAAATGTTCCAAGAACATGTTGGCCAGGTTTGTAAAACCCACAAACAGAGTGGTATACTCCTCTTGATTAAGGAGGAACTCATCATGGGCATGAAAAATCTACCAGGGAAACAGAACTGCAACCTGCATTCCAGGGCAGCTGAGACATACTGGGCACTGTCCCATCATGCCATATATAATCTGTGCCCTATGATTTAACCCTAAGCCAGACTCTGTGCATAACCTTGAACTTGATTGTCAGCCAAATACCTGAGGTTGGACTTCCATACTGCCTCCCACAATGATGAGGCCTGTGTCACCATGCTTTAGTGTGTAATTGCTTATTGATATTGCCACTTCTTTGTGATGAGACCCATGGGGAAACTCATCCTGCAATTGCAACATGAAGTTTTCAAGACCCCAAATGTCTGTCAGAAAGCAAAGATATCCTGAACTTAGTTTCAAGAGCTGAGACAAAACACATGGATGTTCTTCATCATGAGTTTTGTGAGCATGAACTCACCTGCACATCATCTTCCCACAACTTTTTCAGATTATGATCAAAGCACATAATTGCCCATCCAGCAGTCACAACCACGATGACTTTCTTCCTCCTTTCAGTCCCTTTGTAAACACGCTTCACCTCCCCTGCGGCTATAGCTACTGGCCTCCTCCCAGTCCCAACCCTAACATTCTGTGGAAGAAGTGAAACTTCTGCCAAAACACGTGCTTCCTCAAAGCCTTGATCTGCACTTGTCCAACGGGGCTCCAGCACCTGGGAAAGAGATTCATACAGAAAAAGGTGAGTAACTTTTCAACAGCCAACCATCTTGCAGTTGTGAAGTCAAGTGCACTTCTGTTTGGTAACAATCCATGGTGCACATAAGAGCTTCATAATGCCATGTGGGATATAGCACTAGTGGGGACTTTCACAACATACATTAGACTTGCAGACACTGGAGCAATAACATCCCTTTGGTAGCTTCTGAGAATTGGTTCTCTACTTTAGACACCAAAACTAAAAGTAGCTTGAGTAGAAGAGGTCACCTGCAATTTGTTGTGGGTTGCTACAAGGACTTCGGATTTTCCATCACCGTTCAAATCAGCTATCAATGGTTGTGGCAACTGCTGAGATTCATGCCGTATGGGATTTGAGTCATCGATAACATGAAACCATGCCTCTCTGTATGAAAAATTTCCTTCATTCTGCACCCCGCAGGAAGATTCATGAAGTGGTTACAATCAAATCTGACCACTACATGCATTACATGAATTGAGAGCAACCACTGGGAACCAGCATCACAGAATCTGTTAATCCACATACCCTATTGCATTGCTAGCTGTGATTGCATAAATCCTCTGAGATGATGATCTTAATGTTAGGTTTCTTTCCTTCTGAGATAAAAGGAAACTCCTAATTTTCTAAAAGGATTCCACTCAGCCTTGAACAAATCTCACAACATCATTGGAATGTGTAGCAAGTAGCTTGAACCGAGTGAGGAATCACAAAACACTTACAAAAACCCTAAAATCATATCCATGAGATGGCAGAGGGATTTCCTCCAAAAAAAAAAAAAGGCTTTGAAGGTAAAACCAATCTATTAGTTCCAGCAAAAAAAACACTGAAACCACAAGAATGAGTGCGGTAATGAACGTCACTCTCATACAAGTTTGTCAAAACCATCATCACCTTGATCATAAACGATCAGTGACGAGCCAAAAGCTGCCATGACACCAAAAAACCCTAAAAAAACCACTAGTGTATCGAAACTTGTTGCTGAGCTCACGGGAAAAGAAATAAGATGTAAGAAAGAAAAAAAAAAAACACGATCAAGGAAACATATTGAAACAAAGGGGGAGTTGGTTCCACAATTTACTTACTTGTAGCGAGAAAAAGATGGCGAACGCCGCTAGCATAAGAATAGCCAAGTCCCTTTTCCTCATGGCGTCGGAAGAGCGCGCGGCTGGCTGGGGACACCAGTGGTTTGGGAGATCTCAACACGACAAACAAACCCAAAAAAAAACACCAAAACAAACCAAACCAAACAACACAAAAGGGAGGGTTGCAAGGTTGAAGTTGTACCCAAGAATTAGGGTTTGTTAGGGTTTGTGCCCCTTGAAGATTACCATCTCTGAGTAAATGAGAGGATTACTTAATAGACAGTTTTCTTTTTTCTAAATAATTTATATATTATTATTATTATTATTAAAAATTATTTTAGATATTTTAAAAATAACTATTTTATTTTAAAAGAAATTATTCTAATTTTCGCCAATTTTCGGCCTGAAAAATATGACTTTTGGACCTATACAAATGACCCAAATTCGCAAAATATTTAAGGAAAAAAATAAAATCCAAACCGTCAGATTTTTATGATAAGTTCCAGGAGGTAGGTAGCCAAGAATATAGAAGGATTTTTATTTATTTATTTATTTTCTACCTTCATATCTAGTGTATAGCCAGATCTGGCTAAATCCTTTTATGGATGATTGTCAGTTTCAGTTACATCAAAAAATTGAAAATTAAATTTTTTAAAAGTGAAAATTTGCTGTGTTTAAAAGCAGCTCAAAATGCTTTGTAAAAGCTCCTTGAAATTTGCATGTCTTTTGTAACATTTAAGTTCTACTTCACTATGGAAACTATTAAAAAATAAAAAATCAAGGCACAAATTTGAATAATCTTTATTGGGTATAATTTTTTTTTTTTCTTTTGCACATAAAAACAAGTTTATGAGAGTATTATAACATTTCCCTTGGGTGAACTAACACCCATGTTGGTATTGTAATTTAGAAAGGGTCTAAGTCTATGAAAATTAATTTAAATTAAATTATTGACACATAGGTATGTTGTATAACTAAAGCTCCACACAATATCCCTATGATCATTAAAAAAAAAAAAAACCTTTGAAAATTGCAAGAGATGAATTCACATTTTTGACATAAGATGTTGCACACACTTTAAATTGTAATTTTGATGTGGGTTACACCCATTAAGGAGTTCATCACATGCATCTAAGGACTTTGTTCAATGGGCTCACTCATGTTAAAAACATATACATGTTTTCTTGTGAACACTTTCACAATTAAAAAAACACATAAGTTTATTATGGTGTAAGTTTGTAATACAAAAGGCTTATCCCAAGACTTAACACAAAGTAATAATATGAAATTATGAAAAAAAAATAAAAAATATCCAAGTCCCCACCCACAACCCATTATATATCCTAAAGAAAAATGAATGGGTTATTGTTTTCATTCATGTCTACAAAACAATCCCATTCATTCACAACAAAACACTAACATTATGCTACATATTATCACCTCCTATGAACAAGTTATTTAATTGTCGATAATCTTCGTCATAATAATTTAATATAAAATTCATTTTTGAGTATTTTAAACCTAAAATAATTAAACCTAACATCACTAAAATTTTGAGGTTATAATATCATGATTAAAATCACAAAATCTATTTGAATTATTTCTAAACATTATAAATATCTCATGCTTACACGAAATCAAAGTTCTAGTGCTGTCTTTCCCTTCTTTTATGGATATTTGTTTTACACCTATTCAATAAGAGTGGAAAGGAAATTATGTGTGCTTATTATAAGTGTAAGATCTCTCTTACAATTAAACTATTAAAGGAGAAGGTGTAAGAACCTTTTCCCTCCTATGGTTTGTTGTGATCTACATATCTTTAAGTTCATGACAACATTTGTCTTTTATTTTACAACAGGTAAAGCCCATGGGTGGCAACTTTCTTTTATTGTTGGTGAAATTTTGTCAAGGAAAAGATTTCAAATTAAAAATTAAAAATGAAATGATTTTTGAGGTTTTCAATTGCTAGAAATGAAGAAAATTTTAATAAAAAACCTAGTTTATGTATTTAGATTGCAATGTGTAACCAAAAATATAGAAACATGATTTGATATTTATAATTCATATTTAATTTATAATCAGATTTGGCTAAATCTTCTTAAGGATGATCTCCACTTTTTTTTACATTGACTTATGGATGATGACCACTTTGGCTAACAAATGAAAAAAAAAAGACGTTGATGGGTGGGAAACATTTCCAAAATGTTGGATGGACTCACTTTCGCTTCATCTTAGACCTTTTTAATTGGGCTTTACCATAAATCATAGCGCCTTGGGAGCTTTGACATTAAGAACATCTCTAGCATTGGCTAGGCAATTGACCCTCTACATTAGTAGTGGGGGCAATTTTGGAGGAAACAATGCATAATTTAGTGACAAAACTTTGTGCCACCCCCACCTTGTCCTTGTCACTTTAGGGTTTGAATGTTCTCTCTTTCCCCTTGAGGCTAAAAAGTGAACCCAATGTGTCTTGTGGTCATTTTTTTATTGAGGTTATGGTTCTTTTATGCTTTGTATCTCTTATTGACACTTTGCGTTGCTTTGTTTGCTATTGTTTGACCTTTTTCATCTTGTAATTGTAAACCAATGGCAAATGAATCTTCACGGATTGATGCAAGTTGAACTTGAAGTTGATGAAGATGAATAATTGATTTTTATTGTTGCACATAACATTCAGTTTGAAAGGAGAAGCAAGCATGGAGGTAGTCACATAGGTTATAGTGCAATCGTTTTGAAAAAGCAAAAATGTGACCATGATCACATAATGGCAATATTATTTTTGTGATAAACCAATTTATGATGACCACTTCTTCAAGTATGTTATAAGATGAGGCGTGGCTTATTTCCATGCATTATGGATTTTGGTTCTCATGATTTTTATTATCAACAAAAGAATAATTTTTGTGGCATTTCAAATCTCTTGTCAATTTAAAAATTCTTACCATTCTTGGTCTTTGGGTCTTGATCGATGTGTAAGAAGTTAAAACAAAGTTGTTTTCTTTGATATTTTTTTTCTTTTTCATTTTAAGAGCTTGTGAACAATGAACCAAAACTCCTAATGATGCCATAGATGCTTGTGCAAAGGTCATTTGCATCACAAAATGTGTTTGACAATTAATTTGTTATTCTTATATTGTTAGACAATTTGTTGGAGAAAAGGAAGATTTTCACTAGGGCCATGTTGATTTTTAAGCCTAAAATGAATATTGGGGGTATGTGAAATGGTCATTAAGCGTTAAATTACCATTAATTACTATTTGTGCGAGGTTTTGTCCATCCCATTGGAAATGTTT